>Ga0209511_1000549_pt1 | contig 37683 bp, 29 predicted proteins | sample SSSSmetaG_FD_184141 | JGI IMG/M metagenome (GOLD analysis project Ga0209511, IMG submission 184141) | Glacier valley bacterial and archeal communities from Borup Fiord, Nunavut, Canada, to study Microbial Dark Matter (Phase II) - ​SSSS... | ecosystem: Environmental > Aquatic > Freshwater > Ice >... | reverse complement strand
TTGTGGCAACCGACTAACAAGAGAATCGACGATATACAACCAAAGAAAAACAATCGCTTCATAGTTCGTTTAATATGTTGTGCTCAACTATATTTTTACGCCAAAGTTACAAAAATCTTACACTTCTATACTTGTGCGTACGTTTTTTGTTTAATAAAACTGAATATGCCAGAAAAAACTCATGCGAACCAGCGTTATATCTTGATAATGAGGACGTGCTGATGTCGTAAGAATAGCCGAACTTAATACCGTTCCATAACTCTGTTCCGAAGGTTATAATAATTGCATCTTTTACACGATAACCGATCCCTCCCCATATCCTTTTATCGTACTGAACAGTCATGTTGAAGTCTGCCTGCCAGGTTGTTGTTTCAGTTTTAAAGAAGAACGAAGGAAGTACTTCGAACCGTTCATCTGCCATTTGAACAGTGTAGCTTCCACTCATGTAATAGTGCCTTCGAAGTGAATACCTGCCTGTTTCTTCGAACAACAAAGTAGGCTGATTCAGGTGCCTGGCAGAAAGTGACAGTTCAAAATTTTTACACTGGTAATAAAATCCTGCTCCTAAGTCAGCCAAAACACCACTTGCTTTGCCTTGGGGAAGTCCTGGATCTGTTAAATTGAAATTATCAAAATCGCTCCACCTGTTTATGTCCGACATGTCAAGATTTTTATTCATCAAACCCAATGAAACACCTGATCCCAGAATGCCATTGCCGACTTTCGTCCTCCATGAATAATTTAATCCAAACGAAACATTTTTCTCAAAACCGATAACATCATTAACCACTGATAAACCAATTCCGTCATTCTTCCCGATTATATGGGCTGATGCATCTGCATTGAAAACGATGGTAACTGGGGCGCCTGGGAATCCAACCCATTGATATCTATTTAATAATGAAAAGTTTATAAGTCCTGAAGACCCTGCAAAGCCCGGGTTTATTGTCAGTTGATTGAACCGGTTCTGACTAAATTGCGGATCTTGCTGAGCATGTGCTGCAAAAATACTAATATTTATTAATAACAACAATAGAATTGCTTTGTTCAATAGTTGCCTTTTGCGATCATTGATATTTATTTTTTTATCATTCATGAGCAGGATGGTAACTGTTGTGGATTCACATTTAGCGGTAACGCGATTTCATAAACAAAGATATAACTTTACTTATTATATCTTGTCGAAATATTTCCACCATCTTTCAGGAATTTCATTTTCGCATGCTTTTCGGTAATCTTTTTTGGAACAGGGGATTCGGACGGGAAAAATAGTGCAATCTTCATCGGGAACTTCCATCCACCATCGTTGCGAAACCGGATGTTGCAAGAATGAGATCGGTTCATCTAATCCATCTACAGGAATGTGATAGTGTTCAAAATTAGTCGCTTCGTCTTCAGGTTCTTCATCAAGCCGTTTAGAAACTCCATTTATAAAATACCAGCTGATTTGCGCGGCCATCATTGCTCCGGTCGTAGTGAAATCAAAAGAAGGGGCGTAGCCAAAAAGACCAAACCAGGTTTGTTTTGTTGAAATTCCTGAATACCAGGCAATCTGGCAGGCTTCTTCTCCGGTTAGTCCATTTGGAGAAATGCGGTATTGCCCCGGTGCTTCACCTGATTTAATCGATCCAAAATCGAAACTGACAAGATCAGATCTTCGGAGCAGGGGTTCCATCTCTTTAAAATTGTCCCGGATCTCTCCTAAAGTCAGAATCTCGCCATTGTATCCTTCGGCAACAATATCGTGTTCCTGCTGACATATAAAATAGGATTGTCCGGCAATTACACTTACAGTTGTTCCAATCGGCAGGTTGTTGATGAAAAATTCGTCGGCTGGGCTATTAGCATTTACGTTATTGTCTATCCTGTCATCTACGATTACAAGATTGAATTCTGGTTTGGCAAATCCGCTGATAAGCGGAACGGTCATTTCCTGGCTCCCGCCAAGTATCAGAAGATGGATATTCAGTGCTGAAAGTTCTTCCGCTACAATTTTAACGGCTGCGTAGGTATCTTTGAGTTCGTTGCCACATTTAATATTCCCAAGATCGACAATACCAATTTCAGCAGGAAAAGTTGTAAGCGTGTATAAATGACGCCTGATTGCATCGGGAGCTGCCTCTACCTGATGGCAAAGTGAGCCTCTTCCTTCCGGCAGACCTAAAATGGCAATATGCGGAAGATGATCTAAATCCCAGATCTGACTTTTCAGGAAATGCCCTAACTGATCGGAGCTCCCTTCGTATTGTTTTACAACCTCTAACGCTGATGCCGGTATAATCAGTTCATTCAACATGGGAAACAGAATTAATGGTTAACTCTTAAAAGTATCAGATGCTGCACAAGCTGTTCGATACCTTATTTAGCGCGTCGCTTACTCGTTTTGGGCTTAGCTCCTTCGGTTTCTATAATCAATTTGCAGTCAGCAATTGTCAGCGCTTCGATATCGGTTCCTTTTTTAATCTTATAGTTTCCTTTTTTAAAGGAGATATAAGGACCCCAACGTCCTTCAAGAACGCGGATATCGGGTTCTTCGGCGAAGGTTTTTAAAACAGATTTTATGACTTGTTCCCTTTTTTCTTCAATCAATTCGATGGCACGCTCGATAGTTACCTCCATTGGTTCGTCAATTCCTTTTTTCAGGGATACAAAATTCCCGTCGTGACGGACATAGGGACCGAACCTGCCAATGCCCACAATGACCTTCTTATCTTCAAACATTCCCAGATCACGTGGAAGATCAAATAGTTTCATCGCTTCTTCCAACGAAATTGTTTCGATACTCTGTCCTTTTTGAAGACTGGCAAACTGAGGTTTTTCTTCGCTTCCTTCAACCATTTCGCCCAATTGGACAAACGGACCAAACCGGCCGATTTTTGCCGATACCTCTTTCCCGGTTACAGGATCGGGACCGAGCATTCTTTCGCCCCGGGCTCTTTCCGAGTTATTGAGGGTATCTTCGATTGTCAAATGAAAAGGACGATAGAAACCATCAATCATTTCATTCCAGATCAATTGACCTTCAGCAATTTCGTCAAATTGTTTTTCGACCGTCGCTGTGAAATTGAAATCAACGATCGATTCAAAGTGTTTAACAAGAAAATCGTTAACAACCAGACCAATATCTGATGGAAATAATTTTGATTTTTCCGCACCAGTGATCTCGGTTTTAACCTCTTCGCTAATTGAGGCTTCACGCAGGGTTAAGGTCAGAAATGAACGTTCTGTTCCTTCACGATCCTCCTTGATCACATATTCGCGTGCTTGTATGGTTGTAATTGTTGGAGCGTAGGTCGAAGGACGGCCGATTCCCAGTTCCTCAAGTTTACGAACCAGACTTGCCTCTGTATACCGTGCCGATTTTTGAGAAAATCTTTCAAGTGCCTGAATTACTTCCGGATCTAATTTTTGATGAACCGCAAGTATCGGAAGCATCCCTTTCTCATCCTCACCGTTGGTTTCATCATCCGATGATTCCATATAGACGCCAAGGAATCCGTCGAACCGGAGTACTTCGCCGGCAGCAACAAAAATCTCTTTTGCTTTCGAAACTGTAATATTTACAGTGGTTCTTTCTATTTCGGCATCAGCCATTTGCGAAGCAAGCGTCCGCTTCCAGATCAGACTGTAAAGCTTTTGTTCCTGCGGTGTTCCTTTTACCTCTTCCTGATCTAAATAGGTTGGGCGAATGGCCTCATGCGCCTCCTGGGCACCTTTTACCTTTGTTTTATAATGGCGGATTTTTACATATTTGTCACCATATGATTCAATTATTTTTTTCTTGGCAGCCTGGAGCGCTGTGTCAGAAAGGGTCGTTGAATCGGTACGCATGTAAGTAATAAATCCTGATTCATATAGTTTTTGAGCCACCGACATGGTTAAACCTACCGGAAACCCGAGTTTTCGGCTGGCTTCCTGCTGAAGCGTGGAAGTTGTGAAAGGTGCAGCTGGTGATTTTTTGGCAGGACGGGTAACAATGTCCGCTATTGTAAATTCCGAACCTATGCACTTTTCAAGAAATGCTCTCGCTTCTTCTGCCGTTTCGAAACGGTTGTTTAACTCCGCTTTCAGTGGTGTAATCTTACCATTATTCTCGGGAACCATAAAGATGGCATTTACCCTAAAGAATGGAACGCTTTGAAAATTAGTGATCTCTCGTTCGCGGTCAACAATAAGTCGTACGGCTACTGATTGAACCCTCCCGGCAGAAAGCGATGGCTTTACTTTCTTCCAAAGAACCGGCGAAATTTCAAATCCAACCAATCGGTCGAGTATGCGACGGGCCTGTTGAGCGTCAACAAGATCTCTGTTCAGACGGCGCGGATTCTCAATTGCCTTTAAAATTGCCTCTTTCGTTATCTCGTGAAAAACAATTCTGTTTGTCTTTTCAGGATCGAGGTGCAAAACCTCCATCAAATGCCAGGCAATAGCCTCTCCCTCCCGGTCCTCATCAGAAGCGATCCAAACCTTCGTGGCGGCCTTGGCGCATTTTTTTAATTCGGTGACAACCTTTTTCTTGTCTTCCGATATGATATAATTTGGTTGATAATTATTATTGATATCAACTCCGAAATCTTTTTTATCCAGATCACGGATGTGTCCAAAACTTGATTTTACCAGGAAATCCTTTCCCAGTATTTTCTCAATTGTTTTGGCCTTGGCAGGCGATTCGACGATTACCAGATTCTCTTCCATACTTTTGAAGGATGATTTTGGTGCTTCTAAAATTTTTTGCAAAGTAAAGAAAATCAAACCCTAAGTTCAAACTATTTCTTCATTCTTTATTGTAATACCTAAACTAAGGACAATCATAGGTTGTTGTAATAGTTCTGTAAATCAGTGATATATTAGCGATAAATAAATTATTTACAATGATGTTCTTTTTCATTTCGGTCCATTCTGAATTTTTGCACAATAATCTTCAAATACCCGGAATAATTTATTCCCGGCATTTGTAATGATCAGAAATACATTGATTTAGTTATCCAAGTATCTTCTTGACTTTAGATTTGCCCATTTTGCCTCTAAAAGGACGACATTTGTTATAAATCTGAATAATCGGTCGGATAAAGCAGCAATTTTACCGATTTGGAGACGGTATGCTGATATTCGCTGAGGGCAGAAAGCTTTTTCCATTCAGGATGATCTCTGAAAGCATTCCAGTGAGCATCGTGTGCAGCCATGTCGGCGAAAGTCGTTAGGTACATCAGATTTGGCATTGTACTTCCTGAAAGTACTTCAGCATAGAAAATCGCATTGAAATCCAGGGATTTAAACAATTTTATTTCACCACCTTCGTTGAACATCTTCACCTTTTGACGGAAAAGATTTTCAGCAGGACCCTCGTAACTTCTTAGTTCATAAATTCTTTCTGATGGCTTTGTTTTGTGCTTCGGGATAAAAAAGGCTGGAGCATCAGGAAATGCTTTTAACAGGATTGATTCTTTCCTTTGAAAAGGTACATTATCAAACGGAGCATTTAAAAAATCGGCACCGGCTGTCTGATATGCCATGTCTTTCGACAGTGTTAATTGCAGTTTATCTAACTGATCAAGTGAGGTTAATGGTAGCCAGACAATTATTTGATTTCCTGAGATGGTGTCTGAAGGAATCGGTTTAAAAACCCCTACAGTTTTAATTCCTGCACGGTGCAAAGCTGGCAGGTAGGCCATTTTCAGAAAGTTATCGGTACGTGCTTCCTGAGCTTTTGAGTTAAGGCGATATTCCTGAATCTGATAAAAATCGCGTCCTGCCGCGGTAACGAATTGTGCCGCCGCAAATATTAGTATCGCAGCGATAGCAAGTTGTTTCATTGTTTTTTTCATTGGTAGTTCTTTATGAGTTGATTAAAAATTATTTGATGATTTATATGATTGCGGAAAATCAGCTTTTCTTTTATTTAACGAAGAAGCGCCGTTGCACACCATATTAAAGGTGCTTGTCCGTGCAGATCGCCAACGATTCGTTTACGCTGTAAATAATGATTTCGGTCGTTTTTGATATTGGTGCCTTCACACACTTCAGTCAGCTCATCATCCTGATTGATATAGGTAATCAGTGCCAGCCATCCTTTGCGTGCAGCAGCGCCGTAAGTTTTTTTGTCGAGCCAGCCGTTTTTAACGCCTGTAATCATCGCATCTGTGAACATTGCTGTTCCGGATGTCTCTTTCCATGCTTCCGGATCGTCGATGATCTGGCGCCACATGCCGTCTTTTTCCTGGAATTTTAGCAATGCTGCCATCATTTTGTGGTAGCCTTCCATGATCCGTGCCTTGTTTGGATTGTCTTTTGGCAGGTTGCGAAGCATTTCGGCCATTCCAACTGCCATCCATCCGTTTCCGCGACCCCAACTGAAATGAGCCTCGGGTGAATGATAGAACAGTCCATTTTCCAATTGAATTTTATCGAGGTAAAAGACCATCTCTTTTGCTGCCCGGTCGATGTATTTGCGATCGCCAGTTGCACGGTATGCCTGAGATTGCACTGCTGTAATCATGAACATATCGTCAATCCAGATTCTTGTTTGCCATGAATAACCTTTATCTGCATAGGCTTTTTCTTCAGGTTTGGCATTTTCGGGAAGCGTCCATTGTGCATCAGCATAAGTCAATCCAAGATCGAGGTATTTCTTTTCTTTCGTTTGCAGGTATAATTCGAAAGCTAATGAACCAAACACGTTGTTATCGACATGGTTTGGTTTAGGCAACAGGTTTTTCTGAGTGTTGAAAAGCGGATTGAAACGTGCTTCAAGCTGATTAAGCATCGGTTTGTCATTTGTTACTTTCGCGAACCAGAGTCCTCCAAGCCATGCACATACATCAGGATAAGTGATCTGGGTTGGTGGAACTTCCGGATGGGTATTCCCATACCGGGAATGCGGCGTATTCAAAAATTTAGCTACGATTCTTTTACCGATTTCGGTGGGTGACGAACCTTTTGGCCAATGTTTAAGATCCGATTCCCCTTTTTGCGCCTGAAGAATCAGTACGCTAAAAACCAGTGTGATAGTCACTGAAATGCGATGAATATTCATTGAATGCCGTTTAGTTTTCTAAAAAATGCAAATTGATATGATGAAATATGTTAGTCTACTTTTAGTAGTGGTTTAAAACAAATTCGCGTCCCATTCCCAGAAAATGGAACAAGACGCGAAAAGTAAGGAAATATTTTATGAAAATTAAATATGCGTCATCAATCTGCCCTGAAAAGAATCCATTCATTGATCGTTGGATCTTTTGCCTCAACAATTTTCAAACGGAAATTGCGGGCATAAACCGGTTTGAAAGAGGCTGTATGACCTGTTCCGTTGGTGGTTACAGCAAAAGCAACAGCCCATTTGTCACCCGATTTATATTGAATCTCAATTTTCTGGCCTTTATTGTCCCATGGATGCCAGGGTTCAACAATCGAGAAAGCGCCAATTGCTGTTACTTCACCTAAATCGACTTCTACCCATTTGTCTTTGTCTTCAGCTGTTGGCTGCCATTTGTCTTTGGGATTTCCGTTGAAAAGATTTTTAGCGGAGGTGCCTTCTTTTTCTGAAGAAGCAGTCGCTGGTTTTCCGGCCGAAGGCAATGGAAGTACTTCAGGTGCGCTGTTTAATTCAACAACTACAACAGACGCGATTTTGTCGGGGGCATTCCCAACGAGTGTTATCGTATTTTTAGACTTCGATTTTTCTACTTTCAGCGTTTTCTTCGAATCAGAAAGCAGGTAAGCTCTTGAAATTGTGTTGAGTACAGGAAGCGCTATTTTTCCATCTTTTGGCCAGTCAAAGACATGAAGATAGAGTTTGTTCCCTTTTTGAGTACATCTTCCCCAGGGAAGGTAGCTGAAAGGACTGGCAGTTGTTCCATAAATGGCTTCTCCGTTAATTTTCATCCACTTTCCAACTTCTGCGAGTCTTTCGACACTTGGCTGTGGAACAAGACCTTCTGAGGTCGGACCAACATTCAGCAGGTAATTACCTCCTTTGCTAACGATATCGATCAACGTCTGAATGATCTCTTTCGTCGATTTCCATTTGTTATCTTTCGATTTGTAACCCCAGGTATCATTCATCGTCATACAGGTTTCCCAGTTACGACCAGGGAATCCGGTTGCCGGAACAAATTGTTCAGGTGTTTCAGTATCGCCGTTGTAACCACCACCTAACCGGTTGTTGGTGATTAGATTAGGATATTTTGCCAGTATTGGCAGAAACTTTTCAGCACGTTCTTTGGTCATATCAGTTGGGGTGTCCCACCAAAGAATGTCGACTTGCCCGTAATTCGAAAGAATTTCCTTCACCTGTGGAACGGCTACTTTATCAATGTATGCATCCATCGAACCATCCTGTGCTTTGTCCCAATGTCCACCACTGGCAGCACCGCCCTGGTTATTCCAGTCCTGAGCCTGAGAATAGTAAAATCCAAGTTTGATACCGTTCTTGTGACAAGCGTCGGCCAGGGGTTTGAGCAGATCTTTGCCGTAAGGCGTTGCTTCAACAATGTTCCACTTCGAAGCTTTTGTTTCGAATAAAGTAAAGCCATCGTGATGTTTTGATGTGATAACCAGGTATTTCATCCCGGCATCTTTTGCCATCTTCACCCATGCTTCCGGATCGTATTTCACCGGATTAAATTCTTTGGCATATGCCTGGTACCTGGCGGTCGGGATTTTCCCACGGTTCATGATCCATTCACCAATACCTTCAACGTCTTTCCCATCATAGACGCCGGCTGGAACAGAATACACCCCCCAATGGATAAATAAACCAAATTTGGCCTCCTTCCACCAATCCATCTTGTCGGGTTTCGACTGGGCGAAAGCACTGACTGCAAATACACAGATCAACATTGATAATAAAGTTTTTTTCATTTCTTATAATTGTTTGGTGTTAAAATTTATAATCATTTTTCAGCGGGTTCGACTTCAATTTCATTTCTCACCTTCATCACCTTCACCAATCTGTTAATGTGCAACAATTACCTTTTCGTCCGAATTATCATATATAGGTCCGGAAGGTTTTGAGCCGACGAAGGCATAATAACAAACATAGATATAGCTGATAAGTGGCACAATCATGGCAAGTGCCATACTGTGAGTCTGGTCCGAAATATAACCCATTAATGGTGTCCAGATCGCTCCGCCAATAATGGCCATAATAATTCCAGATGCTCCGATTTTAGTGTTTGGTCCTAATCCTTTAATACCAAGTGCAAAAATGGTCGGAAACATCAATGACATAAAGAAACTCGACAGAATCAGTGCCCAACCACCAATAAATCCGGGAGTAATTACTGCAAGGGCAACCATTCCAATGTTGATAAAGCTGTAAATTCCCATCAGTTTTTTAGGTTCAAATTTTTTCATCATGGCGGTAGAGGCAAAACGTCCAACGCCAAAAGCGAGCAACGAAATGGTCAGGTACAATCCAGCTTCTTTTTCCGATTTATTCATGTAATCTTTGGTATACTGGATCAGGAAGCTCCATGTTCCGACCTGGGCGCCAACGTAAAAGAATTGCGCAATAACTCCTTTTATGAAGTGCGGATATTTAATCAGTTCAGAAAACTTTCCGTGATTTTGGGTAGATCCTGCTGTTCTTTTATCCCCTTCAGGAAATTTGGCCCTCCAGATTAAAAATGCGCAGATCAAAATAATTGTTCCAATAATCAGGTAAGGAGGACCAACACGCATGATTTCGTCGTGCAGGTATTGTTTGTAAGTGCCCAATGCTTTCATTTCCTCTATTCCGGTGGTTGACAGTTCTGTCCCCGAAAAAATAAAGACCGTTCCGACAAGCACTCCGGTCATTGAACCCAGTGGATTGAAAGACTGAGCCAAATTTAACCTTTGTTCCGATTTTTCAGGATCACCCAAAATGGAAATAAACGAATTTGATCCGGTTTCGAGAAAAGCAAGTCCTGCAGCAATTATAAAGAGCGCACCAAGAAAGAATCCAAATTTACCAGCCAGGGCTGCAGGCCAGAATAAGAAACATCCGGTTGCAAAGATCAATAAACCTGATAATAACCCGGCTTTGTATCCAAATCGGTCCATGATAAGGGCAGCCGGCAGTGCGAACACAAAGTATCCCAGGTAAAACGCCGACTGTACAAGGCCGGCCTCAAACCGGCTAAGTTCGAATGACTTCATGAACTGTGGTATCAGTATGTCATTTAGATTGTTAGGCAATGCCCATAAAAAGAATAATGAAGTTACCAGAATAAACGTCAGGGTATATCCGGGCGTAATCAGCTTGGATGATTTAGAAATGTTCATTTGTAGATAAGTTTAAAATATTGGAGTAACCCCTTTTTTGAGAATGATGTTTCCGTATTTGGCTGTTTCACCAGTCATTACAACTGCAAAAGCACTTTTTGCCCGTTCGTAAAAAGCAAACCTTTCGATCTGTTCTATCGGAGCAACCGAGGGATTCGATTGGTGAATGCTTTTCAGATAACCCTCCTCGACAAGGGGATCAAGCGAATCTCCTGGAACGGCAGCCATCATCGCAAGTGGATGAGCAACATAGGCATCGAGTTCAAACAGTGGCAAAATAGCAGACAGAAGATCAGCTATTTTTAATCCATCGGCACGCAAAACACGTGGATTGAAAGTCTCGCCCGGGAAATGGGCATCGGCCAGTACGATTTCGTCGCCATGACCCATTCTTGCCAGGACACTGAGCAGTTCCGGGCTAATCAAAGGGGATATTCCTTTAAGCATAGTAGTTGTTTGTATGGAAGCAAAGATAAAAAGTTTTTTTTCATGTCAAATGTAACTTGAGCCATCTTCAATTGCTATGGATTAGAAAACCATTTTTGTGTATATTTTAAACATGGAAAAAAGTCTGTTTTGAATCTTACAATGTGAATTATTTTGGCTTATCTGCACATATTTATTTTTTTAGCATGTCATTTTCTTTGCTTTAACGGGTGTTTTGCTTCCTTAAAACTATCCTTTATTTTGATATCTTTGTGTATAAATTAATTTCATTGCGTTTTACTATTCCCAAATGAAGTTTTTCAAAGTACCCGATAAAGGCGACCCCTCGAATATTCCACAGATATTTTCTGGATTGAATATTAATTTGTTGTGCTGCAGGTTCTGGTGGCTCAAGAACTGGGAGAGCCGGAATATGTCGTTTCCCTATTGGCGGATTTACTGGAATAAAAGTTATGGCGGAATTATCTCATTTGCCGGAAAAACGATCGAATTGACACCAAACCAGGTTATTCTGATTCCACCTTATACTGCATTCTCAAGCCGGTTAACGGAGAATACAATACCACCTTCGGGCTACAACCTCGAAGGGGGAAGGGTCGGTGACGGTGAAACAGAAGCGGGTTTGTTAAGCGAAGGAGCTGTTTTGCATCTGTTTATCCATTTTAACCTTGGCCTGCCATACGACTTTATAGCTCCGCAATTGTTCTCCTTTGAAGCTTCAAACGATTTGCGAACGGATCTGGAAGAATTGTCATTCAGTCTTCAGCAAAACAATGTTCAGTTGTCGGTGCAGTCCAGCCTGCTGATTTATAAAATCATCATTCTGGCGGTGAGTCAAATTCCTAAAGAGTTCTGGAATCTTGCAACAACCGATCAGCGGATTTTGAATGTTTTAAGGGATATTGAGGATCACATTTCGGAGGAGCTTACCAACAAAAGGTTGGCACAGGTGGCAAATATGGCAGTCAATTCTTTTGCCCGCATTTTCAAAGAGGAAATCGGAATTCCTCCCCAGCAATTTGTAAGAGAGAGAAGGGTGCAGAAAACGAGCATTTTACTTCACCATACCACCGAACCGATTGAGGAAATCGCAAGAATGTCTGGTTTTTGCGACCGTTTCCACCTGGCACGTGTTTTCAAGGAAGTAACTTCGTATTCACCTGCACAATATCGGAAACAGTTTTATCCCAAAGGGTGATTTTTGATGTTGGTTTTTAGTCTACTCTTTTTCGCTCATCTTCGGAACCTGTTTCGCGTTTTCTTTCTGCTTTCACTTTTTTGCTGCCAAAATTATGAGCGTATGTAAACCGCAAAACGCGGGGTTCGAAATCCAGATAGCCTGAATTATGTATATTTAATTCAGGGATATTTGCTGAGAATTTATAGATACTTCCTTTGAAAGCATCACTTAAATTAAGGCTGAATGTATTCTTCTCATTTTTAGATTTCATCTGAATACCAACCGAAACCGAACTAAATCCATCGCTTTTGTAAATACCCCATAAAGATGGTGACTGATAAAATCCGGATAATTCGCCAGTAAAGCCTTTCATTAACTTGAAGTTGTTAATTATATTGATGTTGTAATTTTTAAGGCTGATATCCAGGTTTTGACCATCATAATTTGTACGGACATTTTGAATGATTCCGTTGAAATTATTTTGCATATTCCACCAACTGGTCAGTTTCAAAGGGAATGACAGCATTAGAGAGGAAGTGTTTACCTGGTCAAGGTTACGGGAAGCGAGGTAAAGTATGTTTTTGTTTTGATCCTGAGTAGGTTGAAATCGCCGGATTGCATTGTTTTCGATGCTGTAGGTAAAGGAAAGGAGAACGGACTTGTATTTGTAATCTGATTTAAAAACATCGCTAATGGAAGGCTGAAGTTTTTCATTTCCTGAAACATAAGTGTCGGGAGATTGAAATACAATAAATGGTGCCAGTTCATTGAAGGAGGGACGGGTTATCCTGCGGCTGTATGAAAATTGAAGGGTATTATTTTTATTCAGATCGTGTGAAAGATACAACGTCGGAAACAGCTTGCCATAATGACGGTCAATTATTCCATGTTGAATAACGGTACTCAAAACAGTACTTGTATATTCATACCGAAGCCCCGCAATCATACTGGTCTTATCATTGAATTTGTAGTTCAAAGATGAATAAGCCGCACTGATGTTCTCTGATAAGTTAAATTTATTGGTCAGATCTTCATTGACGGTCAAGGTACCGTCAACAAGATTTGATACGCTTACATCATTCTCGAAACTGGTAGTTGTGGTTTTAAGTCCTGCTTCAAGTTTCAAATCTTTCCCAAAGTTCACGTTGTAATCCAATTTTCCGACCAGGGTATTTATAGGCGTTTTTTTCGTGACATTAATTTCTTCAGAAGAGATGAGTTTATTATTCTTGTCATGGTATTGAATGAAATATTTGGATGGATTATTATCATCGTAATGAAGGTAATCTACATTTAATACCAGAATTTCATCTTCCTTGAAAGAATGTTGCAAATTAAAATTCCCCAGGTAATGGTTCCATTTGTTTGATTCTGTGATATGCTGATTAATAAAGGTAGTTATCTGATTGTCTGACTTGTAAAAAACATTGTTCATAGCATCCATTTCCCAATCGCTTTGGTAACCCGAAGCCAGTAAGCCAAGCACGGTTTTACTCGATATCGTATAATCAAGTCCAAAACGGGCATTCTGAAAAGTGGTAACAGGTTGACGTAAGCTTTCGGAATTCGTTTCGTTAAGCAATTCGTTTTGCGCGTACTTCCTGTTCATACGAATAACCTGGTAACTGTTATCGTATGAATAGGAATACATTCCAAAATAATTAACCTTTTTAACGTGATGATTCAAGGTAACGCTTCCATCGAGTTTCCCGTCAACACCCATGCCTGCGCCAAGGGTGTAAGTTCCGTTAGTGCCAAAATCATCATCCTTTTTCAGTACAATATTAATTATTCCTGCATTCCCTTCTGCTTCATATTTTGCCGGGGGTGTTGTAATTAATTCAATCTTTGCAACATTTTCAGAACTCATTCCACTCAACATTTCAATTGCAGCAGATACAGGCATCCTGCTTTCCTTACCATTAATCATTACCATAACCCCTTCTTTTCCTCCCAGCGAAAGTGTTTTGTCTTGCCTGTTTACAATTACGCCAGGCGATTTTTCCAATATTTCAAGTGCGGTACTTCCTGCTGAGGTAATGCTGTTTTCGACATTGACAACCATCCGGTCTATTTTTTGCTCATAAATCGGTTTCTTTGCCATTACTGTTACATCACTTAGTAATTTGGTATCCTCTTCCACAATTATTGGAACTACATGAATATGATCATTCGAGGTTTTAATTTCAAAAGCTTGCGAAAATGTCGTTTTGTAACCAACCATACTGGTTTTGATCATGTATTTCCCGGGATTAAAATTGGTTATGCTAAATGTTCCGACGTCTGATGCTCCAATACCGGTTACCACCGACGAATCTTTCTGATTGACAAGAATGATATTTGCGAATGAAATGGGCTGATTATTAATGTCATGAACAGTGCCTTGAATCTGAGCGGAGCTACTAAATGGCAGGGTAATTGGGATTAATAGAAGTATAATATGCTTATAAATTCTACTTTTTAATTTATTGAACCTATATTTCATAATAGGAATTTTTTAAATTTATGTGACAAATATAGCTTTATTTAGACTAAATACAAATAGTGATAGCTTTTGTTACATTCGATGTTTATAATAATATTGGCTGAGAAATCCATTCAAATTCAATTAGTTGCTTTATTTACAAAAGGATCACACAATCGCATGAAGATTTAAAAAATTGTTTTTTTGCCAATAATGGATTTACTCTTGTTAATGGAAGTGCGGTCTAAAGTAGATCGGGAAATTGCTAATTGAATATTTCCTAATTTTTAGCCACGGTCCGTACTTCAGAAAAACAAATTATAAGCTGATATTTTGATCATTATTAAAGGAATTCAATTTTCTGAATAAAATTGGCTGCTTCGCTGCATTTTTCTAATTTCACGCTTTTAATTTTAACAGGATGATGTTTCCCAGACTTACCATTAATACCCCTATTGCGCTGATCAATCAGTATGTCAAAGACACGATGGTTGAAAACCTTGGTATTCAATTTACTGCCATTGGAAATGGATGGGTGGAAGCCACAATGCCAGTGGATCGCCGAACTTACCGACCAGGTGGCCTGCTGCACGGTGGAGCAAACCTTGCACTCGCCGAAACAGTTGCAGGTCTTGGCTCTATGCTATCTGTTGACAATAATGAATTCGATATTCTCGGAATTCAGGTGAGTGCCAATCATACGGGTGGAGCATCGGAAGGGACTGTTTATGCCCGTGCTGAAATTGTGCATCCGGGCAATCAAACCCACGTTTGGAATATTGAAATAAAAAATGATGCCGGAAAACTAATTTCGACTGCAAGAGTGACCAACATGATTGTAAAACGTAATGGAAAATAAGCTCCCGATAAATTCGATTCTTGATCAGCTCATTGAAAAAAATATAGCTTTTGCCTGTTGGTTTAATCCAATGGATCATCATTTGGGAATTGTTGTCAGTAATGCATCGGATGTAAAACAATTCGATCGTTTTGATCAGTTAAACGGTGAAGCCGGATTTGTATTTGCACCCTTTCGAATTACAGACAATTGCCCGGTTATTCTGCTGAAACCCACCATATATCTCGAAGATTTCAATTCAGCAGAACAACTTGATCTCAGTAATATCGTACCTTTTAATTCGGTTAAAGATGCAGATGATCAATGCAATATCTGTACGAAAGAAGAATATATCCGCACGGTTGAAGAAGCTGTAGCTGCCATCCGTGAAGGAGATCTTTCGAAAGTGATTGTTTCCAGACAAATAACCGTTGACAGGCCTTTTAGATCTTTGGAAGGTATTTTTCGTGAGCTTCATGATCAAACACCGAATGCCTTCACTTACCTGGTCAATTTGCCGGCAACCGGAACCTGGATGGGTGCTACTCCTGAAGTGTTGTTGAAGTCGCATGACCAGTTTTTTGAAACAGTATCGCTGGCGGGAACGCAAGTCCGGAGATACGATTTGGAAGATTACTGTTGGAATACAAAAGATATTGAAGAACAAGCGTTTGTTTCGAGGTATATGCTTGAAGTTTTTCACCTTTTCGATATTCATAAATACAGGACAACTGGTCCCGAAACCCTGGAAAGCGGCAAAGTTGCTCACCTGAAAACTTCTTTCTTCTTCCCGGCTGAAAAAATTGAAAATTGCCTTGGTGATTTCGTTGCCGAACTTCATCCTACGCCTGCTGTTTGCGGATTACCCAAGAGTCTTGCTGACGAATTTATAAGGGTAAAAGAAATGCACGACCGAAAATACTATTCCGGATATCTTGGCCCGTGGAAATTGAACCAACAGGTCAATCTTTTCGTAAATTTACGCTGCATGGAAATTACCAACGATCAATTCATTCTGTATGCCGGCGGAGGAATAACTTCCAAATCAATTCCGGAGCGCGAATGGGAAGAGACGAATCAAAAGGCCAAAACATTGTTGGATGTCATTAATACCGAACCGGAATGATTTCAGATAAAAAACAGGTCCAACAGCTTGCAGCATTGCTTCTGAAAAGGGGAATTACAGATATCGTGATTTCGCCCGGAAGTCGAAATGCACCAATGATTAATACGTTTACAGGTATTCCCGGGTTTTGTTGCCGGAACATAGTTGATGAACGCAGCGCTGCCTATTTTGCACTCGGCCTGGCCTTGGCAAAACAAAAGCCCGTTGTGCTGGTTTGCAGTTCAGGAACGGCTACATTAAACTATACACCCGCTGTTGCAGAGGCATTTTATCAAAATATTCCACTGATTGTTCTCACGGCTGATCGACCAGATTACTGGATTGACCAAGCTGAAAGTCAATGTATTCGTCAGGAGAATATTTATCAGAATTTCACAAAAAAAGAAATCAGTTTACCTATAGGCGAAACGGAAAAAGAACTTTGGTATGCCGCACGGCAAATGAACGAATGTCTGAATCTGGCCGTTTCAGGACAGCCCGCTCCAGTGCACATCAATATTCCGCTCGAAGAACCTTTGCATAAACTGGTTATGATGGATTTGCCGGAAGTAAAGGGGATTGAACTTGTTGAAACTAAAAATGGTTTAGAAGAAAGTGAACTTGCACGGCTGATTGAAACGATTACCCAATCGCAAAAAATACTGATTTTGGCAGGGCAGCTGAATCCCAATACAGATCTGGAAAATATTCTGATTAAGCTGGTTACCAAAACCGGAGCGGTTGTTCTGCATGAGCATTTGTCGAATCTTTCGGATCCAGGGTTTTGTGTAAGCATCGATTTAGTGATGGCTGGCATCCTGGATGAAAACATCGAATCGTACCAGCCCGATTTGCTGATCAGTTTTGGTGGACAGTTTGTCTCCAAGGCACTCAAACAATTTCTTCGGAAGAATAAACCTTTGCAGCACTGGCACCTGAGCCCTTCCGGTGAACATTTCGATACTTACCAGTCGCTCACAAAAGTCGTCTGGATGGAGGCTGTCAATTTCTTTGATGCGCTTTCGGATCGCGTTCTGCAAACCGATAAAAGCTACCTTCATTTGTGGAAAAACAAAGAAGCGAAGGTCAATCAGCTTCGGGATGAATTTGTGGAAAGCGTCGAATTCTGCGATTTGAAAGCTTTTAATACAATCGGACAAAAAATACCTGCCAACACGGTTATTCATTTGGGAAATAGTTCGCCGGTGCGGTATGCCCTGATCCATAACCTGGTTGAAAACGCAATGTATTTCAGTAACCGTGGCACTGCCGGAATTGACGGTTGTTTATCGACAGCAGTAGGTTTTGCCAGCAAATCGGATAAAATAAATACAATCATCCTGGGTGACCTGTCTTTCTTTTACGACTCGAATGCATTGTGGAACAAATACATTGGATCTAATTTGCGCATCATCGTTATTCACAACGGCGGCGGAAATATCTTCGGCATGATCAAAGGTCCGTCTGACTCACCTGCTTTTGCTGAACATTTTTTAGCTGAAAATACGCACAAAGCGGAAGTATTAGCCAGGGCATTCGGTCTGGATTATTTCAAGGCCGAAAATGAAGCCGAATTAGTGCAGGCGTTGGAAGATTTTTACTCTGTGAAGCAGCAGAAAGTTGCTTTGCTTGAGGTTTTTACGGAAGCGGAAGTGAATGGCAGGGCATTTCGGGAGTTGTTTAAGAGTGTAAAATCAAATTAGAACTAAACTATGTAAATTGATTTTACAATCAACGAATACAAAATTGATGATGATTTTCAGAGAATTGCAAATGATCTTCTAAATAATTTTTGTAATATGAACATTATTAAGCCTTTAAATAGATGCCGCCACTACGTGGTTTCCTTCTGCAATTCTATTTTTTACTACAAAGATGAAACTGCTACGCAGCAACCTTTTTTGCAACGTAGTCGCTATATCTTTGTAAATAAATGCATTATAGATTTAAAAAGCAACGGAGTTGCGACATCTTAGTTTGTTAATATTTTAACCGACAATAGTGTAATAAAATCAAGAATCTTTTGCAGGAGTTAAGAAAAGAAGGGAAAATATTTTCTCCGGAACATGGGGTCTGGGAGAAGAATATCGAGATTTAGACGAGATTTAGATGAATATCATTGACTTTGAGTAATATAAATAATTCAAAAAATATACCATGAGCACTAATAGAGAATGGCAAACAATTCGGGAATACAAAGATATTTTCTTTGATTATTTTGACGGTATCGGGAAGATTACAATCAATCGCGAGCGTTACCGCAATGCATTCAGGCCAACTACGGTGAATGAAATGAGCGATGCACTAAAAATATGTCGTGAAGATCAGCGAATTAACGTTGTGGTTCTGACTGGTGCCGGCGACAAGGCTTTTTGTGCGGGTGGCGACCAGACAGTGAAAGGCAAGGGTGGCTATATTGATGAAGATGGAATTCCACGTCTCAATATCCTGGAGGTTCAAAAGCAAATCCGTTCGATGCCTAAACCGGTAATCGCCATGGTAAACGGTTATGCAATTGGCGGCGGCCATGTGCTGCATGTGGTTTGCGATATCAGTATTGCCTCGGAGAACGCGATCTTCGGTCAGACCGGCCCAAAAGTGGGAAGTTTCGATGCCGGATTGGGTTCATCTTACCTGGCAAGCATTGTAGGTCAGAAAAAAGCGCGCGAAATCTGGTTTATGTGCCGCCAATATTCGGCAGCTGAAGCGCTTGAAATGGGATTGGTCAACAAAGTGGTTCCGCTTGATCAGCTCGAAGATGAAGTGGTTGCATGGGGTCAAAAAATGCAGGAGCACAGTCCGCTGGCACTGCGTATGCTTAAGCTCGGATTAAATGCCGATCTCGACGGACAAATCGGAATTCAGGAGTTTGCCGGGAATGCTACGCTACTTTATTACCTGACAGAAGAAGCACAGGAAGGTAAAAATGCTTTCCTCGAAAAACGCAAACCTGATTTCAAAAAATACCCTAAATTTCCTTGATATCAATACTATGCGAATGTAACATTTTTGTTAGTAACAATCTTGTTACTAACAAAAATGTTACATATCTTTGCAGGTAAAAATTGACGATGGAAACACCTTTCGTTTTTGGAAAATTTGCAGTTGACCAAAATTTCACGAACAGAGACAGTGAAAGAGCACGATTGTCAGGGAATTTTTCCGGTCTCGTTAATACTGTTCTTATTTCACCCCGCCGTTGGGGAAAATCATCCCTGGTACAAAGGTCAGCACTTGAAGCCATGTCGGCGGATAAAGATTTGCACTTTTGCTTTCTTGATGCATTCAATATTAGGACAGAAGAGCAGTTTTACCTGGCATTAGCAAGCGAAATTTTAAAGATTTCCGCTTCAAAGTTGGAGACAATCATTGAAAATGCAAAGAGGCTGATAGGAGCATTTCTTCCAAAACTTTCTTTTAGTCCTGGTAATCAGGATGAATTATCATTAAGTCTCGATTGGAAAGAAGTAAAGAAACATCCTGATGCGATTCTTGATATGGCGGAGACTGTTGCGGCGGAGAAAGGATGGAAATTGATTATTTGTATTGATGAATTTCAGAATATCGCAACCTTTGAAAATCAATTGGCATTTCAGAAAAAACTAAGGTCACACTGGCAAAAGCACCAACATGTTGCATACTGTTTATACGGAAGTAAACGGCACATGCTGATGGATGTATTTACCAGTTCATCAATGCCATTTTATAAATTTGGTGATATCCTTTTTCTTGAAAAGATAAACAGGGATAGCTGGATTCCCTTTATTTGCGGTCGTTTTGAGGATACGCAGAAACACATTAATGAAAATAATGCAGCCTTGATTTCGGATTTGGCAGAGTGTCACCCGTACTATGTTCAACAACTTGCACAGCAAAGTTGGTTGCGAACAACGTCATTGTGTTCGGAGGAAATAATCAGGGAAGCACACGAAGGAATTGTATCACAACTAAGTTTGCTTTTTCAATCAAAGACAGAAGAATTGTCAACGCCTCAAATTAATTTTTTAAAGGCGTTGCTGGACGGGGTTGAAAAATTTAGTTCAAAAAGCATGATAGATGATTATCGGCTTGGATCTTCGGCAAATGTATCCCGGATCAAGAAAGCCCTTGAAAATAAAGAGATTATCGACATAATGGCTGGGAATATTTTGGTGCTCGACCCGATGTACAAAAACTGGTTGATAACCCGGTATTTTATTAAAAACTAAGTAAATGGCATCAGTAAAAAGTTGGATCAAAGCAGCCCGCCTGCGGACGCTTCCGTTGGCAATGTCAGGTATTCTGATGGGCGCTGCTTTGTCGTATTTCGACGGTGGATTCCAAGCCAAAATAACCGTGTTGGCCATTGTTACCGCCCTGTTTATCCAGATCTTCTCAAATTTTGCAAACGACTATGGCGATTCGCAAAAAGGAACCGATAACAAACACCGCGTGGGACCAAAGCGAACGATTCAAAGCGGCGAAATCAGTCTGAAAGAGATGAAAGTTGGAATGGTGGTTTTGATTGCATTGAGTCTTTCAACCGGGATCTGGTTGATCGCTGAAGGGACAAAGGGACTTGATCCGACAACCTTTTTGCTTTTTCTTGGGTTCGGAATTGTAGCATTAGTTGCCGCTTACCGCTATACAGGGGGCAGCAATCCATACGGATATGCTGGTTTTGGCGACATTGCCGTATTCCTTTTCTTCGGATTGCTACCAGTAGTTGGCACCTATTTTCTGAATATCCACATGATCAATCCTGTAATATTTCTGCCTGCGATCAGTATCGGCCTTTTCAGTACAGGGGTGCTGAATCTGAATAATATGCGTGATATCGAAAATGACCGGAATTCTGGAAAAAAAACCGTGGTTGTGCGGATGGGAAGCGACAAAAGCAGACTTTATCACACCAGTTTGATTATTCTTGGATGGCTGAGCGTCCTATTGTTTGTGGCACTTCGGTTCCAATCCATCTACCAGATACTTTTTCTTCTATCAGTACCACTTTTTATCCGTGACCTGATAAAGATTAATCAGATTCATGAACCGCGCCAACTCGACCCGTTTCTAAAAAAATTGTCGATTGCTACATTGTTGTTTACTTTGCTGTTCGGAATAGGAATAATCCTTGCAGTATGAAAGCCCGTTTCAAAAAATACACCCTGAATTTCAAACAAGCATCCGGCACTTCACGCGGAGTTTACACGAAGCGTGAAGTATGGTTCCTGTTTTTAACCGACGGGATCAATACTGGCATTGGCGAATGCTCGCCGTTACCCAATCTGAGCATTGAAAATCCGGAGAGAATGAGCGTCCAATTGCAGCAGGTTTGCGATAATATTGCCAGTTTCATTCAGTTCCCGGAAGCGTTGCAAAACTGGCCGTCGATTCGGTTCGGACTCGAAACAGCTTTGCTTGACTTACAAAACGGAGGAGAGCAAATCTTATTTCCATCTTCATTTACACGCGGAGAACAGGGAATCCCGATCAACGGACTTATCTGGATGGGAACACCCGAATTTATGAAGCAGCAGATCCGTACTAAGTTGGACGCCGGATTCCGTTGTATCAAAATGAAAATTGGGGCAATTGACTTTGAAACCGAATTCAATTTATTAAAGGAGATCCGTAAAGAATTTTCGTCCGAAGAAATTACCCTTAGGGTGGATGCTAATGGCGCTTATTCGTATCAGACCGCTCGTGAAAACCTGAAACGATTATCCGATTTGCTGATTCACTCAATCGAACAACCTATTAAGGCCGGGCAATGGGACGAAATGGCAGCCCTATGCGAACAGTCGCCAGTTCCAATTGGACTTGATGAGGAACTGATCGGCGTTTTCGATCCATCAGAAATGCAAAAACTGGTTGAAACCATTCGTCCCGCATTTCTGATACTAAAACCTAGCTTGCATGGCGGTTTGGCTGGTTGCGAAAATTGGGTTGAACTGGCAAATCAACACGGGACTGGCTGGTGGATTACCTCTGCACTCGAATCGAATATCGGGTTGAATGCCATTGCACAATGGACTTTTCAGCAAAATATCAAATCGGAACAAGGATTGGGAACCGGTCAGCTTTTTACGAATAATGTTGATTCTCCGCTTCAAATTGAAGGCGATCAGCTCTGGTATAAACCTGCCCGTGAATGGCAGCTAAAACTGCTAACCGATGAGAATTAATGGTCAAGACTATTCAGTTCATGAATTAAATTTGCTGATTGCAGAAAGACTCTCATTGCCTCAACTGCCCGAATGGGAACGCGAATTATATACTTTTCTCAGATTATGGTTTTCTCCTTCAGATTTTATTGAAGCACAGACTTCTGGCAGCACTGGCACGCCACAAACTATCCGGTTACCGAAAACCACGATGCAACAAAGTGCCAGCCGAACCATCGAATACTTTGGACTTCAAGACGGAAACCGGATTTTACTAAGCCTCCCAAGCCGTTTTATTGCCGGAAAAATGATGGTGGTTCGGGCGATTACTGGCCAAATGGATTTAATCACAGTTGATCCTTCCTCTGACTTTGATCTTTTAATCGACGAAACTTTTGATTTCGGGGCAATGGTTCCGAATCAGGTTTTTAAATTACTGGAAAGCCCTTCAGGCAGACAAAAAATTGAAAATATCCGAAATCTTCTGATTGGTGGTTCCTCTATTCCTGCAAATCTGGAAACACAAATAAGCCAATTGACTAACCGTGTGGTTTTGACTTATGGCATGACAGAAACTGCCTCACACATTGCCATTCGTGAACTTTCGGGTGAAAAGCATTCAGATATTTACCATTGTTTGCAAGGAATTACAGTCACTTCCGGACAAAATGATTGTTTGCAAATTTTTGATTCTAATTTGACAGAGCTGCTTCAAACCAAAGACATTGCGGAAATTCTTTCTCTCACAAGTTTCCGGATTTTGGGAAGAGTCGATGATGTAATCATTTCGGGAGGAATAAAATACTGGCCCGAAAAGATTGAGAAAAAGCTGGAATCTACAATTCCCCGACGGTTTATTATTTCGTCATTGCCTGATGAGAAGTTGGGAGAAAAATTGGTGCTGGTGATCGAAGGTGAGCTTGCGGGAATAGGCGTGATTAATAAGAAATTGACAGAGATCCTTCCTTCGTTTGAGCGTCCAAAATCGATTTGTTTTTTGGAAAAATTTCCGGAAACCCCGAACGGGAAACTTAAAAGGCATGAAATAGCCATGACTATAAAATCACAAACTGAAGATTAGAATTAAATCATGGCTATTAGGTTCGCTTAAGCTTTGAGTCCATATCTCTAAATAAGTCAAATTATTTAACGGTGAAATAGACATGTGAGTAAACTTATCACAAATCAAAAGATTCTATGGCTATTTTGTTGGCAGACCTGTATATATAGTCAAAAATTAGTTCCAAAAAGCAATCTTTTCCTTTAGATTATATTTAATTGCGATGTCTTAAAAAGGCAATCAGCTTGAAAGCATTTCCAGGATTACTACCATTGTTTTATCATTATTTCATACTGCTTACATACCGAATCTTTTTGTCTCAATACTTAATTGCATTATTGGGTAAACAAGCGTAAAATTAATAGAAAATACGGTGCTCTCGATTTTCAAATTAACGATTCGATGGTTTTCAGCTGATAATAAATTTACGAATTAGGATAAAATTGAAGGAATGTAAAACAGCTGTAAACATAGAAATTAGTCAGGGATCCTAAAAAAAATTGAACAAAAAATATAATTGCGTGTTATAATAATGATTTAATATGAAAAATAAATTTTGAATATCATTTCTGACCTATTTATTTCCGATAGTTAATTATTTTATTTATTTTTGATACCAGACCACTAAATTTTTAAACTATGTTTTCCACAACACATCTTCACCCAATGTTAGTGCATTTTCCCATTGCATTAGTTGTTTTTGGATTTATTGCTGAAATAGCAGCCCTGTATTTCAAAAAGGAGATCTATTTATCAAGGATGGGTTTTATCCTGTTGATATTTGGTACACTCTCAGCATTTACTGCATGGCTAACAGGTACATTATTCACATCTGAAATGGCAGGTACTGCCGGCGCAATAAAAGAGACACACGAACTTTTCGCCTGGATAACCTTGGGAACACTTCTGGCTACTTCAATTTTGCGGATTGTAACTCAGGCTAAGAAAAATGAGAACGCTGGTCTAAAGAGTGTTGCTTTAATTTTATATGGACTTGCAGCGGTTTCAGTAAGCATTACAGGGTTTTATGGAGGAACGCTGGTTTATAATTATATGATGGCTCTTTAGTATATGTTCTGTAAAGAGATTAATTAGCTATAGAATAGTGTATTAGCTTTGTATAAAACCGGTTCTGAACTTTCAGAAACTATTAGCAGCAAACCCGATCTCAAATCCATCTTCTAAACATTGCCTCGAACAAGGTAAATACAGCAACTTTCTCCGGATATTTTTCTACCAGATACAAATGCTTACTGTAAGCAGCTATAGATTAATTCAATTACATTACAAACAGAAGTTTCCTATATTTTTAATTTAACAAAATTAGCATCATGAGAAACATTTTATTATTTGCATTAGTAGGCATGTTCGCATTTGCGGGGTGCAACCAGCCAAAGCCGGTTAAAACAATTGAAGACCTAAAAGCCGGGATTAAAGGTGAAACAACAGCAAGCGCCAAGTATGCCGCTTTTGCAGTGAAAGCGAGGGAAGAGGGCAATGATATGATTGCCAAACTTTTTGATGCTGCATCCAAAGCTGAGTCAATTCATGCAACCAACCACAAAAAAGTGCTGGAAGGGTTAGGCGAAAAAATGGATGAGTTTAAACCTGAGTTTGAGGTTAAAATAACCGCCGAAAATCTTACGGCTGCAATTGAAGGTGAAACTTATGAAGCTACAACCATGTATCCACAGTTTCTTGCCGATGCAGCAGCTGAAAAAGTTGAAAAGGCAACCAAATCTTTTAATTGGGCTTTTGATACGGAGAAGAAACATGCGGCATTCTACCAAAAGGCACTTGATGCAGTAAAAGTGAATGCTGAGAACACTTTAGCTTTCGAATATGCTGTTTGTCCGGTATGTGGAAATACCTACGAGAAAGCCACATTGGACAAAAAATGTGCCTTCTGCCAAACCGGGGAAGAAAAGTTTATCATCATCTAAAAAAATAAAGGGGAGTTTGTCGCTCCCCTTTTATTTTTTAGATGATCATTCGCCAAATATTTTGAACCAAAAGCTATTTGTAAATATCTATTTACAAAGTTTGTAAACCTCGCTTCCGGCCAGCAAAAAGCAACCCAACCCGTAATCTTCGAAATTTGGTACACGATCGTAACTGACAGGCTGACTGTCTGAAGGTTGTTTGCCGGTTCCCTGTACCCAGCCTAAAAATCCATTAGCATGAACCGATTCTTTTGACATACCATTCCATGCTTTTTTAATGACAGGCAGGTATTTCTTTTTACTAAGAATCCCGTGATTAACTCCCCAGGCCATTCCGTAAGCAAACAAAGCCGTTCCGCTCAATTCTTTGCCTCCAAAGTTGTTGGGGTCGTGCAAACTGGCATTCCAGAAACCATCTTTCCGCTGAATAGGAACCAATGATTCAAGCATTTGCTCCAATGTTTTCTGATATTCATCGCGGTGCGGAGCATCTTTAGGCATAATTTCCAAAACACGAACAAGTGCGGCAACTACCCAGCCGTTTCCGCGCGACCAGTAACAATCTTCTCCGTTTGGTTCTTTGTAAGGAGGTACAAAATCTTTGTCGCGCCACCATAAATGATCCTTTGGATTGTATAATCCATTGCCTCCCTGAATGGTCTTGCTGTGCATATACATTTCATACATCCGCTCGTAATAGCGGTTATTGTTTTCTAATACACCAAGTTGCGCAAATACAGGCATACCCATTTGCAAGGCATCAATCCAGTTCCAGTCGTCAATTTTTGATGTTTCAAGCATTAAATCTATAGATGCTTTGATCTCTTTAATCCTTTCAGGTTTTTTGTCGATCAGGTATAAATCCATATAGGTCTGACCACAACACTGATTGTCGGCATTGCGTGTCTGAATGCCACCGTTGAGTCCCCATTGGTGTGATTCGCCCCACGAAACGCCATAATCGTAATAGGCTTTATCCTGATTCAACGCATAAAGGGCCATCAGCCCTTCGTAATAAACTGCCCTTGTCCAGATATGACTCGGACGTGTTTTGTCGGTTACAATTGCAATTCCGGGATCGGGCCACTTGTTCATAAAGTAGGCATTGGTAAGTACCATTTTATCCATGACTTCCTTTTTCGAAGGAAGTTTCTGTGCATTCGCTACATTGAAAATCAACGCAAAAGCTATTAAGGATATTGAGATTTTAAATTTCTTCATTTATAATGTTTTAAATAATCTGAAATGTAGTTGCAATTACCAGACGCTAAAAGCAAGCGACTTTCTGCCAAAGATTATTGATAAAGCATCAAAGCGCTATCGTTAATTTCTATTTTGTGGGTTTTGATGAGTTGAATCATTTCTGCACCAGCCAAAAGAACCGGACCATATCCATGTGCTGCATAAACATTCACCGGACGATAATAATAAAATGCCGGATCGAACCCCATTCCTGTTCCCACACAAGTTCCTTCCACCTGACCTTGTTCGTTGACCTTGCTGGCAACTGCATTCCAGGCAAGACATACCATTGGGCTATAAACAGCAGCATCGACATAACCTCTGTTAATTGCCCTTGCGATTGAATAGGTATAAATGGCTGTTGCCGAAGTTTCGAGATACGAATCGTTGCGGTCGATCAGCTGATGCCAAAAGCCCGTAGATGTCTGGTAATTAGCCAAACCACGAATGTGTTTTCGAAGCAGATCAATAACCTTAGCACGTCCTGCATGATTTTCTGGAAGGACTTCCAACAGTTCAACCATCGTCATAACTGCCCAGCCGTTTGCACGCGCCCAATGAAATTGCGGGTGTTCATCCATCCCTAAAATCCAGCCATGCATGAAAAGCCCCTTTTCGGGATTAAACATCCGGGCCGAAAACTGCTGAACCTGTTTGACGGCATCATCGAAATATTTCTTTTCGCCCGTGTACTTTCCCAGTTGAGCCAATGCCGGAACGCTCATAAACAAATCGTCGAGCCAGAGTGAATTGGGAAAAGGACGGTTACGCGCGAGCGTTCCATCGGTAAAACGAAATTCCTTATTGCTGATGTAATCCGCAAAGGTGGTGATCATCGGCTTAAGGTCACCATCGAATACATCCATTTGTTGCGTTTTTATCATTGCAGTACACATGGCGCCACAATCGTCAAGGACATGAGGATGAAGCACCCGCGTCATAGCATGTCGGGCGTCTGGTTGTTTTTGCTCCAGTTTAATGAACCACGGTTGAATTTCGGCTAAAAATTTCAACCGATTTTTGGTGTAGTTGGCATATTTTGGATCACCTGACGTTTCGGTAGCCAATAACATTCCGGCATAAGTAACGCCCCATTCATAACTTACCAATCGAAAATCACCCGGTTTGAAAATCGTGTTTTCGTCAACTTTTGAATAATCAGTCACTTCGGACTGGGTTTCTTTATTGATAAGTGCCATTGGAGTCGTCTTATCAAGATAAGTATAAATCCGATCCAACACTTCGGTGATGCTTTTCACCTCCGGTTTACCGTAAGGTGTATCGTATGCCGGTTTCATTAAATGAAGCGGGGATGTTGAATCATTTACTTTCTGTGCCTGAATGCCAAAACTTGCGGCCAAAATCAGAAGTACGGTAAGAGTTGTTTTCATTTTGAAATTGTGTTGATGTTATTTTGCTAATTAGTTTGTTTTTGAATGGCTGACAGTCTTTTATTGGGATATTTTCTACTGTGAGCAATATAATTCATTTAACAGTCGAAACAGGTGTGACATTAACTGGTCCAAGCAAACCTGATGGCATCGGCTTCCACCCGGAAGCATCAAAGGGTTTGTAGTCGATATTCACAAAATTTATTTCGTGATAATTACGCCACTGGACTTTATTCTGATCCATCTGACGGATTCGGTTGGCCATCAGGTTGGCAACTTCTATTTCGATGGAATTGATTCCGGGATGAAGGAATTGACCAATCCTTGTGGTAAACGGAATACTCCATAAAATTCCGGCATCCTTGCCGTTAATCCAAACCTGTGCGCTTTCGCAGACTTTTCCTAAATCGAGTAAATATTCACCAGCTAAAAGCTTGGGCAATTCAAATTTGGTTGTGTATCTCGCAGATCCTGAGAAGTTCTGTGCGGCCATGTCAGGCAAATCTGTCCACGAAACCAACCCGCGGATTTCTGTTGAAGCGGGAATTACTTCCCCTCCCCTTGAAAAGGTTAATTTCCATGGACCATTTAATACAACTGGCGCTTGTGATTTTTCAATGTATTTCCAGTTTTCCGCTTTTATTTTTTGTTCCGAAACCAATACAAACATCGCTTCTCCCGGCTGTATTTGAATGCGTACTTTATTTTCTGCTTTTTTGGCGATTCCTGAAAATCCGCTTTGCGGATCGAGTAACAGGAATGAATTGCCTACCGCATTTAATTCCAGAAAGCGGTCAATCGTCCCGGAAGTATGGTTTACCAGGTAGTAATAAACACCCTGAGCATCTTTCCTACGTATATATTTTAGTCCGCAATCAACCAGTGTTTCGCGCGAAATATTTTTCATTTCCAAAGCAGACTGAACCCGGCCGGCCAATACAATTTCTCCTTTACCGGTTTTTGCGATTTTTATCTTTTCAGGAAGCTCTTTAAGCTGAAGACTATTCAGCAAGTCCTTGTTCTGTTTACGCCTGACTTCAAGATTAAACAATCCCGGAACATCTTCCGGAAATTGCTGAAAAATCACCAACGCTCCCTGTTGTGTCAAATCGAAAATGCGTTTTAGTGTGGATTCCGGAATATATCGGCAGGACGGAATTACCAAGGTGCGGTAAACACTTCCTGATTTTGTAATTAACTCTCCATTTTTTACCGATATTGCATTGAGGAGCCGATCAGATGTAAAATCGAGCGAATAGCCCTCCTTTATCCATTCCTTCACATCTTTATAAAAAGGACTTGGGTATAGCCACCGGTCAATGGAATGAATAGTCAGCTGCAAATCAGTATTTTCTGGTTTCATCCAAACGTCGTAAACTGGCCAGTAAACCAACAAATCGTTTTGTGGCACACCGCTTTGAAGTACCGACTGACAACGGGTAATGTAATTATTCAGACTGCTGATGTGCGGCCAAAAACTATTCGACGGAGAGAAATTAACGGATGCATAAAAAAGCCATCCCGGCCAGGTAACATCGGCAGACGAATAGGCCGTACCATGGTAAAAAACATGATTCACACCTGAAAGAAAAGCCTGTTCTACTTCAGGTTTACATTGCGACAAAGACACCCGAAAATGTTCGGACAGCCATGTAAAAGTTTCGCACGATGTTAATTTTTTGCCCGAAACATTCGCTACCGAAGATGCAAATTTGAGCATGACCGGATCGGTATCGACGTTGCGGATGTCGGCACTGTCGCGGCGTAATCCAGGTATGTCAAAGTGACTTGATCCAAAAGTTTCGCACTCAGGAATGTCAACAGCTGCATAGATATCGAGCAGATTGCCTGTAGAACCGTGCGCCTGATTACGGGTTAAGCTGCCTTTGTTGTTTGCCCATTTCGTCCAGTGCTGCGTAAAATTTTCGAGTAAAAGGTCTGAAATGGTTTCGCGGTAATCGCATTGTACGCGGCGCGAAATGTCGGAAGATGGCGTTTTTTCGGTCAGTTCGCGCAGGTAAGGTTGCAATGAATAACCGCGTCGTTGCTGAAATTCATTGAATAAAGACGGTGTCCAGTTGGTTCCGTAAACTTCGTAGCTATCGTTAAAAAAAGACCTTACTCCGTGGTTCGACTTCTGAAAGGCAGAATCGAACCGGGACAGGTAAATATCGAGTGCTTCTTTCGAAAAATGATCGAGTGTCAAACCTTCTGCTCCCGGAGCTGCACGTTTCACTTTCTGTAAGGTCTTTCCGCAAAAAGCAGCATATATATCCCAGTCATTGGCTTCGGCAATCCAATTGAGTGTTCCGTTTGCATCAACCAATGCAGTCAGATCTTTCATTTTTCCGTCAGGGCTATATGCTGTAACTGCACCAATTTTTGCCCCGACCTCCATTTGCTCCTTATTCGTAGCGACAAGTTTTTCGACCAGCTTTTCTCCTTTTGAAAGTGAATATTTTTGAATGATCAGTTTCGAAGCCGCAGCTGGCAGACTTATCTGCGGCCCGCCAAAAGGCCAGCCAGTTCCGGTATTCATATCCAATCCCATGCTGTTTTTTCTGGTTTCGCGCACTGAAACATCCAATGCTTTCATCCATTCCGGCGAAAGATATTTGAGGTATTGGGCTTCGTAACCAACAGCACCATAAATAGGTGTAATCTCCAAGCCTCCAAAACCAGCTTTCCCGTATTCAGAAATCAGGGATGAAAGATTGGATTCATTAACGGCACTTCCCATCCACCACCAACGCGTCCAGGGTTTTGTTTCCCTGTTGATCTGAGGCCAGCCAGGTTGAGGACTTTTTTGCTGACTATTGCTCGGAAGGTAGAAAAGCAATGTCAGTGCAATAAGCACCCAGGTGAACACTCGATTTCTTAAGTTAGTTATCATGGTATGTGAGTAAAAGCTTGATGTTCTTTTTATCCAATAATTAACCTTTAACCTGATTTAATTTCATAGACCACATTGGAGGAATTTTTAGGAGTGGTCTCTGTTTAGATAAAGTGCAGCAGCGCCATAAATGGCAGAGTTTTCAAGCTCCGATATTTCAATTTTCAGATTGGTCAATACATTCCGGTAATCAAAATTCCTGATTGCTTCGAACATCGCAGGTTTGAAAAAGTCATACGCTTTTGTAAGTGAACCTCCAAGGATGATTATTTCAGGATCGTACGCATAAAGTATTGATTTAATTGCTTGTCCCATATGGAAACCAAATTCGGAAAATAGTTGAATTGCTGCCTGGTCGCCCGAAACCGCTCGGTTGAAAGCATCAATGGCTGATATAGATTTCTCTTCAGAAAAGAATTGTCCGCTGCAATAGCGTTCGAAATTACTGTTCAAATAAGGAATATTTCCAAATTCACCGGCACAACAATTCTTCCCTTCATACAATTTCCCATTAAAAATAAGGCCGCTGCCCATGCCTGTGCCGATTGTCAGGCCAACCACGCTCTTGCAGGATCTTGCTTTTCCATAGTGTTTTTCGCCCAAAGCAAAACAATTGGCATCGTTGTTCACATAGACCGGTACTTTATAGCGACTTTCCAATAAATCTTTCAATGGAACGACTTTCCATGACGGAATATTCACAACATCATAAACGATCCCTTTTTCGACATCGACAACTGAAGGAACTCCGATCCCGATGCTTTTTGTGTTATCATCAAAGCAGCTGTCAATCACCGCATACAGTTTTTCCAATACTTCAGATTGAGAGCCAGCAACGGGTGTGGGTTCTTTGGCAAGCAGAATGATTTTATCGGCAACGACCTTTCCTGCACGAATATTCGTACCACCCAGGTCGACACCAATTATGCTTTCGAGACGCTTCATAATATCAATGTATTACAATATTTGATTTAGCAGGTGTTTCCGTTCATTATGAATTTTATAGATCAATTCACCAAAGAGGGTATTGGCCCATGCAAACCATGAACGTGTAAATTTATCAGCATTGTCCTGGTTAAATGACTCATGCATAAATCCGGTACCTGCATGGGTGTTTTTCAGCCACCGCAGGCACTGTGTAATCTCCTTGTCATCGCTGGAAGTCATAGCTCTCATGATAATGCTCATTGGCCAGATCATTTCTGCTCCGCAATGCGGACCGCCAATACCAGAAGCTGCTTTACCTTCAAAAAACCATGGATTGTCTTTGCTTAAAACAAATTTCCGCGTATTCTGATAGACCTTATCATCGGGTTTTACTCCGCCGAGATACGGAATTGCCAGCAGGCTTGGAATATTGGAATCATCCATGTAAAGCCGGTTTCCAAAACCATCAATCTCGAAAGCGAATACTTCTCCGTAATTCAGATGATTGGCTACTGCATTTTGTTTCAGACTTTTCTCTATTGTATCAGCCAGTTTATTGCATTGATCGGCAAACGTGTTGTCATTAAAAACACTGGTAACAAGTTCAGCCATTTGGCGTAAGGATGTCAGTGCGAAAAAATTTGACGGAATCAGGTATAAAAAGGTGGTGGCATCATCAGAAGGACGGAATGTCGAACATAACAAACCATTGGGTTTAACCGGATTTCCAAAACCATCTCCAATAACGGTATCTGTTTGTTTGCTCGTCACCCGCATGAAATGATAAGGACCTTTGCCGGTAATGCGCTGCTGCTCTTCGAAAGTCTTTAGAATCGTTTTCGCCGCTTTCAGCCATTGTGCGTTAAAAGGCGTTTTATCTCCGGTTAGTTTCCAGTAGTGGTAACTCAATCGGACCGGATAACACAACGAATCGATTTCCCATTTGCGTTCGTGCAACTCTGGTTTCATATCGGTTAAATCCGTTTTCCATTCGCTTCCTGTCGGACCAAAATTAAAGGCGTTTGCGTACGGATCAATTAAAATGCATTTCGTTTGGCGGTTGATCAATCCTAAAAACAGTTTTTTTAACTGCTCATCCTTGGCTGCCAGGTGAAGATATGGCCAAACCTGAGCAGTAGAATCTCGCATCCACATGGCATTGATGTCGCCTGTAATGATAAATGAATCAGGCACTCCATTCTGTTCCGAAAAATGAACAGTCGTATCCAGTGTATTGGGATAGCAATTTTCGAACAGCCATGAAATCTCAGGATCAGTAATATCCTTTTTTATTCTTAAGATTTCTTCTTCGACAGCTTTACTCGCGAACAGCCGTTTCGTAACTGGTGGACGAAGTGATTCCTTTTGAGGTGTTGAGGCCGAAAGAAAGCCGGGTGCCATCGCCACCGCGCCTGCACCAAGTACTGATTTGTTCACAAAATTTCTACGATTCATAATCAAATTTTATTTAATATTTAATCTACGAAAGTTCATTTGCCTTTTGATTAGCACAAATCTAAACCATTTTGAATCAAAAAAAGTTAAAGCATCTTTTTTAAATAACTGTTAATAGAAGCTTGATCTGGTATTAAAAGAAGAACTTAATAATCATTTCAGTCTTATGAAATTTTATCGCATCCTGTTTTTTGAAAGCCAAAGGGTTAATTTTTGTCGTTTTTTTAGGATGATATCAGGTTATAAAGTATTTTCACATGAATTATTAAAGCAATTTAGAATCAAAACAATGAAAAAATCGAAATTAACATTCGTAATGCTTTTATTATTAATGTTTACAGCGCAGTTTTCGATAGCGCAGGACTGGGCAAATTTAAACCGTTTCAAAAATGAAAATGCAAACCAGGTACTTCCAACACCGGGTGAAAAGCGGGTCGTTTTTATGGGGAACTCAATTACCGAAGGCTGGGTAAACCTCCATCCTGAATTTTTCGCCGGCAAATTTTATATTAATCGGGGGATAAGCGGGCAAACCACGCCGCAAATGCTGGTTCGGTTCAGAGCCGATGTGATCAAACTTAAACCAAAAGTAGTCGTCATTTTAGCTGGTACAAATGATATTGCCGGAAATACAGGTCCATCAACACTCGAAATGATCGAAGACAATATCATTTCGATGGCTCAATTGGCAAAAGCAAATGATATTAAGGTCATTCTTTGTTCTGTACTTCCTGTATATGATTATCCGTGGAAACCAGGACTTGAACCTGCAGAGAAGATCATCGCCCTAAATAAGCTGATAAAAACTTTTGCCGATAAAAGTGGAATGATTTACCTTGACTTTTTTTCGGTGATGGTTGATGAGCGAAAAGGGTTGAAGGCGGAATATTCAAAAGATGGCGTTCATCCAAATGAAGCCGGATACAATGTAATGGAGCCACTTACAGAGAAAGCAATAGAAAAGGCTTTCAATATCAATAAACCGGTCACTACTACAAAAAAACCGGTTACGCATAAAAAGACAGTTCCTCATAGGAAACCGGCTGTTAAAAAGGCCTCAGTTGTTCAAAAAGCTCCCGTTACTCAACCAAAACCAGTTATTAAAAAATAACATACATGAGAATATTACTCTTATCGCTGGTGATCGGCATAACGACGTTTTCACTGAGTGCGCAAAAAAAGGTAGAATGGGTTTCTACTACAGAAGTTTCCCAATGGGAGATTCAGAAAGGTCTGACCACTTTGCCAGTTTTAGGTAAACCGGATGCCATAATTTTGTCAGACAAACCTTTGCAAACCATCGAAGGTTTTGGCGCCTGTTTTAACGAACTGGGCTGGACTTCTCTAAATTCGCTTGGAACATCAGATCGCGAATCAATTCTGAAAGAATTATTTGCCCCAGGTGTTGGTGGAAATTTCACCATCTGCCGAATGCCAGTGGCTGCCAACGATTTTGCCCGCGACTGGTATTCGTACAACGAAACAGAAGGCGATTTTGAGATGAAGAATTTCAGTATTTCCAATGACTTACAGACACTTGTCCCGTTTATCAAAAATGCCAAACAATACAATCCGGCGTTAAAAATTTGGGCATCTCCGTGGAGTCCACCTTCTTGGATGAAATGGAACAAGCATTATGCCTGCGCCAGTACTAGTGCTGATATGGATAAGAAATTCCAAAACGGTCTTGACAAAACCAAACAAGGCAAGGAGGGAGCTAACCAGTTTATTCAAAAGGACGAATATTTCAAGGCTTACGCACTTTACTTCTCGAAATTTATAAAGGCATATCGCGATCAGGGAATCAATATCTCGGCGGTAATGCCTCAAAATGAGTTTAATTCCTGCCAGATTTTCCCGTCTTGCACCTGGACTTCTGCCGGTTTAGCCAAATTTATCGGTTCCTATTTAGGACCGGCCTTGGACAAGGAGAAAGTTCAGATCATGTTTGGAACCATGGAGCGTCCGAACATCGCACTTGTAGACACGATAATCAACGATCCGTTGGCCGGCAAATACATTAAAGGGATTGGTTTTCAGTGGGCTGGGAAAAAGGCGATTGCCGATGCTCATCAAAAATATCCGAACATGCGGCTGTACCAATCGGAGCAGGAATGTGGCGATGGTAAAAACGACTGGAAATATTGCAGTTACGCCTGGACACTGATGAAGCATTACCTCGACAATGGCGCAAATGCTTACATGTACTGGAATCTTTCGCTCGACAAAGATGGTTTCAGCCGATGGGGATGGCGCCAGAATTCGCTCGTAAGTGTCGACTTAATGAAAAAGACCTTCGTCTATAACTTTGAATATTATCTGCTGAAGCATGTCAGCCATTTTGTGATGCCTGGTGCAAGGCTTCTGGACACCAATGGTGTCAATTCGAATATGCTCGCATTTGTGAATCCGGATAAGAGCATTGTGGTGGTTGTAAGGAATGATGAAAAGGCAGCTAAAAAGATCAACCTGAAAATTGGTGAGATAGCGATAAACCCGCTGCTGAAGGCTGATTCATTCAATACGTTTGTCGTTAAGTAAGTTACAAATCGAGACAATGAGAAAGACGAGCATCCTTCTGTTACTTTGTTTGGCCGGACTGAATCTGAGCAATGCTTTTGCTCAGGTAAAACCAATCACTCTTTATCCCGGGAATCCGCATTACTTTAGTTACAAGGGGGAACCAACTATATTGATTACTTCCGGCGAACATTACGGCGCTGTGATGAACCCCGATTTCGATTACCGAATTTACCTGGAAACCCTACAAAAAGATGGGATGAACCTGACGCGAACGATGACCGGCGCTTATTTTGAACCTGCAGGTGCATTTAATATTTCCAAAAATACAATGGCCCCGGATGCGCAGAAATACCTGTGTCCCTGGGTTCGGGTTGAGAAAGGATTAAAGTTTGACCTTGACCGATGGGATGAAGCCTATTTTGCCAGGCTGAAAGACTTTGTTGCTGAAGCCCAAAAACGCGGTGTGATCGTGGAACTGGCCTTGTTCTGCCCGTTTTACGAAGAGATGCAATGGGAATTGAGCCCTTTCAATATCAAAAACAATGTTAACGGATTGGGCGCAATTCCCCGCACTGATGTTTATACACTCGATAAAAATAAAGGACTTTTGGCTGTTCAGGAAAAGATGGTTCGTAAAGTCGTTGAAGAACTGAAAGGTTTTCCGAACCTGATCTACGAAATTTGCAACGAACCTTATTTTGGTGGAATTACAATTGAATGGCAAAATCGCATTGCCCAGGTGATCACCGATGCTGAAAAACCGTTCAGGAACCGGCACCTGATATCACAAAACATTGGCAATGGATTTCAGAAAATACATGAGCCTAACCCATTGGTTTCGGTTTTCAATTTTCATTATGCTACTCCTCCCAAAGCGGTTACGCTCAATTATAATTTGAACAAGGTAATCGGCGAAAATGAAACAGGCTTTAATGGACAAAAAGATTCGACCTACCGCAAAGAGGCGTGGGAGTTGATCTTAGCAGGAGGCGGGTTATTCAATAATCTCGATTACTCGTTTACAACCGATAACGAAGACGGCACTTTTCAGTATCCTGCTGCCCAGCCAGGAGGCGGAACCCCGGCTTTCCGTAGACAATTGAGTTACCTGAAAAAATTCATTGAATCATTCAACTTTGTAGCCATGAAACCCGACACAACGGTCTATGCCGGAGGATTGGCGGGAAAAAACAAAGCCTATATCCTTGCTGAAACGGGTAAACAATATGCCATTTACTGGATGGGTGGCAAACAGGTTCAGCTGGAACTTAATCTTCCCAAAGGCAATTATTCGTTGGAGTGGATGAATCCGCTAAGTGGAAAATATGAAAAGAAAATTACATTGAATCATTCCGGTGGAAAGGCAAAGCTTGAATCGCCGGAGTATTCAGAAGATTTCTCACTGAGAATTTTTAAGGTTCGTAATTAAGGGAAATAAACCTTCTGAAAGGAACGAATTAATGTATTGGAATTTTGTATCTTAGTAACAATGTTTTGTGCAATATCTTAGGCATTGACTAACATCATAAATCCACTCAATGACAACAGGAAATACTTCAGTTTTGATACCTGATGAACGAATCATGGATAAAATATTTTTGATCAGAGGTCAAAAGGTAATGCTGGATAGAGATTTGGCAGAGTTGTATAGTTTGGATACCAAAGTATTAAAACAACAGGTACGTAGAAATTTGAATCGCTTTCCTGACGATTTTATGTTTGAATTGACCAAAGAGGAATTTGAGAATTGGAGGTCACAATTTGTGACCTCCAATTCTGATCGTATGGGATTAAGATATTCGCCGA
>Ga0209511_1000546_pt1 | contig 37830 bp, 32 predicted proteins | sample SSSSmetaG_FD_184141 | JGI IMG/M metagenome (GOLD analysis project Ga0209511, IMG submission 184141) | Glacier valley bacterial and archeal communities from Borup Fiord, Nunavut, Canada, to study Microbial Dark Matter (Phase II) - ​SSSS... | ecosystem: Environmental > Aquatic > Freshwater > Ice >... | reverse complement strand
TTGCTTTCCTTTTCCAGTGAGTTCGCAGCGTGCTACCATGATTTTTCCTTGTTTTCCGTTAACTCCCTATGTTTTTCATAGGACAATGTAGCTCATTTTACACTTTTTGACCTCAAGAGTCAAGCTGCTATACTAGATGGAATGGACATAGTACTATATATCGCAATTGTTTTAGTCGTTATTCTGCTCTCGATGACGTTGCACGAGGCGATGCACGGGTTTACTGCCTATTGGCTTGGCGACGACACAGCCAAGCTAGAAGGGCGTCTGACGCTGAATCCACTCAAGCATCTTGATCCTTTCCTTTCTATCATCTTGCCGTTAGGGCTGGCTCTCGTCGGTGCGCCGATATTCGGTGGTGCAAAACCTGTACCGTTTAACCCGGATAGGGTAAGGGGTGGAGAATGGGGTTCGGCGTTGGTCGCAATCGCCGGTCCACTCATGAACCTTGTGATCGCATTTATCTCTTTTGGTCTGTGGGTTGTCGTCGGGACACCGAGCTTTGCGAGCATAGCCGGAGAAATCCTCATCACGATGTATAGCGTGAACCTCGGCTTCTTTATCTTTAATAGTATTCCGATCCCACCACTTGATGGCTCACGAGTTATCTACGCGCTGGCACCGGATTTTGTCCGCACAGGTATGCGAGCGATTGAACGCTACGGCATTATTGTCGTGTTCGCCGTTATCCTCCTCTTTAGTAGTCAGATCGGCACATTCATTATGTCTGTCATGAGCTTCTTCACTGATGTATTTAGTATCATCTTCAAGCTCTGATTCAGATAGAAGCGTATAATAAGAAGTATCCAGGGGATTAAAAAACCTAGGTGTATATGATTTTCCGATATCATTTGATAGGGAAGCTAAGATTCCTACTTCTGTGGAGGTAGGATGCAGCCAACCACCTTGCATATACGCGGGGAATATCATAACGCCGACCGTTTTCCCCTGGATACATAGTTCGATCCTCCACACAGCCTGCTCCCTCGTCAGTAGGCTATTTTTATAGCCCAACACACGAATACGACGGAAAGCGGGCATATGTTACAATAAGCATGAACGGAATACGACATAAACATGAAGCAGCGTTTATCGGTACGAGCAATTATCAACGATGGCGGAAAAGCGCTGGTACTGCGTCGTGCGAATGGTCGTCCCACAATTCTTGGTAAATATGAACTTCCTGGTGGAAAGCTCGCGTATAACGAGCAGCCAGAAGATGCGCTCCGTCGCTACCTTCACGATGATGTCGGTATCCACGTAAGGTCAGCCCAGCTCTTTGATGCAGTGACGTATATCGATCATGATGATCGAGGCATTCAATATGTGGTGATTGTCTATCTTGTGACACCATTAGATGAAGCTCGTCCGCTACGATTGAGTGGCAACTACAATAAGTACAAATATCAGGCGATGTCAGATCCACAACAGGATGAACTGACGGATTTGTCACAGCTATTGCTCGGGATCATGAAGCAAGGCCAGATAACAGATCAAACGTTCAAGACAGTTGAGCTATCTGGTGCAAAAAATACATCGTCTGACACGGTCACTATCTTTTCTGATGGTGGCTCGCGCGGCAATCCTGGTCCATCAGCCGCTGGATACGTTGTACTCGATGCAACGCAGCAGGTTATCGCGGAGGGTGGTGAGTACCTAGGAATTACGACGAATAATCAGGCTGAATACCATGGCGTTCGCATTGGTCTCGAGCGAGCAATCGAGCTAAAGTACAGGCGCGTCAATTTCAAGATCGACAGTATGCTGGTCGTGAATCAAATGAAAGGGTTTTATAAAATCAAGAATCGCGAGCTATGGCCAATCCATGAACGTATTCGTGAGCTCATGAAACACTTTGATAAAGTTTCCTTTAATCATGTCCGAAGAGAATTTAATCAACTGGCTGACGGCATGGTAAACAAGACGCTCGACGAGCATAGCAAACAAAAAACCTCGGTGTAGTGTATAATTTTATGTAGGCAGTTCGCTGGACGACCGCTTGCCGTTAAAAAGTAAGAGGAAAGTCCGGGCAGCATAGGATAATGGCAGTTGTTAATGGCAACCGGGGGTGACCCTAGGGAAAGTGCCACAGAAACAAAACCGCCCCCGTCATTTATGGCGGAGGTAAGGGTGAAATGAGTGGGGTAAGAGCCCACAGCGTCATATGGTGACATATGGAGAAGGTAAACCCTGCCAGCTGCAAGGAGGTCAACATTAAAGAGCGTTCCGTTCGTTGGCCGACACCCGCTTGATCCTACGAGCAATCGTGGGGCTAGATAGATGGTCGTTCTCGACAAAACCCGGCTTATAGGCGGACTGCTCAACTAAAAAAATCACCCATTCGGGTGGTTTTTTAGTTGAGCGTGCTTCATCCTTCTTCTGAAGAAAAGTCCACGAGGGTATTTTTTGCGAGGTAGCTTTTTTGGACGACAAAAAACCACCCGATTAGGGGCGGTAGTTTGTTTCCTCAGCGTGTATCTAAGTAGTAGAGACTATTTAGAGGCAGTTTTAACAATAGCCGTGAAAGCAGCTGGCTCATTGACAGCTAGTTCAGCAAGTATCTTGCGGTCAAGTTCGATCTTTGCAGCCTTGAGGCCGGCGATCAATTTACCGTAAGTTGTACCTTCTGCACGTGCAGCAGCGTTGATACGTGTGATCCAAAGACCACGGAGGTCGCGCTTTTTGTTGCGGCGATCTCGGTATCCGTATTCAAGTGCACGAGTAACCGCTTGCTTGGCAAGGCGGTAACTGCGTGTTCGGTTGTGCTGCATACCTTTGGCAGCGGTCAACATCTTTTTGTGGCGATTGCGTGCGGTGACGCTTCGTTTTACTCGCATAATTAAATTCTCCTACTAGATTCCAAGTGCTCGTTTGATATTTCGTGCGGTGTGACCTGTCACGATCGCAGTCGTGTTGATTCGTCGTTTTCGGCCGTTACTCTTCTTTGCAAGAAGGTGAGCGCCGAATGCGCGACGGCGAGTCAATTTACCAGTACTGGTAATCTTGATCCGCTTGGCGGTACCCTTGTGGGTTTTCATCTTTGGCATTGTGTACTCCGTTATTTACTTGTGACTATTTGCTTCGAATGACTACGCTGAGGTTGCGTCCTGCCATTTGTGGCTCATGCTCGAGTACTGCGTCATTTTCGAGAAGGACGGCGATCCGTTTGACCATCTCGTATCCTAGTTCGCGGTGGGCGTTTTCACGGCCGCGGAAAAAGATTTGAAGACGAACTTTGTGACCGTCTGCCAAGAACTCACGTACTTTTCGAAGTTTGATGTCGAGGTCGCCCTGTCCGATCTTCATTCCGAAACGCATTTGTTTGAGTTCACCCTGTTTGTTGCTGCGGCGGCTTTTCTGCGCCTCTTTCATCTTTTGGTACTGGTATTTACCCCAGTCGACGATTTTTGCAACGGGAGGGCTGGCGTTGGGAGATATTTCAACCAAATCAAGTCCTGCTTCTTCTGCCATCTTAAGCGCATCTGCGCGACTTAAAATACCAAGTTGTTCACCGGATTCACCGATAACGCGTAGTTCGCTTGCGCGAATAGCACCGTTAATTCGAGTTGATTGACTGATATGTACTCCTTATTTCCTTCTGTTTGCCTCGGTAGCTTTACTACCAGACATGAGTACAGTTGCTCTAGCGTGTTACTCAGCACCTATTCTACCAAAAAAACTAAGGTAAAACAAGGGGTCGGCCTGGTTTAGCCAGGGGCACCCGTACGATACTGCAGTGCTTCTGCGATATGGGCTGCCGTGATCGTCCCGCCACCTGCAAGGTCGGCGATCGTCTGAGCGACCTTTATGACCTTGAAATAGCTGCGTGCGGTCAGGTTCAGGTGGGTCGAGGCACTGAGTAAAAGTTTTCTCGCATCGGCAGTCAGGACGAGCTGCTGTTTTATGGCTGCCGACGACAATGATGCGTTGTAAATATTGCTACTTTTGTATCTCACTTTTTGGCACACCTGTGCATTACTTATGTGCTCAAACACTTTCGGATGTTGTTTTTCATCCAACGATTTTACGGACAATAATTCATTATGAGACACCTTAGAAACAGATAAAATGAGGTCAATACGATCCAGCAGCGGTCCAGATAAACGCTTTTGATAGGCTAGGATTTGGGCCGAATGGCAGGTGCATTCTTTGTCTGGATCGCCGTAGTATCCGCATGGGCAGGGATTCATTGTTGCGACCAACATAAAGTCAGCCGGATAGGTAATGCGGCCGTGGGCTCGGGCAATCGAGATCGTTCGATCTTCGAGCGGTTGGCGGAGCGCCTCTAACGTTGCTCGCGGATATTCTGGCAGCTCATCAAGAAACAGGACTCCTAGGTGGGCAAGGCTGATCTCGCCAGGTACCGGCTTTGCACCACCCCCAATAAGGGCGACCGAGCTGGTGGTGTGGTGCGGGGAACGAAATGGTCGTTGCTGGATGACGTGCTCTCGTTCGCCGGCAATGCTGTAGAGCTTGGTAACGGCAAGCTGTTCAGATTTTGACAGAGGTGGGAGCAAACTCATGAGGGCTTTGGCAAGCATTGTCTTACCGGCCCCCGGTGGCCCCGTTAATAGGATATTATGTCGCCCGGCAGCGGCAATCTGGAGGGCGCGTTTGGCCTGCGCTTGTCCGTGTACGTCGTCGATGGTTAATTCAGGCGGGGGAGTGGCGATAGGAGGTACGAGAGGCGCTGTGTCGGGTATGAGCACTTCCTTCTTGAGGTGGCGGAATAACTGTGTCAGGTTCGCTACCCCTATAACACGGATATCTTCGACCAGTCGTGCCTGTGTCACATTGGCAGAAGGGACATATACCTCTTGAAACCCGGCCCGCTTGGCTGCCTCGGTGATGGTGATGACGCCTCTGATGGGACGAAGCTCGCCGCTTAGCGACAGCTCACCAGCAAAGACAGCGTCTTTCACCTCTTTTTGTCGGAGTTGGCCACTCGCGATAAGGACCGAGAGCGCAATCGGCAGGTCGTATTGGGCACCGTCTTTGGGCAATTCAGCTGGCGCTAGGTTAACGATGAGTTTGCGGGTAGGGAAGTCGAGCAGAGAGTTGCTAATAGCGCTCCTGACACGCTCTCTAGCCTCTTCTACGGCCTTGTTACCCATTCCAACGATGTGCATTGCCGGAAGCCCTTGCTTGAGGTCTGTCTCGACCTCTACAAGGGCTCCATCAAATCCAACTAATGCGACTGTCGTGACTCGGGCTATCATATCCTCAGTTTATTCTCAGCTTGTGTAGTAAATCAAGGGTAAAAGTGCTATAATTAAGAAGTTCGTGGGGCTGATATAGCTTCGACGATAGGATTTTAACAGGTTATTTTGCAAGTCGGATGCACACGTTACGTGCAAATTTTTAAATGCAAACGCATCTACATTGGCTAAAGAAAAGGTATCACAACTTGAGGCAGTTTTTGCTGCAGCCTGGGGTAATACTCGTACTTTAGCTACAGTCGCAGCCTAATCGCTACGTCCATCGATTATTCTTGATGAAACATAGAGAATACGGTGTTATAAGTATGTTTCTCACCCTTTAGTCAGGCAGCTGTGGCTATAGGGAACACTTTACAGCGCGATCCTCCAGTCATTTTTGCCTTTATTTGAGGCTGGACGGAACGTAAAGCTCAATTAAGGCTACACTTGTAGACGAATAACAGGTTACCTTTCGGACCCGGGGGCAGTACCCGGCAGCTCCACCACGACATCATAAACAATCGCCCAACAGTTAACACGCGTAACTGAGGGCGATTTTTTTATGGAGTTTCTTGTAGGGGGATGATCAGATCTAAATAATCAGGTTTAAGGGGATAAAAAAAGAAGCATCCGTGAAGATGCTTCTTTTACTCCTAAAATTCTTGATGACCGCCTGCGAGGAACGGTCATCAATGTGGAGTTTTTTTCTTGATTTTTGTTTTTGGCCCTGAATGCTTAGTCACTTTATGTGTATAAGTTTTTTATTCAGTGCTACCCCTATAATAGTGTCTGATAGCGCTTGTGTCAATAACTTTTTAGAAGATTATTTAGGTAAAATATACCACGTGTAAACGGCTTATTCTGACCTAGTGTCTGCGTGTGAGGGCGGAGCACTACATACCACTATGTGAACTAGGCTGTGAAGGGTGAGTACTTTTATGATGCTCTCGTCTTGCCCGACTTTGTGGCCTATGGTGCGAACTATTTTTCCACAGCTTACGTGAAAAACCGCATAAATTGTTGAACTTTGCTGGCCCGTATTCTGCAAAGTGCGGAAATCGAGCGGAATCTTACGATAGTTCATAGAATCTACAGCTTGCTGGTGGGCGGCGGTCCAGGTCGATATCCAGGATCGATGGCCTGTCATTGAATAGACTCAGCCGTAAGGCCTATTTCTGCATATGCAAGACTGGGTGCTGCGCGCCTAGGCATTCACGATATGTCTCGACCGTCTGTATAAGCAGGCGAACGATCTATATGTAGAATGCGTGTCACCGGGTAGTTATTCGTCCGCGCAGTCTGGCACCGAGATATTCATGTATCCTGCTAAAAAAAGTAAGACTTCGTGACGCGACGACGCACCGGGCGCAGTGTATGGCCACGGCAATGATGATGCGATTGCGCTACCTATATCACCCAGGTATCGCCGCCGCCTAGGAGCTGGGGGATAGAGAAGTGAACCAATCAAAGCGCCTGTAGTACAGACGACAACCAGGTGTACGTCAGGTTATCAGAGTTAAATATGTGAATATAACAACGATGTGTTTAAAACATTTAATATAGAATAACACCTTAAAGTAGGGATATATATAGGTATTGATGTATATCTTACCTATTGAAATAGCCACGAGCGTATTGACGGAATGCGATATGCGTGCTACTGTAAGGACAAGCTTTTAGCAAACACAAAAAAGCAACGCACCAAAAAAACGCACCAGTTCAGACGCACAAGTACACGCACCGCACATTTACAATTTAGTCCTTAGAAATTCGATCACACACATGATATCAGTGATATCCGATGATCGAATAGCGCAATGATCCGAATGGATCGATCTGGAATAAAAACCCAGTTCGACGGAAAATTGGCAACGTTAACGCCTAAAGGAATATAAGAATCTTTGGCCCGAATACTTAGCAGTTTAGTTCTCCTTTTCTGCTGGCTATGACGGCTTGCACCTTCGTACGTTTACGTACAACTTTGATTCTCTTATTACTTGTTCGCGTTGCCGATGCTCCGCCGAAAGGCGTTTCGATAGTAAGTACCGATACGTCTTGTAAAACCTTGTTTCTCTCATAAAAATGAAATGAAAGAGAAGCAGTGCAAGCACAAGACGTATCGTGGAACACGGTCGAAAGAGCATACGGTTGCCCCCGATATTTCGGGAGCGGTCAGATTAGCCTGTTGCGATACACTGTTCTTTGGTTCACACGCCCTTTTATTATTTACTGCGGCGTTTGCTGATACCGGAACATTAAGGTGTATCGCTCGGGCGCCCAGTTTTTTATAACTCTTATGTTTCGTAGTATAGTTAATCTCATATGTTACAAAGAGTTATCGCAATTATTACCCTCGTAAGCCTATGCTTACTTTCACTCATGCTGACAACAACAACACCAGCATCAGCGGGACCTTTTGGACTATTACTCATATTTATATCGGCTTATCTGACCTGTCTTGGTTTGGTGAGCTTTTTTTTGTATGGTATCAGTCGTATCCTCGTCTATGCATCGGCCGGCTTTACGATGCGCCGCCCTTTGCAACAACTATCATTTCGCCGTGCCTATTATTACTCAACCGTCTTGGCGGCTGCACCGGTGATGCTCGTCGGGCTCCAATCGGTCGGAGCGATTGGTATCTACGAACTCATTTTGGTCGTTATCTTTGAGGTTATTGGCTGTCTGTATATTACAAAAAGAATCTATTAAAATTTCTTAAGATTATCACCATTCTGGTTGTGCTTTGACTATGGTCGTTATGCTATAATGACAGATATGCAGCCCGAAAATACTCGGGTCCCTCGTGGGCCAGAACAAGCACCAGTCGACGTTACTCCAGGAGGAGAACGTATTCCAGTGTTGCCTACCCCTGAGGGAGGTCTAGAAACAGGGCTCGAGAGGTCCGAACAGACAGCCGAAGCCAGTGCCGCAGCGGCTGATTTTGCGACTACTGCTGTGCCGCTCATGCCACCGCCAATAACACTGCCCGTGTCTAATCCGGTTGTTGCCCAACCGATGAGCGACAGTCCTGCAGTTGCTGGTGATGAGGATGTGATAGAAAAAGAGTGGGTTGATAAGGCAAAAAAGATTATCATGGAGACAAAGGATGATCCGTACGGGAGAACCTCAAGGGTCAACGAGCTTCAAAGGGACTACTTAAAGAAACGATACAATAAAGAGCTTGGCGCAAGCGAATAGCGAGCGGTGAGGCAAAGAACGTGAGGAGAGAGATACGGTGTTAGGGTTCATTATTACCACATTCGTCGTCCTTCTGGTTATTGCCGGAGTTCTTGGCTTTGGCTTTATGCAGTATCGCAAGATCCTGCGCGAGGCAAAAAATTACGAACGTGGTCTCAAGATGGTGCCTCTCTATATTCACATTCCACCAGCTGGTGATGACCTGGAAGGTAACGGCCGTGATGAACGCGATGTTACCGAAGAAGTCCTGTCGCAGGCGCAGGTGATGTACAACATTATCGCCAGCACGGCGACCAAAGGTTTCAAGAGCCGCATTTATGGACAGCGACATGTTTCATTTGAAGTTGTGGCACATGAAGGCTTGGTTCATTACTATGTTGTCGCGCCAGTCATTATGGTCGACGTTATTACGCAAGCAGTAGCGGCGGCATATCCATCGGCACGACTCGAAGAAGTATCCGAACGAAATATCTTTAACCCAGCCGGCAAGCTGAGCGGTACTATCGGCGGAGAGTTCACGCTTAAAAAGAACTTCGCGCATCCAATCGCAACCTACCAAGAAACAAAGCGCGACGCAGCCCGAGCCATGCTAAACGCATTATCGGGTGCGAGTCGTGAGGACGGCATTGGGATTCAAATTCTGATTCGCCCAGCGTACACCGGTTGGAATCGATCGGCAGTATCAGTTGCCGAGGGGATCAAGAAAAATAAAGGCATTAAATCTGGCTTCAGTGGTTTGAGTGCTGGTGGCATTATGGAAGCGCTCTGGAAACCGCCCGAGAATAAAGAAACAAAACCCGAAGACAAACAGCTGAGCTCACTCGAGCAAGCAACAGTCGAAGCAATTGAAGACAAAACACGCTACCCAGGTTATGAAACGCTGATTCGCGTAGTGGCTTCATCGAACACGGCCGGCAAGTCGCAAGCGATGCTCAATAGTGTCGTCTCGGCGTTCTCTCTATTTGACTCGACATCGAACAATGGCTTTAAGTTTACGATTAGTCGCAACATCGAAGAATTCGTCACGGCCTATATCTTCCGCTTCTTCCCACAAGAAATTAAACAGAACATCCTTAATACCGTTGAGCTAGCTTCTATCTTCCACCTGCCAGACCAGGGTTCAATCCCGACATCTCAGGTAAAGCGCCAAATGGACAAGCAAGTTGATGGTCCAACCCAGATTATGGACGAGGGCTTCCTTCTTGGAACCAACGAGTTCCGCGGCGTCAAGAAACCAATTCGGCTCAGCACCAACGACCGTCGTCGCCACGCCTATATTATCGGACAAACTGGTACAGGTAAGTCAAAGCTGCTCGAGAACTTAGCGTTCCAGGACATGATGGACGGTAAGGGCTTCGCCTTTATTGACCCGCACGGTGACTCGGCCGAAGAACTACTTGGCATGGTGCCGAAAGAGCGCGTTGAAGATGTGATCTACTTTAGTCCTGGTGACATGGAGATGCCGATCGGACTCAACCTATTCGAGTTTGATAACCCTGACCAACAAGACTTCCTAATTCAAGAATCGATTGCGATGCTCTATAAACTGTATGACCCAGGTCACACCGGTATTGTCGGTCCACGATTCGAATCATGGTTCCGTAACGCCGCTCTGACAGTAATGAGTGACCCTGATGGATCGTCATTCCTTGACGTGCAGCAGGTGTTTATTGATCAGGCCTTTGCTGATGAAAAGATTAAGTATGTCAAAAACCGCATGGTGCTGGATTTCTGGAATAAAGAGATGGCCGGTACGAGCGAGTCTGCCAAGGGTGAAATGCTCGGTTGGTTCGCCAGTAAGTTCGGTGCCTTCTTGGGTAACGAGATGATGCGTAATATTATCGGACAAACCAAGAGTGGTTTTGACCTGCGCGAAATTATGGATAACAAAAAGATCCTGCTGGTGAACCTTTCAAAGGGACGAACAGGTGAGTTGAACTCACAGCTACTTGGTATGATGTTTGTGATGAAGTTCCAGGCTGCCGCGATGGGTCGTGCGGACATTCCAGAAGCAGAACGTACGGACTTTAGCCTGTATGTTGATGAGTTCCAGAACTTTGCGACTGATAGCTTTGAAAGTATTCTGTCCGAGGCGCGAAAGTATCGCCTAAGCCTGATTCTTGCGAACCAATTCATGACACAGCTGACCGATAAAATCCGTGAAGCGATCATTGGTAACATCGGAACAGTTATCGCGGGACGTATTGGTATCACTGATGCCGAGATCCTTCAAAAGAAGTTTGCGCCGACCTTTGACGCAGAAGATCTTACGAAGCTCCCGAACTTCAAGACCATCACGTCGGTTATGATCAATAACGTGCCTTCAGCGGCCTTTAGCATGACGCTCGTGCCTCCAATGGGACAAAGTAACCCACAGCTTCGGGACGCACTAAAGAAGCTCTCTGCGGCCAAGTACGGTCGTCCACGGGCAGAAGTAGAGCGTGATATCTTTGCTCGACTTGGCGCTGGTGATACTGCCCGTAAGGTAAAGATGGATCAACTTAAAAAAGCTCAAGAAGACCGCATGGCGGCATTGCAACGAAGTAATGCTCCGCAGCCAGCTGGGGGAGTCGCTGCGGCTCCTGCTGGTGGTTCGTCGTTCCTTGATGAATGGCTCGCAAAGCGTCAGCAAATCACTACCGCACCTAGTGGCGGTAACCCCACACTGGCCGCTGCGCCAACGCCTGCGCCGAATCCCGCCTTTGGTCCAACCACCGGAACGCCAGCGCCACAACCAGTTGCACCGAATCCTTTCTTGCAGCCTGTGCCGCAACCGCAGGTAAAGGAGGCACCGACAGTAACGCCAGAGCCAATGCAACCGCCTCAGCCACCGGCACCGCCCGTTGAACACAACAAGTTGCACGTCCGTGAACCAGGGCAGAACTCTGACGATGAAGTCCATATAAAACTCCGCTAGAACAGCGGAGTTTTATATGTAGTACGAATGAAAGGCTGACCCGAGAGGGTTTATTTTTTGCCAGTAATGAGGACGCGGAAGTAGTCGTAGAGAATACCGATCACCCAACCGATGATGAAAGCAGCGATTGTTTCGAATCCTGAGAGGACGTAGCCAAGGTTCTTGGCGACCAAGTAGACGGCAAGCACGAGGAAGAAGGCGACGACTGCACCTGAAAGAACGGCGTTTGGTCGGGCAACGGTTGCACCAACAAACTCGCTAGTCTTTTCAACGACAGGTGAGTGGATGAGTTTACTAAATGCACGTTGCGGTACGGGCATTTCTGACTGTACGTGTGTCATATGCTTTTTAAAGCTGACACTTTTCTCTTTCTTGCTAATCCCGCCACGACGACGAGGGACTGGAGGGGTATCACGAGGCTTACGGTCTTTCTCGGCACTGCCTTTCTCGACACTGATGGCTGATTCGAGTGCTTCAGCGCGCGCTTTCTCGGCTGACTTTTCGCCGCTTTCGATGTGTTCAGCGCTTTTCTCGGCTGACTTATCAAGTTGTTCGTATTGCTCGGAGGAGGCCTTCGGCATTTCGACGTTGTTCTCTGGGCCTTGTGTGTGTTGTTCAGGACTACTCATATATTTGTTCCTTAGATTGTTCCACTATTTAGATCGCGGCGAATTAATCGGACTTCTGTACCAAGTTGCTTTGAGCGGAGGAAGAAGTAGGTGACGACAGCAAGAACGGCGCCGGCAAATATCATGTTTTCGGTTGGGCCTGTGTGCGGAAGTTCTGTCGTGACTTGTTCAATCACTTTTGGCGGCGCACAGGTAACGGGAATAGTGATGCCGGTACTTGGACTACCGCCGCTTGTGAAGACGTTGTCCATCACACAGTTGTACGAGTCAGGGTTGCTCTGTCCAACGGGTGTCGCTGGGATAGTCGAGAGTATTTGTATCGCAAAGGTACGGGACTGTTTTTCACCTGGCTTGAGGTTCACATCTGGCCATGAAAGTGTTTTTGTTGCAGCTGTGAATGTACCGCCGCCGTTATCAATCAGGCTTGAGTAATCAAGGACATCTGACAGGTTATCACTAATCTTGGTGACTTTGGCTGTTTCTCCGGTGTTTTGGAGGTTAAGTGTATAGGTGATTTTGTCATTCTCTTTTGCAGCGACAGTGCTTGCTGTGATATTACCTTGCGAAATGTTCTTGGCTGTTTTCGAGACAATAATATTTGCTGGTGTCGGCGTTGGTGTCGGCGGGGTTGGTGGTGTTGGCGGTGTTGGCGGTGCTGGTGGAGTCGGTACAGGCGGAATAGTGTCCGTGACTAGGTTTCCACAGGCTTGCATGATAGCAAACCATCCGACACGGTCTGAGTGTCCGATCCAGCCATAAATGCGGCTGTCTGCACCGTTAACGAGCGCAAGCGGGTGGCTATAAACAGTCGTTATCGGCTGGTAGTTGCTGCCAAGGATGACCGTTGGCTGTTCACCTTGAGCGGTAGAGTGAGTCGCGTTGCGGCCCCATGATCGTTTTACAGTCCCGCTAATGAATGAACTAAATTGTGCACTCGCGATTTGTTCCCGGCTAATACCCATGTAATTCATGATGTCTTTGAGGTTGTTCGTATTTTGATCATACGGAGCCAGGAAGTTGTTGATTGATCGTTGTGAGCCAAGCCCTAGGCCGCCAGGTACGAAGTCATTCGCACTTGCAGCATTGGCAGATTCTGGTGGCTGAAATACTGCGAGACTTTGCACAACAAGTGCAAGCACGACAAATATAAGCCCGAGTCGGCGAGTGGTCTCTTCCTTTTTTAAACGCTTGGCGTAAAAACCGAGCTGCCCGACCAATGCTGGGCTGAAAGAGAGATTGGATACTATTTTTCTAAACATGTTTTTGTTTTTTTAAGATTACCTCTTGTACATCACATTAGCATAATAATTGTGTTCAGTGCAATACCCTTGTGTAGAGAATGTATAGGACTTGAGTGAACACGTCTTTTCGGGTATAATAGTTGTAGTTAAAAAGACCAAAAACGACCGCAATTATGCTTTTATCGTATACTACGGACAATTTCGGACAATAGGGGAAAAAGAGGTTAATTTATCGTGGCACAACAAAAAACAGACAAGACTTACGACGGTTCGCAGATCCAGGTCCTTGAAGGCCTAGAACCAGTACGTAAGCGACCTGGTATGTATATCGGAAGCACCGGCTTTGACGGTGTGCATCATCTTATTAAAGAAATCGCCGATAACTCAATCGACGAAGCAATCGCTGGTTATGCGACAAAGGTAAGTGTCACCATTCTCGCAGATGGTGGTATGACTATTACTGACGATGGACGTGGTATTCCTGTCGACAAGCACCCAAAAACAGGACTTAGTAGCCTCGAGACAGTATTAACTGTCCTACACGCCGGCGGTAAGTTCGGTGGCGGTGGATATAAAGTATCATCCGGTCTTCACGGAGTTGGTTCAAGCGTCGTGAACGCCCTTTCGACGACATTGATCGCCGAAGTCGTGAAAGAAGGCCAGCTCTATAGTATTGAGTTCGAACGCGGTGCGACAAAAGTACCGTTCAAAAAAGTCGGCAAGACTGATCGCAAAAACGGAACAACGATTACATTTTACCCAGACCCAACTATCTTTAAAGAAACAATCGAGTTTGATTACGACTGGGTTGTCGATTATCTTCGTCACCAAGCCTACCTCACAAAAGGCGTCTACGTCTCGGTTGTCGACGAGCGAACCAGTAAACGCGCAGCCTTCTACTTTGAAGGTGGTATCCAAAGCTACGTAAAGCACTTAAATATCGGTAAAGACGTCACAACTGACAATATCTTCTACGTCGAAAAGATGGTTGAAGATTCAATGATCGAAATCGCGGTCCAGTACAACGAAACCTACGTTGAATTGGTGAAGCCATTCGCGAACAACGTCCTGACACCAGATGGGGGAACGCACCTTATCGGATTCCGCTCAGCGTTAACACGTGTTATTAATGAGTACGCTCGCAAGAGTAGCCTTTTGAAAGAAAAAGAAGATAACCTAACTGGTGATGACATCCGTGAAGGTTTGACGGCAATTCTGCTCGTGAAACTACCTGATCCTCAATTTGAAGGTCAGACAAAGAACAAACTGGGTAACCCAGAAGTTCGTCGCTACGTTGAACAGGTGATGAACGAGTACTTCTCGTATTATCTCGACGAGAACCCAGCGATTGCTAAAAAGATTGTCGGTAAAGCACTTCTTGCAGCCCGTGCGCGTAAAGCCGCTCGCGCTGCCCGAGATAACGTCATTCGTAAGGGTGCACTTGATGGCCTCAGCCTCCCAGGTAAACTGTCTGACTGTTCGAGCAAGGACCCAAGCGAATCAGAAATCTACATCGTCGAGGGTGACTCGGCCGGTGGATCAGCTAAGTCTGGTCGCGATAGCCGAACCCAGGCAATTTTGCCACTGCGTGGTAAGGTTCTGAACACGGAACGTGCCCGACTTGACCGTATGCTTGGTAATAATGAAATCGTCAGCCTTATTAAGGCTTTCGGTGTTGGAATCGGTGACTCTTTCGATATTAGCGGACTTCGCTACCACCGCGTCGTGATCATGACCGATGCCGACGTCGACGGAAGCCACATTTCAACACTTCTTTTGACCTTCTTCTTTAGATACATGCCAGAGATTATCTCTGGAGGACACGTTTACTTGGCGAAACCGCCGCTTTATCTCGCGAAGGTAGGCTCAAAAAAGTACTACTCATATAGTGACGAAGAAAAAGAAAAGATTTTGGACGACCTTATCGCCGCTCGTAAAGAGAAGGGTGTGAATGTCGACCCAACAGCCGACCGTAACAAGCAAGCTGGTTTGACAGCCCCTGTGCAACGATACAAGGGACTTGGTGAAATGGACGCTGAACAACTTTGGGATACAACAATGAACCCAGAGAATCGCGTTCTGATTCAGGTGAAGGTTGAAGACGCTGAAAAGACCGATGCGATCTTTACGAAACTTATGGGTGATCAAGTAGATCTCCGTAAGAGCTTCATTCAAAGCCGCGCAAAGTCATTAAGTTTAGAAGATTTGGATATTTAATATGGATGAAGATATTTTGGAACCCAACACAGAAGAAACACCAGTTGAAGGTGATGTTGTTGTTGCCCCACAGACTCACTCTCGTGTAGTCGAAAAACTTTCAGTCGAGAACGTCATGGAAGATAGCTTCCTTCGTTACTCAATGAGCGTGATCGTTGATCGTGCGCTGCCTGACGTTCGTGACGGACTAAAGCCAGTTCACCGACGTATTTTGTACTCAATGGGTGAACAAAACCTACGCCCAACCGGTCGCTTCCTGAAGAGTGCTCGTATTATTGGTGACGTGATGGGTAAGTACCACCCGCACGGTGACTCATCTATCTATATGGCGATGGTTCGTCTGGCTCAAGATTGGGTCATGCGGTATCCACTCGTCAACGGACAGGGAAACTTTGGCTCGATGGACGGAGATCCACCAGCTGCAAACCGTTACACAGAAGCCCGACTTGGTCGCGCTGGTAACGAACTCCTCGAAGACCTCGATAAAGACACGGTTGATTTCCGTGATAACTATGATGGTAGCGAACAAGAGCCATCTGTTCTGCCAGCACGCCTCCCGAACCTACTATTGAATGGTCAAGTTGGTATCGCCGTTGGTATGGCGACGAACATCCCTCCGCACAACCTGGGAGAGCTTGTTGATGCAACGATTCATTTGATTGATAACCCACAAGCAACTACTGAAGACCTGCTGCAATTTGTGAAGGGACCCGATTTCCCAACCGGCGGTATCGTGTATGGTGGCGCACCAATGCGCCAAGCCTACCTCACCGGACGTGGAAGTGTTGTTATCCGTGCAGTCACGAACATCGAAGAGACAAAAAAAGGTCGCAGCCAAATCGTTGTCACCGAGATGCCATATGGTGTAAATAAAGCATCACTTATTGAAAAGATCGCTGAACTACACAAGGAAAAGAAGGTCATCATTAGCGACCTTCGAGACGAAAGCGCCAGAGGTGCAGTCCGTATTGTGATAGAACTTCGCAAGGATTCATATCCAAAGAAAATCTTGAACCAATTGTTCAAGATGACGGCACTCCAAACGAGTCTTCACTACAACATGCTGGCACTTATTGATGGAATTCAGCCACGTATCCTTGGGCTCCAAGATATTTTGCGTGAATTCATCAAGCACCGCCAGGTAGTGATTCGCCGACGTACAGAATTTGAGCTAAAGGCTGCTAAAGCCCGCGCACACATTCTGGAAGGCTACAAAATTGCCCTCGATCACATCGATGAAGTGATTAAACTAATCCGTGCCAGCAAAACGAGCGATGAAGCTCAGGCTGGACTCCAGGAAAAGTTCAAACTATCAGAGATCCAGTCACTCGCGATTCTTGCGATGCAACTTCGACGTCTGACCGGCCTCGAACGCGACAAGATCGAACAAGAACTTGCTGAGTTGGTGAAGCTGATTGCAGAACTCGAACGAATCCTGGGTGATGAACAAGAAATCCTACGCATTATTAAGGACGAACTGACTGAGTCTAAAGCGCGCTTTGGTGATGACCGACGTTCAAAGATTATGCCGAACGAACTTGGTAAATTTAGTGATGAAGAACTCATCCCTGAAGAAGATTCTGTTATATTACTTACAACAGAAAACTACATCAAACGAACGCTCGTGAGTGAATACCGTCGCCAACACCGTGGTGGTAAGGGCAAACGGGGAATGACGACCAAAGAAGAAGACGTGATCGATCAGCTGATTCCGGCGAGTACTCACGACTATCTATTGTTCTTTACGAACAAGGGACGTATCTTCCGCCTCAAGGCATACGAAGTACCGGCTGCATCGTTGGCCGCAAAGGGTGTTGCTGCAGTGAACCTGTTGGCACTCCAACCAGAAGAAAAAATCACTTCAATCATTCGACACGAGAAAGATTCAAAGGACGATGGCTTCTTGTTCATGGCGACCATCAAGGGAACCGTCAAGAAGACACCATTCAAGGATTACGCTAATATCCGGACAAACGGATTGATTGCGATCAAGCTCGATGATGGTGATGAACTTCGTTGGATCAAGAAGACAACTGGTGAGAACGATGTAATTATCTCAACATCAGCTGGTCAAGCGATCCGATTCGGTGAAGCTGACGCACGACCAATGGGACGATCTGCCCGTGGTGTTCGCGGCGTTCGCCTGCGACCAAACGACAGCGTTGTCGGTATGGACATCGTCGCAAATAATGAAGGCAACCTACTTGTTATTAGTGAAAACGGATTTGGTAAAGTCACCAAGGCCTCTAACTTCCCGTCACACAAACGTGGCGGCGTCGGTATCAAGGCGGCCGTTGTGACTGCCAAGACTGGTCCAATTGTGGCCGTCCGTACATTAGAAGCAGATACAGCCGAGATCTTACTTATATCAAGTAAGGGGCAGGCGATCCGCGTCGGACTCAAGGATGTTCCTGTGCTTGGACGAACCACACAAGGTGTTCGTATTATGCGCACCAGTGAAGGGGACAAGGTTTCTTCATTCGGATTTGTTCCAGAACAAGCCGTTGTCGATGATGACGACGAAGTCGAAGAAGCAAAGGCTAAGTAATGGACTTCTTCTTATCCCCGTACATACTAGCTGCGGTATTCTCGTGGATAGTTGCGCAGGGATTGAAGTACGTCTTCGCCAGTATCAAGGGCCGTAAACTCCGTTCGTTGAATCAACTATATCTGTCAGGCAGTATGCCGAGTGCGCACAGCGCCTCGGTTATTGCACTGCTTGTTATCATCGGGCTCAAGGACGGCGTTGGTTCTGCCATCTTTGGCCTGGCACTCTTGTTCGCTGCAGTTGTTATGTATGACGCCGTTATGGTGCGTCGATCATCGGGTGAACAAGGCGCTGCGTTAGTTGAACTTATCAAGGAATTGAAGCGTCCATCAGAGACGCCAATCCACGTCGCAAAGGGGCATACACCACGAGAGGTCCTTGGCGGAACTGTCGTTGGTCTTGTCGTCGGAGCAGTCGTATACTTTGCTACAATCGGTTAAGTAGTAAATATTACCCGCGAAATTCGATTTTCGTGTTGACTGACTAACAGATATGAGTTACTCTTATTACAGTCTGGTCGCCAAGGTGATCCAATTGCCAACGTGGAGTTGCGCTAAAACAAGACAAAGATCTTTAACAATTTAGTAGTGCAAATCAAGAAGCTATTGTAATTTATTATGATAGTTTCAAACGTCAAGTTTATGTTTGAGTCTATATGTTTGAAAATAGAACATTTTTATGGAGAGTTTGATCCTGGCTCAGGATGAATGCTGGCGGCGTGCCTAACACATGCAAGTCGAGCGGTAACATGTTGTTCACCTTGGTCCTAACTAGTAATAGTTGGTGCTGAAGTGAACAATGATGACGAGCGGCGGACGGCTGAGTAACGCGTGGGAACATGCCCCAAAGTGAGGGATAAGCTCCAGAAATGGAGTCTAATACCGCATATGATCTTCGGATTAAAGGATTTATCCGCTTTGGGAGTGGCCTGCGTACGATTAGATAGTTGGTGAGGTAATGGCTTACCAAGTCTACGATCGTTAGCTGGTCTGAGAGGATGACCAGCCAGACTGGAACTGAGACACGGTCCAGACTCCTACGGGAGGCAGCAGTGAGGAATCTTCCACAATGGGCGAAAGCCTGATGGAGCAACGCCGCGTGCAGGATGAAGGCCCTCGGGTCGTAAACTGCTTTTATAAGTGAAGAATATGACGGTAACTTATGAATAAGCACCGGCTAACTACGTGCCAGCAGCCGCGGTCATACGTAGGGTGCAAGCATTATCCGGAGTGACTGGGCGTAAAGAGTTGCGTAGGTGGACAAGTAAGCGAATAGTGAAATCCGACGGCTCAACCGTACGGACTATTACTCGAACTGCTTGTCTCGAGAATGGTAGAGGTAACTGGAATTTCTAGTGTAGGAGTGAAATCCGTAGATATTAGAAGGAACACCAATGGCGTAGGCAGGTTACTGGACCATTTCTGACACTGAGGCACGAAAGCGTGGGGAGCGAACCGGATTAGATACCCGGGTAGTCCACGCCGTAAACTATGGATACTAGCTGTTGGGGGTATCGACCCCCCCAGTAGCGAAGCTAACGCGTTAAGTATCCCGCCTGTGGAGTACGGTCGCAAGACTAAAACATAAAGGAATTGACGGGGAGCCGCACAAGCGGTGGATTATGTTCTTTAATTCGATGATAACCGAAGAACCTTACCAGGGATTGACATCCCAAGAATTTTGTCGAAAGATGAGAGTGCTTTATTGAACTTGGTGACAGGTGATGCATGGCCGTCGTCAGCTCGTGTCGTGAGATGTTTGGTTAAGTCCATCAACGAGCGCAACCCTTGTGATTAGTTGTATTTTTCTAATCAGACTGCCCCGGCAACGGGGAGGAAGGAGGGGATGATGTCAGGTCAGTATTTCCCTTACGCCCTGGGCTAGAAACGTAATACAATGGCCAGTACAATGCGCAGCGAAGCCGCGAGGTGAAGCAAATCGCATCAAAACTGGTCCCAGTTCGGATTGGAGGCTGAAACTCGCCTCCATGAAGTTGGAATCGCTAGTAATCGCAGATCAGCAAGCTGCGGTGAATACGTTCCCGGCTCTTGTACACACCGCCCGTCAAACCATGAAAGTGACCAACACCCGAAGTCCGATTCGTCGGCCTAAGGTGGGGGGCATGATTGGGGTTAAGTCGTAACAAGGTATCCGTACCGGAAGGTGCGGATGGATTACCTCCTTTCTAGGGAGAGTTATGCCAGCAATACGAGTAATCTATTGCTGAAGCTAGGTCGGTCCTTTTGTTGTGCTGAACTTTCACAACAATGAAGTTCCAATTTATTTGGAACAGGACTAAGTTCAAAAAAATCTCAGGATAGAGATTGACGTTGATTTGCACTACTAAGTTGTTAAAACATAAAAGAACCCCCTGGCTTTTGCCAGGGGGTTCTTTTAGTTGGACATCGATATGCTTTATTACTTCTTTGAAATAGGGTGGGTGATCAGTTCAATCACGTAGACCAAAAGCATCGCAACGAGTGCGTAGATGATCATCGCAAAGATGGTCGAGAACTCGAGGACGAAAGTGCTCTTGAATATCTGAGTGGGAAAAATGCCACGGAACGGATCAAGAACAGCGTCACTTGTCTCGTATATCCACTGTACGAACCCGTTAGAGACGTTTGCTCCGAATAGCTTTAGGATGAGTCGAAGGCCCAAAAAGGCCTCTGCCAAGGCGAACACGACATAGATTGCTCTGACTAAAATGTAACGCATTTTTACTCCCTTACTGATAGTTGATAGCATTCTTAGTGTAGTCCAGGGACTTTATGTATGCAAATACAGCCTTCACATCTTGCGAGAAAGGTTAATTTGCGGTAAAATGGTCAGAGTTCAAGGTCATATAAACGTGGGGCAATAGCTCAGTTGGCTAGAGCACCTGCTTTGCAAGCAGGGGGTCCAGGGTTCGAGTCCCTGTTGCTCCACCAAAATTATATGGGGTGAATCTGGCGAAAGTCAGAATCACTCCACCAAGAACTGATTCACAATTAAAAAAACACCACGTATTCGTGGGCGATTAGCTCAGCTGGTTAGAGCGCGTCACTGATAATGACGAGGTCGGAGGTTCGAGTCCCTCATCGCCCACCACTATGTGGTGTTTTTTTATTACCCAAAAATTATAGAGATCCGGCACCTCTCTATCAGCGAACCGAAGGATGGTATACTTTCTGTATGCACTTATACTTTATCCGCCACGGCGAGAGCACTTACAACCAGCAAGACCTTATGACGGGCCGACAGGACGCCCCATTGACGGACCTGGGCAGGGAACAGGCGCGTATCGCCGGACGAGCCATGGCTGCACGGGGCTTGAAGATTGATCATATTATGACGTCTACCCTCATGCGTGCACATGATACTGCAAACTTGATCGCGGATGAGATCGGATTTCCGAAAGAAGCGATTCAGGTGAACGATCTTGTGATTGAGCGCTCATTCGGCAGCCTCGAAGGACTCCCGAAAGGCGATCCGACAATAATGACTGATGAATACATCAAAGAACGTGGCGCTGAACTTGATCCCGAGATCCGTCTACGGGCGCAGCAACTGCTGGATGTATTAAAGTCTGTCACGGGAAATGTCCTCGTTGTGTCACACACCGGCTTCGGTCGGCGACTTCGTGCTGTTATTGATGGCATTCCGACCCAAGATAGTGAAAACTTTAAAAACGCTACTCTCGCCGATCTTGGCGAACTGTGATGGATCACGAACAGTATTTCGAAGAAGCCCGCAAAGTAGCTGTACAGGCGACCTGTCACCAAGCGCGATGCGGTTCGGTGATTGTGACGAAAGATGGACAGATTATCGGGAAGGGGTACAATGCACCGCCCCGGGGTGACGAATCGCAACGTATGTGTGATGTCGAGTTCCACTCAGACAAGAAACCAAACTCTGATAAGACCTGCTGCGTGCACGCTGAATGGAATGCCATTATTGATGCGTTAAGGCATCACGGCGACAAAATCGACGGTTCAACCCTTTATTTTATGCGTGTTAATGATGCCGATGAATTCACCGGAGCAGGGGTGCCATGGTGTACTGTCTGCAGTCGTTTAGCCCTTGAAAGCGGTATTGAAACGTTTGGTTTATGGCATGATGCGCCGAAAATGTTCGATACACGTACCTATAATAAAGAGTCATACGCGTTCTATCAGTAAGATGCCTAAAGGGTGGCTGATCTGATTGCAGAAATAAAGTATAGATTTGTGCCTTTAACCCCTTGCAATATAGAAGAACTTGGACTATAGTAATTATCAATACAGCGAACGTTCACAAGAACCTCTGGCGATCAATAAATAAAGAGATTGTCGCGAGGTTCTCTTTATTGCAAAAAGAACAACAGAAACCCCTTTACAGTACATGAGTCGAAGTGGTAGGATTGTAAAGCTTGAGTGCGGAAGGTACACATCGTAACTGATGAGTAGAAATGCGCACTTAAGAAATTTGAGAGCACAGCAATTTAACAATTTGATTGTAAGAAAATTTTTTAAAGAAAGATTGACGGCAAGTAATTGTAATAATGGTTATTACCAATTACTAGTTAAGTCAATGCATAAAAAGGTACTCAAGGGCACATAAGTGGATGCCTAGACGTATAATACCGAAGAAGGACGTGGAAGACTGCGAAAAGTCTCGGGGAGCTGTCAACAAGCTTTGATCCGGGAATATCCGAATGGGGAAACCCAGCACGAGTCATGTCGTGTTACCGTTATCTGAATAAAATAGGATATCAGGAGGGAACCAACTGAACTGAAACATCTTAGTAGGTTGAGGAAGAGAAAATAAATAATGATTCCGGGAGTAGTGGCGAGCGAAACTGGATCAGCCCAAACCTTTTTAACTTCTAGATTTATCTAGATAAGCTGTTAGGCGAATGTTATTGAGGGGTTGTGATATAACATGAGACCATGTCAGAGATCTGAAGTTTACTTCAGCTATCTGATATGCGACTGGCGACTAACATCGACCAGATAAGGTAAGAAATTTGCATGGTTAGCTGAATAGTTTGAATGACTAACCAAAGGACGTGAAAGTCGCGTAAGCGAAAACCATGCTGACCTTATACATGTTTTATCGAGTAGGACGGGGCACGAGAAACCCTGTTTGAATCCGGCAGGACCACCTGCCAAGGCTAAATATATTATACGATCGATAGTGAACTAGTACAGTGATGGAAAGGTGAAAAGAACCCCGGGAGGGGAGTGAAATAGATCCTGAAACTTAGTGCCTACAAGGAGTCGGAGCCCCACGGGGTGACGGCGTGCTTTTTGTAGAACGATCCAGCGAGTTAATTTCTAGTGCAAGGTTAAGACAATTGTCGGAGCCATAGTGAAAGCGAGCCTGAATAGGGCGATTAAGTACTAGGGATTAGACCCGAAACCGGGTGACCTAACCATGAGCAGGTTGAAGCTACTGTAATAGGTAGTGAAGGACCGAACCGTCGTACGCAGCAAAGTGCTCGGATGACTTGTGGTTAGAGGTGAAATGCCAATCGAACTCGGAGATAGCTGGTTCTCCTCGAAATAGCTTTAGGGCTAGCGTCAATTAATTAGCCAACGGGGGTAGAGCTCTGTAAAGGACTGAGGGGGGCAACCCTACTCACCCTTAACAAACTACGAATACCGTTGGTGGTACATTGGCAGTTAGAACGTCGGGGCTAAGCTCGGCGCTCGAAAGGGAAACAGCCCAGACCATCGTCTAAGGTCCCAAAATATATACTCAGTGGGAAACAAGGTGAGATTTCTTAAACAGCTAGGATGTTGGCTTAGAAGCAGCCATTCATTTAAAGAGTGCGTAACAGCTCACTAGTCAAGAGATCTTGCGTGGAAAATGTAACGGGGCTCAAGTATATTACCGAAGACATGGATGTGACAGATAATTTATTATCTGCACGTGGTAGAGGAGCGTTCCTATCTGCAGTGAAGTCGAACTGGAAAGTTCGGTGGAGCGTTAGGAAGTGAGAATGCTGGAATGAGTAACCATAAGACGGGTGAGAATCCTGTCGGCCGTAAGAGCAAGGTTTCCTGAGCCATGGTAATCATCTCAGGGTTAGTCGGGCCTAAGCCGAGGCGCATAGCGTAGGCGATGGACATCAGGTTAATATTCCTGAACCGGTTATAATTTGTATACTGTTCACGGTGAAGTAGTCGAAGCGGATTCATGGTATGTATCCGTCCAACTCAGCAGGAATGCAAGAGGAGTGAAAGTGACCCTTCGGGGTCGCGATTTTGGCGAAAGCACTGGCAAGAAAAGCAGATATACGTTAGGTTATAGCCGCCCGTACCGCAAACCAACACAGGTGCTCGAGTCGAGTAGACTCAGGCTTACGAGAGAACCTTTGCTAAGGAACTCGGCAATACAGCGACCGTAACTTCGGGATAAGGTCTGCCCCCACATCTAACGATGTGAGCCGTGTTCAAAAAACTTGGTAATAGGTGGTTAAAAAAACGTACATTTCTTAGGTATTAGTGGCTCCCAAGCCCTAATCGCCGAGATTTTGTATAAGTGAGTACGCTTGCATCAAACGACTACTTCGGTAGAACGCGATGTATAGTGAACAAATCCTTTTATGACCATCAAAATTTTTTACTGAGATAGACAATATGATATTGTTGTCTCTCCAAAAGGCTAGATTTATCTAGTTTGCTGGGGAGGTGACACCAAATTGCTTTTTTTGAGCACGACCTCTCGCATCTTTTGATGTGGGGGCCGCAGCAAAAGAGCCCACGGAACTGTTTACCAAAAACACAGGTCTCTGCGAACACGAAAGTGGATGTATAGGGGCTGACTCCTGCCCAGTGCTGGAAGGTTAAGGCGAAGGCTTCACGGTCCGAACTGAAGCCCCAGTGAACGGCGGCGGTAACTATAACCGTCCTAAGGTAGCGAAATTCCTTGTCAGGTAAGTTCTGACCCGCACGAATGGAGTAATCATGTGGGCACTGTCTCAGCAAAGGACTCGGTGAAAGTGCATTGGCGGTAAAGATGCCGTCTGTCCGTACCAGGACGAGAAGACCCCATGGAGCTTTACTACAGTTTTACATTGTTCCGGGTTACAACATGTGTAGCATAGGTCGGAGACTTTGAAGCAGATACGCTAGTATTTGTGGAGTCGAACTATGAAATACGACCCTTGTTGTGATCTTGATCTAACTGGCACCGTTATCCGGTGCCAGGACCGTGTATGATGGGTAGTTTAACTGGGGCGGTTGCCTCCTAAAGAGTAGCGGAGGCGTTCAAAGGTTGGCTAGCAACGGATGGAAATCGTTGTGATAGTGTATGCGCAAAAGCCAGCTTGACTGTGAGGGGTACATCCCAAGCAGAGACGAAAGTCGGAGCAAGTGAACCGCTGTAAGTACAATTTATTGTACGTATATGTGGGAATGACAGCGAACACGGATAAAAGTTACCCTGGGGATAACAGGCTTATAGCGCCCAATAGTTCACATAGACGGCGCTGTTTGGCACCTCGATGTCGGCTCATCACATCCTGGAGGGGGAGCACCTTCCAAGGGTTCGGCTGTTCGCCGATTAAAGTGGTACGCGAGCTGGGTTCAGAACGTCGTGAGACAGTTCGGTTTATATCCGGTACGGACGATAGGAAATTTGAGGAGATCTACCCTTAGTACGAGAGGACCGGGGCGGACGAATCTCTGGTGTATCGATTGTGGCCACCTGCTGCATTGTCGAGTAGCTAAATTCGGAATAGATAAGCGCTGAAAGCATATTAAGCGCGAAACTAACTTCAAGATTAGATTTCCCTATGAGGACACAGAAAGAATATCTGTTTGATAGGTGCAAGGTAGAAGCGCAGCAATGCGTGCAGCTGAAGCATACTAATAGTCCCACTGCCTTTTTATGTCCTTATCATCGACATCAAGCTTCGGTTTGATAGAGGTGATGAGGTAAAGACTTAACTAGTATTTGGTGTTAAACAACATCAATGAAACGTCAATCTAAGTAAAAATATTCATGATCATTAGCAATAATGTTACGAGTGTTTTAATTTAAAAGACTTACAATCAAATAAATCCGTGCACATGTTTAGTAATATGAACATCGAAGCAAGGTTTTTTCCGCCCACTGATTTTTTATATCAGCGCAAAGTGTGTGAAAAGCCTTACTTCGGTGCCCATGGCGCTGAGGAAATACCTGTTCCCATTCCGAACACAGAAGTCAAGCTCAGCAGCGGCGATTATACTGCCACAAGCGGGAAACTAGCACGGTGCCGAATTATAAGAAGGACTTCCTAATAGGAAGTCCTTTTTCTTTGTCTTTTTTAGCATAAGTACCTTCGTAATCGATCCTACCATAATCTCCAAAACACTTTGATGTTGGCGCCGCGCTTCAACGCTTGTCAGTGTTTTTGAAATTATGGTAGTCTCGCTTATGGCCAGCTATCTGGATAAACTCATGAGAAAACCGAATAACACCTGTTGGGGTTTCTTGCCTATTCGAGTATGTTTGAAGCGTAGCAGGTTACGCAGAATACAATGAAATCTCGACGGGGTTATGTCGCGTATTTCGATTAGGTCTACTCAGATGGTTTTGCCATAAGCGTAGGGCGGCTATAGGTAACAAAAAAACGACCAATCTCGCAGATGTGGTCGTTCTTTTGCTTGGATGAATCATAATTTTAGATTCAAACAGGTGCCTATTCATAATATAGCATATCAAACATAAGTGCAACGGTAGCATAGTAATATTATCGCTTAAATTGCAATAATACAAATACAACAAAATACTACTTATGTAAACCTTGACAAAGAGCCTATGCTATGATAGTATATAAACATACACATACCATGTGTGAGGTATAAATGAGGGTTTCCACGGCTAAACACCGGTGGAAATCTTTTTAATTTAAGAGGAGAACTCAAATGGCAGGAACAAAAGCAGGCGGCCAAAAGGCTGCAGCCAAGAACTTAGCACGTGACCCAAACTTTTACGCTAAGATTGGCGCAAAGGGCGGAACAAACGGACACACTGGTGGATTCGCCGCTAACCCTGACCTTGCACGTGTTGCAGGCGCTAAGGGTGGACGAATCTCTCGTCGCCGCAGCAAAAAAGTCGAAGCGTAACCGACGCTGACACAAAAAATAACCCCTCGTTCATTCGAGGGGTTATTTTGTTTGCTGGCTATTTCGCCGAGTAACGCCGCAGCGCACAAATGCGGGCTTCGTTGACTCGCCAGACGTGAGAGCAGGCGACACAACTGTAGGTACTTTTCCCAGATTGATAGCCGGTTGCTTCACAGACTGGGCAGGCGCTACGAGCATGGAGCCATTCCCGGTAGGTATCGAGGTTATCTTGTATGGTGTCATCGGTTATCGTGACATCGTAGAGAGGAGCGAGCTCAAGGGCTTTATCCCAGGCTTGGCTCTCCATCGCGACAAGCTCTATATCCTTTGAGTAGTCATGGTGACCAAGGAGGCCGTGCGCCAGCTCGTGGAGTAATAGCCCTGTGTTATCAAGGTCGGTCGTATCATAAAAGACTGTCCGTTCATGAGGGGACCACGCGAACCGATCGCCGGCAATAAACAGGATATGCGGGTAAGCCTTTTTTAGCTTAGGCAGCAGCGAGAGTGTCGAGGGCATAGTAATAACATCCGTAGGCAACGGCTAGTTCGGGGTGTTTTGCCTGAACGATCTTTGGTGTTGGGATATGATCTGGCAGATGTTCCTTTAGGATACCTTCGAGGTCTTTACCATACTGGTCAAAGTATGTACCGATGCTTCCACCGATAATGATGACATCCGGTTGTAGGACAGGGATGATAGCCAGGAAGCCACGACTAATCCGATCGGCGATTTGGTGCCAGGTACGCTTGCTTTTGATGTCGCGGGCGTACTTGCCGTATATCTTGTAAATAGCTTGGCCAGAGGCGAAGCTTTCCCATTCACGGACTGCGCCGTCGTATTCAACCAGTGATCGGCCGGCTTCGCTGTAGCGAAGAGCTGGGTTGATCGTTCCGTTCGTCGTGATGCCACTACCGATACCCGTGCTGACGGTCACGTAAAGCGACAAGGCAGGGATGGTGCGGAGTTGCCGTGTCTCGGCAAGGCCAGCCAGGTTGGCATCATTTTCGATAAAGATTGGCGCGTCGTGCAGGACTCCCTTTAGGGCAGCGCCAACATCGAAGTTCTTCCACTTCAAGTTGTTACACCAGACGGCGACGCCGTTTCTAATAATTCCAGGGATGCCGACAACGACAGCCTCGACCGTCTCAGTACCAAAGTGAGATTCGAGGACTTCTCTTAAGAGCGTAATATATTCAGTTTTATCGTGCGGGGTAGGGAACTTGAATTGTTCTCCGATACGCCCATCTTCTAAGAAACTTGCGACTAATGTTTTTGTTCCACCTGTATCAACTGCTACTAACATACTTTCATATTAGCACGATTTTTCGGCGGTATGAGTGCCAATATTGACGATTTCGGTGACGTCTTTTCTCGCCACTCTTGTGAGAGTTCACGCGCGTTCAATCTGCTTATGCTAGCAGTCGAAGGGGGATTGGATTACAATAGAGGTCATAAAGGGAGAACAATAATGGCACTATTAGGCGGATGGCGATTAACTCGAACAGGAGCATTATTTGTTATCGGTATTCTCGTACTCGGTGGCCTCGTCACCGGTGGCGTTTTTCTGGTAAAGAACCATGGTGAGGCTGTGCGACGTGATCAAGCAGTGAAAATTGCCGAGCAAAACCTCGAAGACAAGTCGAAAGAGGTGTCGACACCGATCGCAACGACACCTGAGGCTTCTCAGCCAGACACGACGAAACCAGGCCAGACAAGTACTCCTGGCACACACACTGGTACTGACACGACGGTTGTCGCCAGTGCGGGCGCTGCGCAACTTCCTCAGACGGGCGTCGATGCCGTCCAGGGCATCCAGCAACTTGCTGTTGTTACGATCTTGGCATTATCTGTCGCATTGTACGTCTCCTCTCGTCGTGCCGCTGCACACCTCTAGACTTAAACACTTATCTGGGGTAAAATAGAAGTAATCGACCGAGGCGCACTATTTCAGTGTGCTAAAGCGAAAATACAATTTTGAAGGGAGTCTTAAAAGACTTATCATGGCCAAAGCCACATTTACAATGGACGAACTTTTAGCTAGCGAAGACGCTAGTCTAAAACAGCTCACACAGGGAGAGGTCGTCGATGGAACGGTCCTTACAATTCGAAAACACGAGGTATTAATCGACCTAGGCCCACACGGAGTAGGCCTTGTTCCTCGCCGCGAGATTGGATTTTCTCGTGCGCTAAACGAAGGTGACGAAGTGACCGCAAGTATCGTTGATCCTGAACTAGAGAACGGACAAGTTCTCCTTTCACTCCGCAAGGCAGCGAAAGACAAGGGATGGGACGAGCTCGCAATCAAGATGGAAAGCGGCGAAATTATCGACGTTTCACCATACGATGCGAACCGCGGTGGACTATTGGTTGAATACGACGGCGTTCGTGGATTCCTTCCGGTCTCACAACTATCAGCAGAACACTACCCACGGGTTGGTTCAAGCGACAAAGAAGAAATTCTTCAGCGTCTTAACTCACTGATTAACCAAAGCCTAAAGGTACGTATCCTTGATGCAGACCGCAAAGCTAACAAGTTGATCTTTAGTGAAAAAGAAGCTGTCAAAGAAGGCCTCGTTGCCCGCTTTGAGAAGCTCGCTGTTGGTGACACCGTTAAGGGTGTTGCAACTGGTGTTGTCGACTACGGAGTATTCGTCAACGTTGAAGGTATTGAAGGACTTGTTCACATCAGCGAAATTAGCTGGGAACGTGTGAATAATCCTGGTGACTACGTCAAGGTTGGTCAAACAATCGAAGCGAAGATTATCGCTATCGACAAAGACCGCCTCAGCCTTAGCATGAAGCAACTCACCGAGGATCCTTGGATGAGCGAAGTTGACCAGTTCAAATCTGGCGACAAAGTCGAAGGTACAGTCACTCGAATTACACCATTCGGTGCATTCGTCCAGATCAGCCCTGCTGTTGAAGCCCTTGTCCACGTCAGTGAACTAGGTGAAGGCGACACTGCTGACCCTGAAAAAGTATTCACACTTAACGAACGTAAAGAATTCGTTGTCCTCGATGTAGAAAAAGAGAGTCGTAAGATTTCCCTTGGACTACCTGGCGCAGTCTCAAAGAAAAATAGCCCAAAAAAATAGCCCAAAAATAGCCGAGAGGCATAAATAGTCCGCGTAGAGCACGGAGAGAAAGGAGCGATCATGGCTGAAAAAGTCTTAACGATTGCCGACTCAATTACAGTTGGCGAATTAGCAGAAACGCTCAATCTCTCCGTGACAACACTCATCGGAGAGCTATTCAAGAACGGCATCGCCGCAACTATTAACCAACGCATCGACTTTGAAACCGCAACAATTATTGTTGAGGAATTAGGGCTCGATGTTGAGCTCGAGAAGAAATCAACCGACGGTGTTGGCACTGAACGTAAAGTTCACACGCTCACCGACAAGGCTGTTGATCGTCCGCCAATCGTTGCCGTCATGGGCCACGTTGACCACGGAAAAACGAGTCTTCTCGATGCTATCTTGGGTCAAAAAGTTGTTGATGGTGAAGCTGGTGGTATCACGCAGCACATTAGTGCTTATCAGACGATTCGCAAGAATCGCTCAATTACGCTGCTTGATACACCAGGTCACGAAGCCTTTGCTGCGCTTCGTCAGCACGGCGCAGCCCTGACTGACGTTGTAGTGATCGTTGTTGCCGCTGATGACGGTGTGAAGCCACAGACGATCGAAGCGATTCGCTTTGCTCGTTCGGCTAACGCCAAAATCGTTGTTGCAATCAACAAGATGGACAAAGAAACTGCTAATCCCGGCCTCGTAAAGGGACAGCTCGCTGAACAGCAGCTCGTATCTGACGACAAGCAATGGGGTGGTGACATACCGATGGTTGAAGTAAGCGCAAAAACTGGTGCTGGTGTCGATGAGCTCCTCGATACAGTTCTGCTTGTTGCTGACCTCGAAGAATTAAAAGCCGATGTTGACGTTCCAGCTGAAGGCCTCGTGATTGAGGCGCACATGGAAGTTGGACGCGGTCCAGTTGTTGGTCTCCTCGTCGAACAGGGTATCTTGAAACCTGGTGCATTCCTCGTTGCGGGCACGACATACGGCAAGATCCGTACGCTACTCGACTTTGCTGGCAGACCTCTCAAAGAGGCTGGCCCATCGACCCCTGCGACAATTACTGGCTTTAAAGAAATTCCACAATTTGGTGATAGCTTCGAACTCTTCAAGACTGAAAAAGAAGCCCGAACGCGTATTGCGGCTGCCAAGCTCGAAAACGAACGTAACGCTGCTAGCACAAACGTAACCGGCGCTGATATGTTGAAACTGATGACGCAAAAAAGTGAAACACCCGATTTTAACGTCATCGTTAAAGCTGATGTTCAAGGTTCATTAACCTCTGTTATGGACAGCCTTCGTTTGATCGAAACGGGCGGACAAGTCAATATCCACGTGATTAGCAGCGGTGTTGGTAATATTACTGAAAATGATATCCGCCTCGCTTCTGATGACAAGGTTGTTATCTATGGATTTAACATTGATCTTCCTCCTGCGGTGAAGCGTCTGGCGACTCGTGAACGAACAGAAGTTCGTTTGTACCGAGTTATCTATGAACTCCTCGACAACGCCAGTGAGTCAATGGAAGCATTGCTTGCTCCTGAAGTCGTTGAAACTGTGAACGGAACACTGACTGTGAAGGGTGTCTTCCGAACAATGAAAGACCAAGTGATCGCCGGTGGTGAAGTCACGAGCGGTAAGGTAGTGAACAACGTGCTTGTTCGCGTCAAGCGTGGCGACGAAGTACTCGGTGAAGCCGAAATTACTAGCTTGCAACGTGAAAAGACCGAAGCCAAAGAAGTCTTTGAAGGCGATCTTTGTGGATTTAGCCTCAAAACTCGCCGTAAACTTCCTCTTGAAGTTGGCGACAAGATCGAATTCTTTACCCGTGAACTCGTGACCCGTACTCTCAAGTAGAAAGTTGTTGCAACAATCTGCTTGTGGTATTATGCAAGTATACAATCCTACCCCGTAGGTCCAAAAAATAAAAAGCGCAATAAAAAGAACAAGGAAAAATATGTCGGAACAAGAACCCGCACCGAAACCACAACCTCCTAAGGAAGCATATGATTATGCAGCTCTTGCGCGACTTGAGGCGGCCTTCGCAGAGCCTGCGGTTGATCCGAGAGTGGAACCCCAAGTAGACGAGGCGCCAGCCTTTACTTTTGTTGATAAGCGAAACCTTGCGGCACAAGCGTATACTGCGGATATGGATCGAGCGAAGCTCGTCGGCGCAACGTCTTTTGACGAGAGGAAAAAGTATGCGGATCTTTCGTGGGCCGAAGACATGGATCAAAAAAAACGAGAGCAGGATGCCCTTGTGTCTGCACCTGCCCCAGTGTCTGTGATGCCCGAAGCACCTGTCGCGCAGACTAAGTCTCCTGACGTAGTTGTCGTCCAGGAAGTCATTAATGCGCCCAAAGCGCCTGAAGTACCCGCCGCACCGGTCGTAGTTGAAGCGCTTGCTGCTACTGATCATGCTATACCTCAACGAGGAAAGGCACACACAGAACTTCATACACTCCCATCTCATGGTATTTATCGTAATGGCGATAGATTACGTTACGCCGGAAAAAACCCCGACGGAAGTAATGCTGCGAACCTGCAAGCGTATATAAAACAGACTGGCGTTGAAGACCCGAGTAGTGCCGCAAAGCATTACGACGAAGTGAACGGACTGAACGAAGCACAGCCTGAAACCTCCGAGCGCCCATCATACGCAACGATGGATACTGACCAGTTAGTTTTCACTGCTGCAAAAGCTGAAATGATTGGCGATACGTCTGTCGCTGACGAGATTCGCGAAACGATCGAAGAAGAATATACGCGCCCTGACGGCAAGATGAGTTACGATGACTATCAATCTGCGATTGAGCGGTTTGATCACCTCCTTGAACTTGCCACAGAATATGAAAAGGCAAAAGATCCAGATCATTCAGCGCTTGTTGATGCGACCGTCGAGCGTGTCAATAAAGAACCATCTATTGGTGACAAGCTAAAGGGTTGGTGGAGCAAGAGCACCAAGAAACTACTCGCAGGGAGTTTCTGGAAGGAACGATTTGCGACTGCAAAGACAAAAACGCATGATGCGTCTACGTGGGCGCTCAATCTTGGTGTGAACACAGAGACCGATACTCCCGAAGAAATCGACAAGAAGCAGAACCGGAATCGAGTTCGCTACGTTGCTGGTGGTATGGCACTTGCTGCCGTGGCGCTTGTTTCGGTGGCATACGGAGTAGGGTATTCGGTGGGCGGTAGCGAGCAGCACGTCACGAATGAAGTCGTCTCTACTAGTCCGAACGTTTTCACCTCGGGCGCTGGTGACACACTCTCTCCACTCGGCTCGGCGAGCCATGCCGGTAATCACTTAGATTTGGCTCCCAAGACCGTTGACCCCACTGATCCAGCTTTCACATTAAAGCCAATTCAATAGTTTAAAGTAATAAAAAGGTAGCATACATATGGACGACATCATTAGTGAACTAGGAATCGAAGCACTTGAACCTACGAAACAACAACGTATTATCGACGAGCTCAATATGCGTGTTGGCGAAGCGGTACTTGGCCATCTGACCGAAGACCAGGTGCGGGAGTACGAAGCGATTATTAATGGTGATCAAGCGGTTATTACTTCATGGTTGCAGGCAAACGACCCCGGCTATGCCGATACGATCGCGTATCAACAATTAGCTGAAGGCTACGAGACCGACCCAGACAAGGTACCAGCCGACAAGGTATATGCCTCAATGGCGTGGATCGAAAAGAACAATCCGAACTTAGGTAAAGTGGTTGCGGAAATTAAAGAAGATATAAAGAAAAATCTCGACAAATTTGCGTAAAACACCAAAGCGACACTTGTAAAAACGAGTGTCGCTTTGCGTTTCTGCCATCTGTTATAATAGACCTAAAGGAAGTGATGATATGTTTCAACTAGACGATAAATTTTTGAATGATGTAGGGCTTGGCAATCTGCCGGAAGAGCAAAAGAAGCCATTTTTGCAGCACACCTATGACCAACTTGAATATAAAGTCGGTATTCGCCTCAGCGAAGGCATGACTGACGATCAACTCGAGGAATTTGAATCTATCATTGATCGAAAAGAAGACGTTATTTCAACGTGGCTTTCGACGCATGCACCAAATTATCAGAACGAAGAAGTCTTTCTACGTTTAATGCAGGCTAGTAATCTGCCGGCGACCGATGCAGGGCTAAAAGCAGAATACGCTGCAACAAAATGGCTCGAAGTGAACCGCTCTGACTACCGTGAAGTTGTGGCCGCGACGCTCGAGGAGATCAAACAAGAAATCCTCAAGAACAAAGACGCGATCCTCGGGTCAATGCCGCCTCAGGCAGCGTAACCGTTCAAGAAGGCGCTGCCTGACATTTTGCGACCGCTTGGTCCAATAAGTTCATCAATCGCGAGGAATTGTCCGCCTTTGAAGGCGACGTCCATCGGCGTTGTTTGTTCCGAAACAACATGTGCTTTTGTGATAATGACCGGCTGATCGAGGACGGTCATTTTTGTTTTCGGAAATTCGAGATAGGCACGAACGTGGCGTTCTGCTTGAACGGCCGTCAGAGCCTCTGGTGAGATGATGGCGTCGGCTTTGTTTAGGAGTGAACAATAGACTGCTTCGTCTGTCTGTGGAGTGGGGAGGAGGCTCCCATCGATAATACTCGGGAGTGTCTCGATCAACATTCGTGCGCCGAGCTCTGACAGTGTCTCTTCGAGTGCCGGTGCGGTCTCGGTGCCATCAAGCGGGAAGACTTCTTGGGCGTAGACAGGCCCGGCGTCCATTCCGGCCGTTAACTGCATGATTGACACACCAGTGCTGGTGTCGCCATTCGCGATCGCTGTTTCGATCGGGGAAGGTCCACGGTACATAGGCAAGAGGGATGGGTGGATATTGATGATTCCAGGGTGGAAGAGGTCAATAATAGCCTGCGGAATGATGCGCCCATAGCTCGAGAGGACGCCAACGACATCAATCGTTGCTCCGAGGGCTTTGATGTCATCGAGCGTTTCGATCAGTTTTGTTGGTTGCCAGACAGGAATATCGTGCTCGAGAGCAATCTGTTTGACGAGTGGCGCGGTCAGGCGTTGTCCACGGCCTGATTTGCTATCAGGTTTGGTGATAACAGCGGCGACAATGTAACCTGCCTCTATGAGGTGGCGGAGGGCACTGGCGCTGAATGTATCAGTCCCAAAGAATATGATTGTCTTTGACATGGGTGTCATAGTCGAGCGGTTGAAGCTCGCCTTTCTCGTCAAGGGTGTAGAAGGCCTCTGCATCGTCTTTGATGTGATCAATAAAGACAATTCCTTGAGTGTGGTCGATTTCGTGTTGAATGACACGTGCTAGGAAGCCCTCGGCTTTAAAACGAACTTCGCTACCGGTCATGTCGATCGCTTTAACACGAATCTTTGTGTGGCGAGGAACTTTTCCGTAGACATCACGAACGCTGAGGCAGCCTTCGTAGTCAGCGACGACGGAACCCTCGTATTTGACGATTTCAGGGTTAATAAGGGCGGTGAAACCCTTTTCATCCTTGTTATCAAAGTCGCTACGGACGATGACGACGCGGTCTAGGCGGTCTAATTGGATAGCCGCAAGCGCAGCACTGATTTCGTGAGGACGAGAATTCTCCCAATCAATCGCGGCTGCGGTCATGCCATCAACTAAGGCGATAATATCGGCGTTAATCTCTTGAACACGTGTCGATTTTTCGCGAAGATGAGGGTTTGGTAGGGTTATAATGTTATCTTTTGTCATTCAAGATAGTATACAGGACAACGAAGGCCAGGACAACAGGGGTGACTAGAGCAGACTGGTTGGATCGAGCTCACTTTGCCAGTGGGTCACCGGTACGTGCCGAAGGGCATCAATGAGATATTCACGTTTTGGACTTTTCAAGATCAGTTGCCAGCGATATGTATCGTGTTGTCGTTCGTAAAAGGCTGGCGTCGGTCCAAGCAGGCGAACATCCGGGTTGAGCACTTTTTTTAATTCTGTGGCCAGTGTCTTCGCTGAGCGGATGGCAGCTTGTTCCGTTTTGTAGATGGTCGTTAGCTTGAGTAGGTAACTGTAGGGCGGGAAGTATGACTTTTTTCGGGTTTCGAGGGCGTAGGTATAAAAAGATTCGTAATCTTGGGTCAGGCCAAAGCTGATCGCGGGGTTGGTCGGTTGATAGGTTTGCACGATGACCTCTGTCGCGTGTTCGTCGCGCCCGACACGACCGATAACCTGAGCTAAGAGCTGAAAGGCTCGCTCGCTGGCCGCGTAGTCAGGGAGGGATAGCCCGCTATCGGCTTGGATAACACCGACGGTGCGGAGATTTGGCAGGTCTAGCCCTTTGGCGACAACTTGGGTACCGATCGCGATATCGATGACGCCTTTGTAGAGGTCTTCATAGAGTGAGTTTACTGTTTCGTCGGTTTTGTTATCAGAGTCAAACCGGGCAATGCGGGCGCCCTTAAATAATGTATGCAGTTCTGTTTCGATTAACTTTGTGCCAATGCCTTTATGAATAATATCGGCGCTGTGACAGACGGGGCAGCTGGTTGGTACTTTTTCGTGGTGACCACATATATGGCACGAGAGGTCATATGTGTCGGCGTGGAGGGTGAGCGGGACAAAACAATTCGGACAGACCGCCGTCCAGCCACAGTTTTCACAGAGGGTCGTTGCGGCGCTGCCCCGGCGGTTATGGAAGATGAGTGTCTGCTTTTTGTTCTCGAGGTTTTTCTCGATACTCTCGATCAGTTGGTCCGAGATGAAACGGTGCCGGGTAAATGACTGTCGTTTCGTCATATCGACCACTTTGACGACAGAGGCCTGCGCGCCAGCTCTTGCTGAACGGTCGAGACGAATAATCGGTCGTTTGGTTGCCTCTGCCAGGAAGCGATCGGTAATAGACGGCGTGGCACTACCTAGAATGACGGTTGCCCCCGAGAATTTCCCGAGCACACTGGCGGCACGTATTGCCGAGTAGCGCGGGGCTTGCTCTTGTTTGTAGCTTGGCTCGTGCGACTCATCAATGATAATCGCCCCAAGTTTTGGCACAGGCATAAAGAGGGCCGAGCGTGGACCAATCACGAGCTGAGGTTCTGTTGCGTGTAATGCCTGACGCCAGACGGCGTGACGTTCAGCTTCGGTCATGTGCGAGTGAGTGACGATAACGCCAGGGAAATCGTGCAAGAATTCGCTAATAATTTGACTGGTCAGGCTAATTTCAGGGACGAGGACGATGACCGATTTACCGTCTGCGACCATCTGACGGGCGATTGCTTTATAGACTTCGGTTTTGCCCGAACCAGTGACGCCTTGCAGAATAACGGTGCCACCAGCCTGTGCCTGTATCTCTGTTATTGCGCGCTTTTGGTCCTCATTGAACACAATAGTTGTTCGGACTCTTTTTGAGGTATGCACCTGATCTGCGCGCACGCGACGCGTCTTATCAAGCCCGCGAGGCAGTACTGTTTGCAGGACGGTTGCGAGGGGTGTGGTGTAGTAGTCAGCTAACCAGAGAGAGAGCTTTACGAGTGAATCGGGTAGGGGTACTGATTCGATAATTGAAGCAATTGGCTTCGTTTTATAGGCTGGTTCTTTGACGGCCGCCATGACGATACCGATCAGCTGCTTTTTTCCGACTTCAATCGTCACAACTTGGCCGACAGCTAAAGGCTCTGTCGAGGCGTACGTAAAAGTCGAGCTACCAGCTCGAATAATGCGTAGAGGTGCGACCTCGTAGTAATGTAACTCCCCGGACATCCCTTTAGTATAGC
>Ga0209511_1000545_pt1 | contig 37889 bp, 30 predicted proteins | sample SSSSmetaG_FD_184141 | JGI IMG/M metagenome (GOLD analysis project Ga0209511, IMG submission 184141) | Glacier valley bacterial and archeal communities from Borup Fiord, Nunavut, Canada, to study Microbial Dark Matter (Phase II) - ​SSSS... | ecosystem: Environmental > Aquatic > Freshwater > Ice >... | reverse complement strand
ATACGTTTTCAGTTAAAAGGAGAAAGTCTAAGGAAAAAGTATTAATTTTACATCTGCCTAATCGTTTTTGAACAAACAGTGAACGGACATCACCGGAAAACGTGAACGGGTATCACCGGAATATGTATTAATTCTCTCACGTTCCGATATGGAACAGCTTTTTAGCCGTTTAGCCGCCATTGTCTCGGGCCGCCCGGCGAGTACGGATGTTTTGCCTACCGATAATAAGTTTGCAGCTACCCTGTTAGTTTTGCGGGAGGTGATGCATCATCTCGGATTTATGGATGTTACTATTTGTGACTGAATTGTGGAACTTCCAACCGAAAAACGGTCGGGCTGAAAGAAGCAGACAGTTTTTTGTAAAAAGGATATTCAACAACAGTTACTTAAACAGAAAAAGCCAATAATAACCGGTGTTTATATTTCGGTCATTCTGGCTTAAATTCTTTAAATAATAAAACTTGCTGATTGAAAGCTTATTCTAATTCGTTGGGATATATAATAAATACAAATTCCATTTTCTTCTCCATTTTGGATCTTGCTTATTCATCAACAAATTAAAAACGTTGATTATAGCTCAATGAAATATTACATAAGATCAATATTCGATTGCGTGTCAATTACTTTACTCTTTTTAAAGACCCAGTGTTTTTGAAGGGTGAAATTAAATAAAGTTGAAACAAACAGATCGACTACAAGACGGCTGATTTTATAGTCAATTCCTATGAATGTAGTAATGAAATAAGTTCCCGATGATTTTAATACAATACTGTTTATTACAACCACCACAAATTTCAACAATTGTTTCCGGATGGTATTTTTGTAGGGAACATCTTTCGACAGGAAAGTCCAGCCTTTGTTTAAGCTGAAATTGACTACAGCTCCGACTATCCCACCAATAGCAATAGAAATAGTGTAATGTACGTGAAAGACTTCGGTAACGAAAACCATTATCCCGTAATCAGTTATTCCGCCTATAAAAGCAGAAACCTGAGCTTTGGCAAAAACGAATATTCTTTCCAGCTTCTTACCCATTCTTTTTTTGTCCTCTTTCATTGTTGTCGCGGATGTCGCCAAGTTTCAGCAATTTAAAAGTATCTACTATATTTGCAATAAGTAACAGACAACAGGCAAGTACTCCGGAGTAAATCAGTGAGTCCTTAACCAGTACTTCCAATATTAAAATGGACGATAAAAAGATCCTGACTTCTGTAGGCCCTAAAATCCCCGAATCAATAGAATAGGTATCGGTTATTTTATACCTTATTAATGTGGTCAGCATTTCCCAACCATATAAAATGACAAACACGAAGCCAAGGTATTTCCAGGGACCTTCTAAATAAATCACAAATCCGAATCCCATCAATGCTGTGCCCAACCAATCGGTAGTCAGGTCGAGAGAGAATCCGTACCATTTACGTTGTTTATTCCGGTAGTAAGCAATTCTCCCATCCAGTGAATCACCAAACCAGGAAATCATAAAACCCAAAACACCGATTAAGAGATAAGGTCCGCTTATAAAAGAAGCTAAAATAAGACTGAGAAAAACGATCAGACTACCCGAAAATCCAATAGCTGTTAGCATATCGGAGCTAATGCACAGGGGAATCCGTTGAACTAAATAGGCTATCGTTTTTTGTTCGTATTTCTTTAATAAATTGGTACGTCCCCTATCCTGAGAAATAATTTTTAAGACGTCGTCGGTTGATTGTTTTTTATCAAGTTCCATTTATAAAATATAAGTGATCTTCTGAAAATCGTTAGTTTAGTGTTTCAAATAAGTTACAAATTTACTATAATTAAGCGATACTCTTGTTGAATCAGCTGACTATTTTACAGGACGTTGATTATTAGGCTCTTTCTGTTTTAAAATGCTACGTGAATAGCCTGAAAACTGGCTTCCCGTTAGAAATAGAAAAGAACGGTTTATCCAATCCGGTTGACTAAGTTCGTTGAGAACAGAAAAGGCAGGATGCAATTCCTACCTTTTCAGTTCCATTTTTATTCACATGTAACGGATTCTTATATCCATTAATCGCAATTGTTTTTTTTATCTGGTAAGCTGTTTCGAATGTCCTACTTTTCTTTTCAAAAAGCTCACACAATAAATTATACCATTTTATATACCACGGCATTAATATTCATACCCGCACCCACCGAAGCAAAAATAATGATATCATCTTTTTTTATACTGTGCTCTTCCAGTTTGTCATTCAGAATCAGATCGAGCAGTGTAGGTAAAGTTGCAACCGAAGTATTGCCCAGGGTTGCAATGGTCATAGGCATAATGTATTCAGGGATAACATCAATATTATACAGCTTATAAAACCGTTTTAAAATGGCATCATCCATTTTCCCGTTAGCCTGGTGAATCAGTACTTTTGAGACGTCAGAGATCGAAATATTACTTTTATCGAGACAGGCTTTCATAGCCTGTGGTACTGTTTCGAGTGCGTACTGATAAAGTTTACGTCCGTTCATTTTTATAAAAAGATCATCCTTTTTGTCATAATCGGGGTTATATGATTTCCCCATATGCAAAAGATTTGAATGTATAAAAGTATCCGAGCGTGTTTTATGCGCCAGTATTCCAATGGGTGTGTCACTTTCTTTGGCTTCCAAAATGATAGCTCCGGCTCCATCGGCATACAACATACAATCTCTGTCGTGCGGGTCACTGACTCTGGATAATACTTCTGCTCCAATAATCAGTATTTTTTTAGCATCCCCCGATTTGAGGAAATAGTCGGCCTGAATAACTCCCTGCAGCCATCCCGGGCAACCAAAAGTTAAATCATAGGCTACTGAATCCGGGTTTAAAATGCCCAGTTTATGCTTTACCTTCGCAGCCAGACTGGGTACATGTTCCGGTATTCTGTTGCCTGGTTGAGTGTCACCAAAATTGTTGGCAACTATGATATAATCTAATTCTTCTTTGTCAATCTGTGCCGACTTTATGGCTTCAACAGCAGCAAAGTAAGCCATATCGGAAGTGAGTAAATCCTCCGAAATATATTGTCTCTCGGCAATGGTAGTAATTTCTAAGAACTTATCCGTTATCTCCTGATTTGTTTTATCGATTTTCCCACCCTTTTCATCCAAAAATACATTTTCAAGGAAATCCTTATTTTTAATTTGTTCCGATGGTATATAATTACCTGTTCCTGTAATTACACTGTAGATGGTTTTGTTCATTTTTTTTTAGCTGATTGTTCTGATGATTATATAAACCTTTCTTATTTCTCAAGTCGATTAGTTGAGGCAACAAAGTTAAAGAACAATTTTGAATTAATTGATAATATTTGTGATGAAATATCAATAAAAAGATGGAAAGGAACGAAATGCAAAACCCTCGTGGTTTTAAATCAATTGAAATCAGTAGTTTAAAAAACTAAAAGTTTAATTATTTTTTTATTACAACTATAAACTACTAAATAAGAACCCCTAAGAACCCCTAAGAACCCCTAACCCCTAAAGGGGAATTAAATTAGTTTCGTCTCCTATTTTTTAATTGTAACATCTCCTATAATTTTCGCTCTATTGTTTCTCCTGATTTTCAGACAGGTATTCACAGTCTGAAATGGTATAAACTATATACTAACTAAACTATCGACTATAAACTATCGACTATAAACTATAAACTATAAACTATCTTTATTCAGCATTGTTTAGGATAAACTCCTCGATGATAGGTTCAGCTATTTTCATATCATCTTCCTGAATATACAGGTCGATACCCGAAGAGCTACCGCCATAAAAACCGGCTGCGGCTCCCGATTGAAAATCATTTTTGACCAGCGCTGCTATTCCGTTTTCTTCTAATTCCCCTTTAAGTAGTATAACCGATATTTCGGATCCTGTAAATACCCGGATCAAATTATTTTGCTTTTCCATTTTGGATTGTTTTTTATTAAACGTATTATTAATATTGAAAGTTCTTCTATTTATCTGGTAAAGTGTTTGTTTCTATTGTTTTAATCAAACAAATCTTTGTCAACGAAAATTGTATAGCAATCAATCCACTTTCTCCGATCAAAGTACTACCCCAAATCAGGGTTCTATACTGTTTTACAACCCGCTGACTTATATTTCGGTTTCTTCTTGCATAACAGTGACTATATTTAACGGTAATTCTTCTGTTTCCGTATCAATTTCTGTCAGCTCATCCGGTTCTTCTGCTATTCTGTTGCGGAATAGTAAAAATATCCCTCCCAACGCCAATGCAATTAATATGACTGAAAGCAATGAACCTTCGAATCCAAACTCACCGCCATTCCATATATTGGCTGTCGTGTATTTTGTTTCTATCAGTCTGGAAATTTCCATGCCACTTACATTGAAACCAAAGATGGGACCCTGAAAGAAATTCCAACTGAAATGCAGCGCGATGGGAAACCACAGTTTTTTTGTGTATATGTAGGGTAAACCCAGTAAAATCCCGGATAGGAATATATTCAGCAATCCCATGCTGTTGGCATTCGGATTGGCTAGATGCATTAAACTGAATATGACAGCCGAAATGACCAGGGCCGCATATTTATTAAATGAAACCATCAGGTTATTCAGTATATATCCCCTGCAAAGTACTTCTTCGGTGATGGCAACAAAAATAAATAAACCCAGACTGTAAAGTAAATCGTGCGCGCTGAAACTGATCGCTATAAATTCCATCTGATTGGTAAAGAGTAATACTAAAAAGCCAGACGATATTAGGGCGAAGCCGGTAAGAAGCCCGGCAAGCATATCTTTACTCATCGTATCAATGGCAAAGCCCATGCTTAAAAACGATTTTTTATCCACCCGGATTCTGAACAACCAGACGATTCCAACCGTACCAATCATCGACATGAAGTAAATAACAAAGAACTGTGCAGGACTCTGATTAAACTCCCTGAAATTCAATAAGTCTACACCAGCAAGAAGCATCCCTGCTACCTGAAAGATCCCTACCACTATTAAATATGGAAAAAATATCTTTAGTATGCTTTTCCAACCCTGACTCTTGTCTGTTTTTGTTGTTTCCATAAATTTGTTGATAATTATTTTTTTGTTTTAATATTGATCAAGTTGTTTTATCTGTTTAAAAAAAGTTTTACCAATCGCTATTTCACAGGAATAAACTGTATTAACCAGCTGCTGTTGCTGATTCCTTTACATAAAACCGCAATTTCGGTTCCTTCATTGTTGGCAAAAACATAATTTGCACTTACGTTAAAGGAAGTTGTTTGTGCATTGGGTTGGTAGAGCAAGTCGTAAGCATATTTTTTTACAAGTGTATAGTCATTATCTTCATACTGGAAAATGCCGGCAGATGTTTCGGAAAAATAAGATTCATTTTGGATGATCCACAGATTATGATTACTCTGAGACAGAAAATTGATTCCATAGTTGTATCCGTTAACCAAACTGATTTTACCAATGGCATTAATGTCTGCATCGAATGTGTCAGTAGATCCGGTTGAACTGCTTGCCCTGTAAACGTTCAGATTCCTGGCAAAAACATACACACCATCTTCCGACATCCAAAAATTAGTCAAATCCATATGTGAGTAGCTTTGGATGCTTTTACCTGCTATATTAAAAGAAAAAAAGCCGCTTGGTGAAGTGGAGTTTCGCGTACCAATGATATAAGGTTGGTTCGGCACTTTCTTTATGATCGAACTTTCATCCAGGCTGTTGTTGCTTATGTCGTATGTGCCTCCAGTAGCTGTATTAATCCAATGTAGCTTTGAGAAACTTCCGCCGGTTTGGGTGTAACAAAACCAATCATTTTCACCCCAGGCGATGTCATGTACTGAATAGTCCGACAGGTAGGTTGCTGTGACTGTATTGCTTGCTAAACTGATGGCACTTAAAGAACCATTGTGTCCAACGGCAGCTTTTGTCCAGTCTTCCGATATGGCAAAAGAAGTGGGAGCCTTGCTTAATGATATTTCATGCAAAACAGTTTTTGTTGTAATATCATAAGCAATAAACTTGTTTGGCGCAGTGGTTACATAATACAAGGTGTTTGTGTTTTTGTTGAAGAGGGCATCTGTAATGTTACCTGCTATAGCACGTATGTTCTCATTATTCCCGGGTGCAACAGCTGTAACGGTTATGCTGTGCGAGGCATGGGAACTGTCGTTGGTTTTCAGATTTACTATTGCCGTATTTTGCCCCGCCGAAAGTTTCGTCCGATCGCAGCTAAAGATAATATTATCGTAAGAAGTATAAGGATTATACATCCCGTTTTTTGGTGTAATGGTCAGCCATTCGGGAATGTCTTCAAATTCCCAGATAAGCATACCGCTTCCGTAATTGCTGAAAGAGAGTGGTTTTGATGTTTCTGCGGACGCGAAATTGATTGCAGTTGTATTTATGCTTAGTTGAGGTGTTCCCAGATCAGCCGTAACATTGATCGTTACACTTGGATGCTGCTTATCATTGGTAGAAAGTACAATCTTACCGGTCAGATTACCCGAAGTGTTTTTGCCGGGTATAATGCTAAGAGGTATATTATAGCTATTGTATTGAGAAATATAAACGCCGCCAGATTCAAGTCTTGCGGTATCCACGGCCAACCAATCGGGCATACTGGCTATATCCCACATTAAGATACCTAGGCCTGTATTCTGAATTTGCAAAGTTGGATAACCATATGTGTTATACGACAGAGTGACCGAACTGGCGACCTGCACGGTAGGATTCCCTTCCGTTATATAGGCAACCGGAACTTTATAGTTCTTTCCTTCTGCCTTTACGGTCATGAAATCCATATAAACACCCACCTCACTGAAAACTGAATTTTTAGTAGCAGAACATTGAACAGAAGCAATGCTATCAGACAAACGTCCGCTAACAGAACCCACAGTGAGCCACGATGGTTTCGATACAATTTCATAATCAGCCTCTTTCAGCGATGGCAACTTAAACAGCCGGTTGGAACTTTGCCAATCGGGTGAAATATAAATATTGGATGTACCTACAGCCAGCGTAACAGGCGTAAGATCATCGTTCAGAAAATCGCTGCTGCAAGCAGTTAGCAGATAAAGTAGTGTGAAAAGTATGGTGTTTTTAATGATACTTTGCATAAATGAATTTGTTAGTGGTTGAATTAAAACTGATAACGCAAAACAAAAGAATAATCGATACGAGATAAGTTGATAGCGCTGGGAAGCTTCTCATTCTTAATCGAGGAACCTGAATTATTCGGTCCTTTTGATTCAATATCCACTTTTTTCAATGAAGCCCATATATAATCTCCGCCTAAGCCAACCGATACATTTTTAAATAACCTGTATTCAGCACTCAGTCCGAATTTAGCCGACAGGGAGTTGCCTGTAAGTAATGAATTGTTTGTAATGTCGGTGTAACCGGAATTATCAACGTTGGGATAAATACTTTGATTCTCGATGCGAATAAACAAAGCTCCGGCCGAAAGCGATTCACTCAGGCTAAACTTTCGTTTTACCCCCAGATGTTGCTGAAAAAGAACCGATGGCCCCAAATAGTGGATATACTGGCGGTATTTTTCAGTTACCATTAAGAATACGGACGAGGAGTATTGAGTGGGCATGCTGCCGCTAAAGCTCGTATTAAAGAATGAATATTCAGCTCCAACACCCAAGAAACCGGTTATCATATAATGAATGCCGGTATTTATATGAAACCCGGTTTTTAGCTTGTTATAATAATCAGGCATTTCGGTTTCTGATTCCATATTGTCGAAATATCCTGGCATAGTGGATCCACCTATACTCAAGCCCAACTGCCAGAAGTTTTCCGGTTTTATTCTCTTCATCTTTGGCTGTCTCGAATAATTTTGCAGACGTGGAGAACGGGTATATTCTGCTACCTGCGACAGATCCATTAATCTGCCTGTTACCGATCCATCCTCGTTTTTTATTTCATACCTGATGCTCTTATCGTTAATGGAGACTATGGTACACTGAATTGTATCCTGATGAATGTTGATAATTCTATCCTGAGCTTTTGTACTCAGAAACAGGATTAGAAAAATGGGAAGAAGTGCGAGTTTATTCATATTTAATTTTTATATTTTATTGTTCCTTTTTGCTTTAATACCTAACTGGTTTTCAAAACCTGTTAGGTGTGTTTTTTATTTATTCTAAATATTTCTGCACAAAATAAGCCCATGGATCAAGCCGGTCAAATAGTTGTTCTGTTGCCGGGTATGGAATTAAAATGTCGGGTGCTATTCCAATATTGTCAATGGGGTTATTGGGTAGTCTGCGGGAACGTGTCATAGGGAAAATTAGCTCATACTTATTTGAAGGTAAATTTTCACGGATAGCATTCGAATAGTCTAATACTCCAGCTGTGTTTTCATTTCCAAATAATGTAACTTTAGAACTATGTTTTGCCGTAAGTATAAACTGTTCGGCTGATGATGCATTCCCTTGATTGATAATTATCCCAACTCTTTTAGGATAAGCATATACAGTATCTTTCGAAACTATTCTATCTTTTCCCATCAACGGATGAATAACAAACCCACCTATGTTTTTCTTCATTTCTGCAATTAAAGTCTTCGTCCATAAAATACCTTCTTCACCGTTTCTTATTTCACCATTTTTTAGTGCGTCTTCATACATTTTTATATTGTTCTTTGTAGCGTACCATTCAACACCTTTAGTCTCGTAAGGTTCGGTATACATTAAGTCCGACAGCAAACTATAGTAATTATCCTGTCCGCCTCCGTTATTTCTGATATCTATAATCAGGTTGGGCGATGAGGTTATTTCTTTCCAATGCTTTTTTGTTAGCTTATTTCCGAGTTCAGTACCAAATGAAGTAATTCTCAGATAAAATGTACTGTCTGATAGTTGCATAGCCAGCGGATATATATTAGAACCGTTTGGATATTCGGGAATATATGACATTAATAAAGCATTATCATAGCTTTCTGAATTAGTTTTCCTGACTATCCGCGTATACTCGTGTAATTCAATGATATTGTCATTCAGCCTTATCGAAGCTTTGCCCTTAGTTGGTTTATAATCAGTATAATATGGATAGGAGATTAATGCGTATTCACTCTCTTTCTCCGGTGTCAGTGTAAATACAATTTGATTGGGTTCATAGTGCTGATATGAAACAGAAATGCCCACATAATCTTCGCTATCCGTTGATTTTATAATCGCCATGTCTCCACTGTAAGTATGCCAGATTCCTTCAGGAGTATTTTTCTTTGATTGGAGTATCTTCAAAGAATCTGCACTCATAATTTTATATTTTAATTCAGGTTTACTAATCGTTGCATTCGACGAAGACCTCAACCCGCTTATCCTTAAATGATGATCTTTAAACCAATTGGCATAAACTGATAAATACCTGCGGCAAGAATCGGGATAAAGCTGCATTTTGTTCCGTAATTCTTGTTCTAATTTCTTCAATTCAGGAGCCGTTTCCTTAGTCACTTTGTCACAATAACCAGGATAATCGGCTTTAATCTTTTGCACTAAAAAGTCAAAGTCCTTAGTGTTTTCATTGGTCTGAGCTTGAGTCAAACCGATTAAAGTTCCACAAAGAACCAATGTCATGATGATTTTCTTCATTTCTTATTTTTTTTATAATTGATGCGAACGAGCTTTTGTTTTTGTTAACTCACCATCTCTGTCTATAGATTCAATCATTGTTTTAAGATTAAAGCAAGCCGGAGTATAGAATATAATAGTCGTTAACCATAAAATGAGGAAGCTACTTATAGTCAAAATGAATATTACTGTTTCCATCTTTTTTCCTTTTTTGCACTTAAGCCTAACGCCCAGCGGCTATGCGCACCTGCGGTTTGCGGGAGCTTCACTTTCGCAAAGCGAAAAAGTGAAAGCGGGAGCAAATACTGCTAAGCGCATGTAAACCAGCAGGATAGCATAGATGTGTGTTATGGGCTAGGTTTTTGTTTTTATCAATTTATTTCAAGTTTGTTGTTTGCTAATAATTCTCTAAACGCTCCAGACCAATTACCTCTATCCCAATCATTTCTTTTTTCTCTCAAAATGATAACTAATTTCTTATTCGAGTTTGAATCCTTGAATGACAAAAGTGTCTCTGTAATTTGAAAAATTTCAAAAGGATAATTCTTAGTCGTTAGTCTGTTGAGTAAGTTCTGTTTTGTTTTAACGATATGATTTTTCTTCACCAAGTTCAAAACGCTAACAAGTTCCATATACTGAGCTGTGGCTATGTTTTTGTTGCAAATTTCAAGTAATGAACCTTTATTATATTTCGCAATAGTTTCAATCATTAGCGGCATTATAGAGTCTTTAGTGCCATAATTAGAATCAAGTTCAAGAAAATTATATGCTTTAGAGTTCAACAATCCTTTTGCAAATGACAAAGAGGCTTTTTCCGGGCAATCATTTATCAATTTCAAAGTTCCGGTTAAGTCTATCGTTTTTGAATTTTCCCATATTTTCAAGATAAGACTTTGATAAATGCCACAATAGTTTTTTATTAAAGCTTCATCCAACGAGTTAATAGCAATTGAATCGCATGTCGAATAAATGTCGGATAAAAGCTTTTCTGCATTAATGTTCCTATAACTAGCAATTGCCATAAAATAGTCCAAACTCCTGTTAGATTCTTTGTATTTCAACAAGAAATTCCAGAACACTTTGTCGGGGAAATATGAAATGGCTAATAACGAATTTTCACCAAGTCCAATTAACAACGGAATATCTTCTCGTTTTTTGTATTTTGCTAATGCAGTGATAGCGTACTTATTTTTTTGTAATGATAGTTCTTTAATTCTTGGATATAAGTTTGGGTTAACTTTGCTGTTTTCTAAAGCAACTTCCAATAATAATCCTTTACTTTTATTTGAAAATATAATTACACTATCAAGCTTTTGAGATTGTAAGCTGTAAAACAAACTATCTTTTGCAGATAGCTTATTGATATTGTTTTTATTCAATACCCTGAAATATAATATTTCTGCTAGTTCTTGGTCAAATATGATATCAGCACTTTGTGTTTCAACCGTTTCACCAGATTCTAGAAATGGTGTTATTATTTCATACAGTTTAGAGTATTTTCTGTCAGCTAATGCAATACTAGCATAGCCTTTCACAACTGAGTTTTTATGTTTCAGTAGTGATAAAAGTTCTTTTGTTGTTGCTTTCTCGCGTAATTTGATATAGTTCTTATATTGAGCCGTCGTATGACCATCCATTCCAACATGTTCAAATTCGAGTGTATTGCATTTCTCTAGCTGTTGAACAAGTTGTTCAATTTCAGGTCTGGTCTTTTCACTCTTACACGAAGTTACCAAAACGATAAAACAGCAAAAGATTATTTGTCTCATATTTTTTTTTCTAAACTTGCCCATAACATCAATATAAAACCAATTACTCATATATCTCTTTCTAATCAATATCACCCAGAAGTATATATTCCCACATAACAGTTATTACTGCGTCTTCAGGAATACTCTTATGAGGCTACGTGGATAGCTCACTTTTTCCGTTTTCCGGAAATTCACCGTTTCGCTCAGACTTTCCGACAAGTCGGAACAAGTGAACTATCCCATTTCGGTGTTTTGTTGTATAGTTGTCTTAATTTTCAATCCAATATTCCACCTATCTTTTCAATGTACTCTAAAATCAGATGTACTACAGCTTTTACATCATTGTCCTGAAGCAGAATTTTATTTTTCTTAAACTCTAGTAATACTTCATTCTCAATTTCATCCCAATAGAAACTGCCGCCTAAGCCAATCTTAGAGTTCCATATTTCAGAGAATATACTATCAATGTATAACCATGTACTCTCAGTTAAATTGAATTCGATATGAGACTTGACATAATCAAAAACTTCTATGGCATTTATTTCTTTCTCATAAGGATTTTCACCTTCTGGAATTTCTTTGTTTCTTAAAAGATCGATTTTCATAATTTATACTTTTATAGTCCAGGAAATACAGTTTAAAGCACCACCAAGTGCAATAATATCATTCATTTCTACCTGAGCAATCCTGTTGTTTCCGGCATAATCAGGATATAAATCAGATATCTGCCTGAATGCCTGATCATCTTCTTCAGCACCTAGTTTGGGCAACAGTATTAAATCCCGGGTTTGAAGAAAATTGATATACGCCCAGTTATTTTTATTCTGTTTTTTCACATTGTATTTCAGAAATTTACAGTTTAATCCGCTGCTTTTTAACCGGTACTTTAAGGCAGTATTTTCTTCGTAAATCCCATTTACAAGTACAGTTTCATTATCAATAAAGCGAACCATGCCGTCTGCATGACCATATAGGTCTTTGGGATCCTGTGGAATTAAAACAACTTTATCTACTTCAAAAGTCTTTTGAAGTTTTGAAATCAATGCTGGTTTTGAATAGAATAGTCTGTTTTCTTTTACAACTTTATCAGTCATAATTATGCAATCTGACGACTTAACCACATTCCCACCATCAAGTATCAGGTCTGATTTTTCTGTTTCTAATCCTAACGAATCACAGACCATATCCGGATAAGTTTTCAAATCCCGATGTCCTTTATCCTTACCTTGTAAATAATCAGGGTCATAGCGATACTCAATAAACTTGTCTGAAGCCACTTGGATGGGCATATAATCCCTTGCCCAAATATCTTTTGTGCCTTTTAGAAAAGCAGATTCAATTTGATACTTGTCTAAAATTGCTATGATTGAATCGCACGTTTGAGCATACTTTTCAGTTGTTTTTAGTAATTCTGAGAAGTAAACGAGATTTGTTTCTTGGTCTGGAATCATAAAACTATGATTTATTTTATTTGAATTCGGTGTTTAGTGCCATCACTTCTATCAGTATCTTTCAAAATGTCAGCATTATAATAACAGTATTGCTTATCATTGTCAAAGTTTTTTAAATTCATAACACCACATCGTGATGAAGTTTTCATTTCTCTTATATTGTTACAATTTTCAACTTTGATTAATGAAATTCCCTTTGCAACGCTAATACTACCACCTGATAACAAGGTTGTTTGTACCCTTAACGGCCCAACAATTATTTTTTTTGAATTGCCAATACTTCTAATTAAGATACCTCCATAATATGATGAATCTTTTAGTCCTTCAAATGTGATGTCTAAACCGCTGTAATGAACTCTCCATTTTCCGACTCCCATATTATGACAATGAACACTCGGATCTTTATGATTCTCATTAAAGAAATAAAATTCTATTTCATAAATATTGAATTCTTCTCCTGAAACTGATTTTATTTGATAATAATTCATTAACTCTTGAGCTATTTCTTTGAATTTTTCTTCAACTTTCGTAGTTTCAGCATTCAATGCCGTAAGTAAATCTATTAGTTTTTTCATGTTTTTCTGAATTAATTCTCCGACTTTAAATTGCATTTTTTTTTGCAGATTTACTGCATTTATTTTTTTACACTGATGCATAATACCACGTTTTAAACACATCAAATCCTGTATATGCTTTTTATTTTTAATATATCCTCCTTGCATTAATTCCAGTTTGGTCCAAGTTACGCTTCGTTAAACTTGAACTAAAGTTAGTTTCGTCTCCTATATTTGGACTAAGGGGGAGACTTGGACTCATTATTTGTTAATTGTTTTTTATTTCAGATTTGTACTGCACTTTCTAAAACATAAAAGAAACAATGTAATGTGACCGCTCTGCCTATTAAGAAAAGCTTTTATGCTTTGTCAGATTAAAATCTGTTCTCTTGAAATATATTTATTTTAATTGATTATCATGCAAACACCTCTTCTAATATCTTCAATAACTTTTTTATATTTCACATCAATAGTTTTTCCATCTTTATATTTTACTTTGACATACTCATTCCTCCCAGGTTCTCTATTTACCTTAATTGTTTCAATCGGTTTAATCTGAGAAAACTTTTTCAAAACTAAATTTGTTTGGCTTTCAATATTTGATATTACCTTTCTGTCACTGTTAGACAAGTTATTTAGGACTGTTTTTATATTCGAAATTTTTGAAAGAATTGTATTGCCATAATATTTTATTTTTTCAACATTGCCATTAAATGTATAATAATCCATAATGTAAAATTGAATCAATATACTACTTATTATGCTATCTAAATTTAAATTATCATCAAATCGCTTCTCAATAATTGAAGCAACTTCAAGTGATTTTTCAAACTCTTTGTTTAATCTATAGTATTCTATTAGAACAATAAAAGCATTAAAATCATTTACATCTAAAGTGTTATCTAAGCTATTCTCAAACAGTTCAATGTATATTGAAAGATAAATAATAGAGTTCTTATAATCTTTTTTACTATGAAATAGTAATCCTAAATATTTATTGCAACTTTTTTCTGTGGATGAATCAATATTTGAATAATTAAGTACTTTTAAAAACAACTCTTCACCTACATCAATGCTATTATTGTTAATTGCAAAGATCCCTGTTTTAAATATTAGTTCATAATCGTTTGTTTCATTCTTGTAAATGGAATTAATGGAATAATTTAATAATGCATTAAACTCATCAATTAATTTAAATTCAAATGAATTAGCGAGAATTAATATAAGTTGATATTCATTTAAATGTGTAATTATTTTAGGCTTTTCTGAATATAAGATCTTCTTATCTACAATATATTTAGTTAATTTAGAGTATATAGATGTACGTTTTTCAAGATTTTCTTCATAACAGCTATCTATAAACAATAAGATAGTAATTCTTTCATATTCATCTGCTGTTTCTAATGCTTTTTCGAAGTGCAGGAGTGCTTTATCTTTAATTTTATTTTGTACATATATAAATCCCAAACGATAATAAATGATTGATAAAAGACCATTTTTATTTGAAATGCTTTCTTGATTCTCTTCTAAATATTCAATTGCCAATGAATAAAGAGTTTCAATCTCATCTATAGATAATTTCAGATTAATCATTGATTCTCCTTTATTGACATATCCACTTATAACTGTCTCAGGGTTTATTCCATCATTGATAATCTCATCAAAGCATTTTAAGGATTCATTAAATTTTCCAAGGTTAAGATAGTTTGCTCCAATGTGATAAATTTGCCAAAAATACAGATCGCTAGACTGTTCTTTAGTAATTGGTAACTGAATAAGAAATTGATTAGACAGTTCATAATCTCGTAAAATGTGATAGGATTTACCTATATCATACTTAGACAATGCTGCATATTTACCCTTAGGATCATTTGAAATATATTCTTTCAATAATTCAATACCCTCTTCAATTCTTCCATTTTTAATCTTTTCACTCCCTAATTCATAATACCCTTTCTTCTCTATTGCAACATTTTCTAACCACTCATCAGAAAGACTTAAATCAATAACTTTATTCTTAATTGATAAGTTTTGCTTATTAATTTTTGAAGCTGTTATGCCATATAGATACAACTTGTTGACAATATCATCACCTAATTCAGCAGTTTGATTGTTTCTAAGTTTTACGACTGCTTTTCTAACATCACTATTATGTCTTATTAAGTCTCGAATATGGTCAATAGGTGGATTTTTATATGTTGTCAAGTAGAAATCGTTAATAACACTATCAACAAGTTCTTTAGTTATTTCATTTTTATTTATAAACTCATCCTCAATTAAAGATAAAATTTCAAATGACATTCGAGGATTTCCTTTTAGCCAATCATATATATATTCCTTAATTTCATTGTCTATTATAATCTCACTTTTATTAATCAACTCATAGAATTCACCAATGCTAAAATCTTCAAGATAAATTGGAATCGCAATATTGAAAGGAGAATTTTCTTTAGTTTTAATTAATTTTTCAGGATCGATTACTCCTGATAATACATAAGTTATTCTTTTTAAGACAGGATAAGTTTCTCTTATAAAATAAGTTTTTCTCACTTGTCCGAAGATGTCATCCGAAAAAGCATGTTTTCTTAAATCATCAACTTCATCTAAAAAAACGACAAGATTTCCTCTGAATTTCTTAAGTATTTCTTTTATTTCATTTTGATATTCTTCTGTTGGATTACTTTTGGAAGTTAATCGATTATTATTAATAATTTCACTCGCTTCTACAAACTCAGCTATTTCTTCATTTGAATTTAAAATCTGATTTATAACGTATCTAAAACATTCCTGAGCAGTTTCAAACTTATTTGTTATATCTATGTATACAACCCTAGTGGAATCATTTTCTAATTCTCGCTTTGCTTGTATAAGTAAATTAGTCTTCCCCATTTGTCTCGCTACAGAAATATATGCAGGTTTCGACATTCGAAGAATTATTTCTTTTAACTTGTGATCAGCAGCTCTTTTTACATAAAGGCTGTCTGGAATAATTGCTGAACTATATAGTACTTTTTCTTTCATAAACTTAAATATTTTCCGATTTGACCAATTCTATAGCTTCTATAATTGTACAATTCTCTGTCATAAGCCTTTCAAAAGTACTTTTTACTCGTCCAGGAAAACCACTGCTCATTTCTACAATTTTTGATTCTGTTTCTCTTGAAAGCGAGAAATTCAACCCTGTTTGAAGTAATTCTAACAAACCTACAATCTCTGTTCTATCCCATAAATCAAAATCTTTAAATATAAAATTCTTAATTGCTTTTTGCTTATTTGCAAGGCATGAATCGGTATTTTGTAAATGGTGGTATGGATTTATTCTGGTTGAAATAATCCATTTTATTTTATTCTTAACTGATATCAAATTTGCATATTTCTCGGATATTGAAATAAAACCAGATAGAAAGTCATAAAAGCGAGTTTTGTCTAAAATAGGAACTTCATCAACAAAGATTATAATTCCTTGCTCCTTAAATTTAATTTTACTTAGATTGTGTGAAATTCTCTCATAGATATTCAATTTTGTAGATTTTACTTGAATATCATTTTGCTCAATTAATTCGTTATTTATATGTTCAAAAAACGCGATAATTTCGTTTGTCCCAAAGCAAGTTAAATCAATATGTATCGGGTTAATAGATTTCTGTTTTATATTTCTAAATACCAAAAAAGTTTTACCTAATCCAGATATGCCACTAATCCATATATGTTTTGGTGAGGAAAGAAATCGACTGAAAACTTCATCGATATTTCTATTTAAATAGTAAGGTTCACTATCTAGTGTGTATGAAAGTGTAAAAACCTTATCTAATACATCTGGATCTTTTACTAAGTTTGTGAAGTTATCGGTGTAAATTGAAGGTAGGCCATTTGCAACAATAAGATCTTCAAATAAACTTATATGGTAAACACACAAAGAACTATATACGCCATCAGGTGCTTTTAACTGAGTAAGAACTCCAATTATCGACAAGTCATTATTCCCTTCAGAAAACACGCCTGAACCAGAAAAACCAACCATGGTTTCCGGCATACTTTTATTAAATGAAAATTGTATTTTGTCAGATTCAATCTCAGAATGAAAATCTCTTCTGAAACCAATTTTACAATCAATATTATGTCTCGGATCTTCTTTCCCTTTAAGATAGATTGGATACCCATAAATTGAAACGGATTGACCTTTATCAGGAATAAGTATTCTGCTTATTTTTAAGTCTGTGATTTTATCTACTTTTATAATAGCAATATCATGTTCTTTATGTAAATAAACATCTTGAATTGTTAGTGATGATTCAAAGTCCTTAAATCTATGTATTGAAACTTTGTCTCTATCAAAAACAATTTGATCTGTTAAACAATGCTTCGCAGTGAAAATATAAGAATAATCGACACAATTTGTTTGAAAAATATAGCCACTACCTTCAATTCCATTACTGATTATTTTTACAGCATGTCCATTATATAATTCTTCTATATTATTCACCTATTTCTATTGTGTAATTATTATTATCATTTAAATATACAACTTCAAAATTATATTCGTCATATTCAAAATTTAAGAAAATACTTTTTGTGTTTTCATTTTCATAATTAAAATACAAAAATACTTTTTCTTTCTTATGAGCAACAATCCTTGCTAAGCATTCTTTTGAAGGCAATCCATTACTTCCATTTGTAGAAATTACAAATTTATCACAATCAATAATATTCAACAAAGTTGGACTCATGCCATTTTTGCTTCCATGATGTGACACTTTTACTACTTCCAATTTCAACTTGTTACTTTCATTATAACCTAGTTTCCTTATATTTATCTCTATAACAGAAGGGAATGCATCTCCCATTAATAAGATTTTTTTGTCTTTGTAATTAAAAATAAATGAAATACTTGACTTATTTGCTAAAGTTCCATTCTCAGTGTAATTATTATTCAATAAACTGAATATTGTTAGATTATAGTCTTTTTTATAAGCCACTTCCAATTGATACTCTTTTTCAACTTCCCATTTCTTATAAAATTCAATTAAATCTTCAATTTCTGGAGATAAAACCTGAAGATTAGCCAAAAACATTTCATGAGTTTTTCCTGAAGTAATTAGTTGTTTTGGCAAAATGTCATCGTACAATAAACAACTTTCAAGTGTCAATCCTTGTTTTAAACTCATGTTTAGATTATTAGAATCATTTACAGGAATTTGAAATTCATCTTTTGTTGCTAATTTTAATTTACTACTTATCAAATCACCTGTATTAAACCAAACATTTTTAAATAGTTTAGTCTTTCTATCATAATCTTCATAATATTTCAATATACCTCCAATATGGTCTTCATCAGTATGTGTTAGTATGAGCAAATCTACATTTTTTATTTTTTTGAATTGTTCTTTTAAGCTTCCTTTTAAGTAACTTCTTTTTGTTCCAGTGTCAATCAAAATACAGTTAGTCTGCATATTGAACAATATTGATATTGTGTCACCCTGAAACGCAGGATGTATTTGAATTGAAAATAAACTCATTCAGTGTTTGTTTTAAATTACAATTTCACAGTTATGTACTGTTCTTTTTTTTTAATGGAACCTAATGCCAAGTTATAAACACTTTAAATCCCATTGTGCACTTTATTGCTCATACAACCGTCTTATTTTAATCGCAGGGATGTTCAAATTACGCTTTTATAAATTTGAACAAGCGTTAGTTTAGTCTCTTTTATTTGTACTAGTTAGGGGATATTTACAGTTAATATTATCATAATTATTTTACTGCTTCTTGCCCCTCCACTATCTCAATCTCCTCCTCCGTCAACCCATACAACTGATAAACCAATTGGTCGATCTCGGCTTCGAGGGAGGTGGTATCGGTATTGTTTGTTTTTTTAATTTTATTTTGTGTTCAACTTAATCAATTAATTTCGATTCACTCTCATTGATATTATCAATCATGCTGACCAGATTTTTTTTTAAATAACTCTATTTCCGGCCTGTTTGGTTTTACTTTCAAAAAAGCTTTGTTAAGAGCTATTCGTGGTTTGAGTATGTTTGAATCCATTATGTGTTCGTTTCAATAGATAAGGTAGCCAGTTAAAACATGATGTTTTTCCGTTTTATTCGTTTAAAAAGATTACTTGTTTAAAACAAAACCTTATATTAACTTTTTGAACCCTCAAAAATACGCATTAACTTTTGAATTATCATTCGTTTTGTTAATGATTTTTGTATTAATTTTAATATAATCGGTTTGCTCCCATTTTTCAGCGTTTTTGTGCGACAGAATAATACATGTCGTAATTGATAAAACCTGCTTTTAGGTAAATTGTAAAACTAAGATTCGGCGGGGGTTGAAATAGAATAGCGATGCTTTTATTTCCTTTATTGTTTACGGTAAGCCTTATACAAATAAAAGAAACCGGCAGAAACTGATGTTGAGTGTTTCTGCCGGTTCTCTTTATAATACTTTTCTTTTTCTCAAAGTCAGAATGAATGGGGAGGGAGTAGAGAACTTTATCTTTATATTTAAAGGGTATTTTATTTATTTCAGCGGTTTTTTGTTGTGTATCACTTGCCTTTGTTTTGCTAAATTTTGCTTTCTATAGTTGTTTATTGGCTTTTGGTTCGGTTTTTAGTGGCCTTTTTTTATTTGTCAATGGTCTTTTTATCTGTTTTTAATTGCTTTTGTAAGTCTGTCAATGCCCTTTTTGTGTCCGTCAGAAGCGTTCATCTATGTTGTCGATTGCCATTTTTTGTCCGTCAGAAGCGTTTTCTCTTTCGTCAGAAGCGTTCTCTCGTTCGTCAGAAGCGTTTTCTCATCTGTCAGAAGTGTTTTTCGTTCGTCAGAAGCGTTCTCTCATATGTCAGAAGCGTTTTCTCATCCGTCAGAAGCGTTCGCTTGTTCGTCAGAAGTGTTTTCTTATCCGTCAGAAGCGTTCGCTTGTTCGTCAGAAGTGTTTTCTTATCCGTCAGAAGCGTTTTCTCTTTCGTCAGAAGCGTTTTCTTATCCGTCAGAAGCGTTTTCTCATCCGTCAGAAGCGTTTTCTCTTTCGTCAGAAGCGTTTCCTCATCTGTCAGAAGCGTTTTCTCGTTCGTCAGAAGCGTTTTCTCATCTGTCAGAAGCGTTCGCTTGTCCGTCAATGGTCTTCAATTTGATGCCGGATGACTCCTACGCGTCCGATAATCAGTAAGTTACTGTTTTTCGTTTTGGACTGTCGGTTTTACAGTGCTTTTTGTTTCAGGTAAACAGTCTTTTTTTACAGGACGGGTAACAGTTTTTTATGCAAAAAACGTTTTTGGGGTGAGTCAGTGTAGTTGCATCCTGTTGGCAGGGTGTATCCGGGGGGGGGAATGGTTCTTTTATTTACCTTTTTCCCAATTCCCCAAATAAAGGGATACTCAGTTTTACACCTGTGCTACGGTACCTAAGTCCGTCGAACCCGGCAAAAATACCTATCCTTCCGTATTCGCCGTAGCCAATGGAATACCCGGTTTCGGTGTAGGGTTTTTCGTTTTGCAGGTTCCACAGTGTATGCAGTTGCAGCGATTCGTTGAAGGGATAGCTTTTCAAAAAGCTGATGCGTTTTAGTAATAAACTGTAGGAAGTCCAGCTCAGTTGTGTTTCCAGCCAACGACTGTTGCTAAAAATGTAGTTTTCCAGTAAATTAAAGGTATTATCGAAGGCTTTGTCGGTAATAAAAAGCGGTGAGGTGGCAAAATAGTTTAGATCGGGGGCAAAGAGTTTTTGTTTGGTCAGGAATGCCCCATAGGACACCCGGTAATTCAATTTATCCAGAACCGAAAGTTTCAGGTTTTGATGCACCGATAGGTCGATGCGGTCGTATGCTGCCTGCTCTGTGCGGTTGGTTAGCGAGAATGCTTTTTTATAATCTACCGCAAAGCTTGGATAATGCGGCAGGGTGTATCTTTTTTTACCGTCCTTGATCTTATATTTCTGAAAAGGGGTGTATTCCAGTTTCAGTCGGACGGTGGTGGCGGTATGATCGGGGAAACTGTCGCGGTAAGCCTGGTCCGGGTAATTGGGGCGGGGAGTTTTTCCCAATATATGAAAGTTTATGTTGTTTTCGGGTAGGCGGCGGTATTCGAAAGCGGCACCGGCAGTTAACCGGAGCCCGTTGGCCAGGTCTATCTCGTTTTCGAGCGAGAAATATTTCTTCTGATAGAGCCGTAGGACATTTACGCCAAAGAATAGCGAAGAACTGGAATTGAATAAGCGGTTTGTTCCTTTTTGGTGCTGAACGTCTTCCGTAGTGCTTCCTCCGTCTATCCGCAGTATGCCGTTAGCCAGCGGTGCGTAGCGGTACTCGCTGCCAAGTTCCCATACCAGCGTTTTGCGGGCGGTAACGAAATAGACCGACGGGGAGATACTTAAACTGTTTGTTTTCGAGGTTTTTATATCCAGCCACAACGATTGCCCCAGCCAGAACCCATCCACCAGGTTGTATTCCTTAATAATGCCCCGCAGGAGTCCATCGTACGATAATACAGTCGATTTTCCCAGGCGGATATCTCCACCCAGCAGCCAGTTCATCGATTTCGGGGGTTCCTGCAGCCGTTTAGCACCCGTTTTCTTGTTCGTTTTTTGGGCTGTAGTATCGGTCCGCGAATCTGTTGCTTTATCTAATTCTGTTTCACTGGGATGCAGCGGCACTTTATGGATGTCTCCCATCGCTGTTGAATCAGTTGCGGTTGGAAGCGTATCTGTATCCAATTCTATCAGTTCTGCTTTTTGGCTGGCAACTGTTTTCTCTTGCTTGTCTGATCCTGTAAGACTGTCAGGGGGAGTGTTTTTAGGCTGAACATACATCGTTTTGCCCGCTGCAGGGCTACTTTCGAGCGTCTCTATATTCGCTTTTAATACCTGGGCAGCGATAATAATACAGTAAAACAGGGAGAGAAAAAAAAAGACTATTCGCTTCATGCTTTTACGTATGATGAGAGTTTGAGTTTATAAAGCAAATATATTGATATTTGAATAACCGTGTGCGAAAGTCCGGTGCAATTAAGTGTTTATTAACAACAATTACGAGAGTGAAAGTATTTTTTTTTTTGAACCAACCCGATAGTTATCGGGAGCACAACAGGACACAATAGAAAACACCAAAATAAATTTTTTAAGATTTGAAATTCCTTTAGGTATCTTTTTTGTATCCATTTTTTTTGTGTCCTATTGTGCCTCCCGATAGCAATTAATACCACAATAGGCACAATAGGACACAATAGAAAAAGACTGTTATATAAGAGTTTTTAGGCTTGAAATTTTTTAGATATTTTCTATTGTGTCCATTTTTATTTTTTTGTGTCCTATTGTGCCTATTGTGGTTCCTTTTTTTTTTTAACCATCCCGATAGCTATCAATACCAAAATAGATAGAATAGTGACAACTGAAAAACATATATTCTTTTATCCATTCATTTAAATATTTGCGTAAATTTGTGCTCTAAACAAAAATAATATGTCACACTTAACTATACAACTTACCGGAGTAGGAGCAGAGCTCGTACTGGGAAATTATAAGTCCGACGATACAACAATTTTCAACGACTGGCAGGAGTTTTTCAATTATAATGATCTGATTCACGAGTCGCAGTTGCTGACCGAACATATCTCTGAAATGCTGATTACCCTTGACGATGGAATTATTTTTCAGGGACGTATTCCTTCCCCGCAAATTCATATGCAAAAAAGTTTTTCTCCTGCACTGGTATCGCAGGAGCTTTACCTTCGTACCGAATGTGCCGAGAATGCTGTCTTCCGTTGTGAACTGGATGCCGAAGAGTTTGATCTGTCGAAGTTGAGTTTTGAAACGCAGGATTATGATCTGCTTTTCAACGTGGAGAAGTCCTTTCTTTCAAATATTCTTTATGACGGGAATGTCCTGGATCTGGAATGGGTGAGTGGCAAGCCGGTGGGTACTATTTGTGTGCTTTGCCGGGCAGAAAATGGATGTCTGGTGCCGGTGTATGATGCATTGAAGAGAGTTTATAGTCGATAGTTTATAGTTGATAGTTTATAGTTGATAGTCGATAGTTTATAGGTAGTTTATAGTGAATAGTTTATAGTGAATAGTTTATAGTGAATAGTTTATAGTTTTATTTTAAATAGGTTCACACATCTTTTCAATACTTTAGGAGACAAAACTATTAAAATATAGGAGACGAAACTAATATAATTCTCCGTTAGCTAACGGATTAGGGGTTCTTTTTGTTTCATAAGAGTCAATAGTTTATAGTTTTATTTTAAATAGGTTCACATATCTTTTCAATACTTTAGGAGACGAAACTATTAAAATATAGGAGACGAAACTAATTTTGTTCCCCTTCAAGGGCTAGGGGTTCTCTATTTTCTTATTTTTTCTTCTTTAAATTTCCTTATACTCCAGAGTAGAATGATTCCACCAACAGACAATAGAATAATACTTCCGGTTAAGTAACCTTTTCCATATTCTGTCAGTGTGTCGAAAGATTGTAGGCATTTGATTAATCCATATCCAGAGTAGAGTATTATCAGGATGGAAACTGTAAGCAATATATATTTCATTGGTTGTTTTTTTTAATAAGGAAAAAGGTCGAAGTACGACCTTTTCTTTTGTCAGAAACAAAGTTATTACTTAGTTCCCGCGATGAGGATCGAACAACAAGAATAAAAACGATGGTGTAATTTCTATTTCACTATTTAAAAACGAAACACTATAGAAAATTAAGTTGTTTCCGGATAAGTATTAAAGTTTAAAATACTGTTAGAAATATCTATTGTGTCCTTTTGTGACTTTTGCGGTTGATTCTTTTTGTACTAAATTCAAAAAAGGCAAGTCAACTGTGGTTTGACTTGCCTTCTGAGTATCTTTATTTTTTTACAATGGTAGTTGTGGGAGTATAAATTCCACTGGTAATAGCACTCAATAAACCATCGATAAAGGTATGTGTAATAGTAAGCTCGTAGTTTTCAGCACCACCGGTCATTTCCTTTACATTAGCCACCGAAATGGGAGCTAATCCGCCGATTAAATAATGGTTAGCCCTTCTTACTTCTACGCCGGTTTGAGGACCTTTACCTACAGTAGCCGTAAATGTATAACAAGAGGTCATCATTAGACATACCCCAACAAGAAAAGTAAATTTTAATACGTTTTTTTTCATATTACTGTTTTTGTTTCGCTCACCGTTCCCAGGGTTCAGCTGTTTATTAATTTAAAGCGTGGGAACTTATTGTATAAATTCTATTTAATGCGCGCGTTTAACCATCCATCAAAAGAAGTATATAAATAAAAACGCTTTTTGTTTCTATTACACAAAATTCACTTTGTAAAACGGTGCAAATATAATTATTTATTTCTAAAATATTGTGTATCTATACATATTTGTGTAACTATTTTGGGTTTTCGACAGCAAGTAGGCAGGATCATTTTCTTAAACAGTCAAAACAAACAGTGAATGAGTATTTTACCCGGTTTGTGTTATTGTCGGATCGGGTTAGTCCGATGATACTTTTTTCGTTTTTTCCTCTATTTTCCGCGATTGTTAAACTATTATCTATTCCTTGTTGTTATTCCGATACATATTGAAAATAGTTTAAAAGAAGTTTTATGCGATTTATGAAAAAAACGATTTTGTTTTTACTGATTATTTTACTTTCCCTGCCCGTTATAGCGCAAAAAGGATCTATCAAAGGGCGTATTTACAATGCCAAAACCAACCAGCCGATTGAATTTGCAACCATACTGATACAGGGAACTACGATAGGTTCCACTTCCGACCTCGACGGGAATTACATATTTACCGGTGTAGATCCTGGATTTAAAAGACTCCTGGTACGATCGATAGGATTTGAACCTACAGTTTCTTCCGAATTTCAGGTACAGGGTAATCAAACCGTGTTCGTAGATATATCCGTGGTGGAGACAGCTGTTCAACTGGAAGAAGTGGTAGTCCGTCAGAATTTAAATATAAAAAGGATAGAAAGTCCCATTTCCGTTTTATCTGTCGGTGTTCAGGAAATAGAGAAGAGTGCGGGAGCCAACCGGGATGTGTCGAAAGTGGTGCAGTCCTTACCCGGAGTTGGAGCTACTAATCCCAACCGGAACGATCTGATAGTTCGTGGTGGTGGTCCATCCGAAAATGTCTTTTACCTGGACGGTATTGAAATCCCGATTATCAATCACTTTGCCACGCAAGGTGCATCGGGTGGGGCAGTAGGAGTCATCAATCCCGATTTTGTGCGGGAGATCAGCTTTTATACGGGAGCTTTCCCGGCCAGCAGAACCAATGCACTTAGTTCGGTGATGGAAATCCGTCAGAAAGATGGCAGTAAAGACCGCATTCACAGTAAACTTTCGGTAGGTGCTTCGGATGCTGCTCTCACCATCGATGGTCCGATAGGTGCTAAATCTACTTTTATTGTTTCGGCCCGCCAGTCCTATTTGCAACTCCTGTTTAAAGCCATTGGCCTTCCTTTTTTACCTACATACAACGACTTTCAGCTTAAATATAAATACGAAATTGATAAGAAGAATGAACTTACTTTTATAGGAATAGGGGCTATTGACAACCTGGTTTTGAATACAGGATTGCAAAACACCGGTACGGAATCGCAAAAGTACCTGTTGACTTACCTGCCCGTATATAAACAATGGAATTATGCCGTTGGGGTTACCTATAAGCATTTTGGCGAAAAACATATAGACAATTGGATACTCAGCCGAAATATGTTGCGTAATAATAATTTCAAATACGAAGACAATGATGAAAGTAAACCCAAAACGTCGGATTATTTGTCGGATGAAGCCGAGAATAAACTGCGTTTTGAACGCGATTATCCTTATATGCCTGTAAAACTCAAACTCGGTGCCGGTCTGCGTTATTCGCATTATACCAATACTACTTTCCGTAGCTTCTTTTCCAATGGAGTCCCCAATGAATTGAATTACAGTACCGATCTAAATCTTTTTGGTTATCAGGCTTTTATTCAGGCTTCGGATGAGTTTATGGATGATAAATTAAAGCTATCCCTGGGTGTGAACGTTGTTGCAAATAATTTCAACGAGAATATGAAAAATCCCTTGAATCAGTTTTCACCTCGTTTATCGGCCTCTTATCCTTTGAGCGAGAAAGTTGACTTCAATGCTAATATTGGCCGGTATGCACAACAACCGGCCTACACTACCCTGGGGTTTAAGGATACAGCCGGAGTTTTTGTGAACAAGAACGAAAAGCTCAAATATATCATTTCAAACCAATTAATTATGGGTTTCGAATATCGGCCCGCAGACAAAATGCGCTTAAGTATAGAAGGTTTTTACAAACAATACCTGCAATATCCTTTATCTGTACTCGACGGTTTAAGCATTGCCAGTAAGGGTGGAGATTTTGGTCAGATAGGTGATGAGGAAATTGTTTCAACGGGTAAAGGACGTGCGTATGGGGTGGAACTGTTGTTCAAGGTGGTGGAATGGAAGAACCTGAATGTTACATCTACCTATACCTATTTTCGAAGTGAATTTACGGATAAAAATAATATTTACCGTTCATCCTCCTGGGATACCAGGCATTTGTTAAACCTGATTGCCAGTTATAAGCTCCCTAAGAACTGGAACATTGCCACCCGATGGCGTTTTGTGGGCGGCGCGCCTTATTCGCCAATCGACCTGGAAAAATCGAGTCTGAAAACGGCCTGGGATATTACCAATCAACCTTATGTGGATTATACGAAGTTCAATTCATTGCGATTAACTAACGCTCATCAACTGGATATACGAATTGACAAAGAGTTTTATTTCAATAAATGGGTGTTGAACGTATATACAGATATTCAGAATGCCTATGTTTTTAAAACAAAGAGCGCTCCCATTTATACTAACAAAGATGTAAACGGGGTGGTGGCAGAAAAAGATGCTAACAATTATCTGTTGCGTGAATTGAAGGATAATACAGGCGGGAATATTTTGCCGACCATTGGTTTGATCTTTAAATTTTAAATACGAACCACAAAGACACAATAGTTATTTCGTTCAAAGTATATTTTAATGAAACAGAAAGTATTATTATTGAGAACTATAGATTTACAAATAGCTGTGGGGATGGTTTAAAATCTTTGTTGTGTTTGATTTTCGTAAAGTAGAATTAATAAAAAACATTTATATTCGGTACAAAACTATGAAAACAAAACTTATTACGGCATTTATCCTGTTAGTGGCTGTAACTCTATCCGCCAAAAAGAAACCGGAAGTTTTTTCGCAGGAACAGTATGGGGTAAAAAACAACGGAACTTCTATTGTTATTCAATTTGAGAAGGGAAAAGAACATAATCATCCGCTTTATGCCATTTGGCTGGCCGACGAAAACGGAAAATACATTCAAACACTCTATGTTTCCGAAAGCATAGGTCGTGGCATATTTAAACATGCGAGCCTGAAAGTCGGCCGATGGTTAGCCGGTGAAGTTCAACGCCCTGCGGCTTTGCCTTACTGGGCATTTCAACGGGGTGTGAAAAATGAATACGGAACCTGCATGCCAACTTCCCGCAATCCGGTGGTAGATGCCTATACCGGTGCTACACCCGCTGCTTCTTTTCTGTTGCATGTAAAAACAGAAAAGCCTCTGCATGGAAAATATAAGGTCTTGCTGGAGTTGAATCAGTCGTGGGATTGGAACGAAACCTGGACCAACAACCGTTTTCCGGCAGATAAAGAATACCTGACATCGAGCCAGCCGGCTTTGGTGTATGCGGTGGACATCGATACCAGCCATCCCTCGGCTGAATATGAATTAAAACCGATCGGTCACAGCCATTATTCTGGAAAGGCAGGCAGCTTAACCACCGATTTGAGTTCTATTACTACGGCACTGGGGATAGCAAAAAGAATAAGTGTGACGCTAAAATGATTCTTTTTCCTTTACTTTTTTATCAACTGTAATTAGCTAACAGTAAGTTGATAACTTATGTTTAAGGTTTTCTAAGACAAAAATCACTTTACTCTGCCGTCGAATCTTAGTTTATCTAAGATTTTATCAAAAGATTATAGGGCTACAAAAAATAAGGGTAAGTGGTCTTAAGTTCTGTACTTTATTGCATTGAACCTATGACTCCTCCTTTTTCTTTGGAAATAATGTATGTTGATAGAAATTTTGAAATTGTTCATACTCCTCAGCAAAGGTTTTTTTCTGATGCTTTTGTTTCTGGTTGAGAATATATTTGCATGTTCGGTCAATATCACCTTTTGAAATAGAAAATGCTGCCCCGGAGCTTTGCCATTCAAATATTCCAGCACAAAGATGGTTTTCATTTATGAATTTACTTGAAATTTCTTCAATTTCCGTAGCTATCCATTCTTCATTTACATTTGGTGAACGTGAAATTAAAAAATGCATATGTTCCGGGTTCGCATAAATTGCATACATTTGGCAATCTCTGTGATTTACCAAACCAGTTATGTATTTTTCAATCCTTTCTCTATGTTTCTCCAAAATCAAAGGAAGTCGGTTTTGGGTAGTAAAAATAAAATGTGTATACAAATTATTATATTCGATTTTCATACATATTGAAAAAAGGGTGTGTGATTTTTTTTTTCTATTATTATTCTATACTAAGCGGCTGCAATATACTAATTTATATGGAATTATTAAAATATGATAAGAAATAACTTTGTTGTACAATTTTGTAATTTCACCCCCTTAATAGATCAATGCTTGCCGATGTTTTTCAAAGGTTCCTTTTCCATACATTTTTAAATAAGGGGTGGCATTTTATATTTTTTGTGCTACTAAGTGACAGCAAAACAATAACATGTATGGTTTTATCGAAATGGTTTTGACTTTTTTTTTGCACGGATAGTATTTATTTCACCCCCTTAGTAGCTAAAGAAAGTATGATTTTCACCCCCTTATTTTACAGATAGATGCCTGGCGATATTTTTTCAAAGGTTCCTTTTCCATACATTTTTAAATAAGGGGGTGGCATTTTATATTATTGTGCTACTAAGGGGCTGCAAAACAAAAACTTGTATGGTTTTATCGAAATGGTTTTGATTTTGTTTTTTTTTTGCACGGATAGTATTTATTTCACCCCCTTAGTAGCAAAAGAAAGTATGATTTTCACCCCCTTATTTTACAGATAGATGCCTGACGATATTTTTTCAAAGTTTCCTTTTCCATACATTTTTAAATAAGGGGGTGACATTTTATATTATTGTGCTACTAAGGGGGTGAAAAACAATAACATGTATGGTTTTATCGAAATGGTTTTGATTTTGTTTTTTTTTTGCACGGATAGTATTTATTTCACCCCCTTAGTAGCAAAAGAAAGTATGATTTTCACCCCCTTATTTTACAGATAAATGCCTGGCGATATTTTTTCAAAGTTTTCTTTTGCATACACTTTTTAATAAGGGGGTGGCATTTTATATTATTGTGCTACTAAGTGGCTGCAAAACAAAAACTTGTATGGTTTTATCGAAATGGTTTTGATTTTGTTTTTTTTTTGCACGGATAGTATTTATTTCACCCCCTTAGTAGATCAATGCTTGCCGATGTTTCTTTTTTTATTATCGAGTTTCAATTAATTAAAATAAGGGGTTTTATTTTGTTTTCATTTTTGGTTGTTTAACCTGTTGCAGTCAATCACCTTATTGTAAGGATGGTTCCTGTTTGTTTCGAACTTTAAACTGTCCTTTTATTAAAACGGAACGAACTTCTTCTGTTATTATACATTCCCCTTTGTTCAGTTGGTCTGGTATTTGCTTTGCCAGCAGACAGGTTTATTAAATGACTAATAAACGAAAAATATAAAAGTTATGAAGAAAGTTCAATTTGGATTATTGGTCCTCTTAATTGCAGTATTTTCATCCTGTAAATCGGACAATCAATCAAAAGTATCGTTTTACCTGACCGATGCGCCCATGGATTCGGAAGTCAGTGAAGTAAATATCAACATTCAACGTGTAGAATATACCTTGGGTGAAGAAGGTGCCTGGCAAAGTTTGCCCATGGAACCAACTATGTGCAATATTTTAAATCTGACGAATGGTACAGATACGCTTTTGTCGAACGTTTTTTTAAATGAAGGAGATCAGATTCAACAAGTCAGACTTGTTTTAGGTGAAGTTAATAATCTGGTAATGAAAGATGGTAGTGTTGAACAGCTTGCTACTCCCAGTGGACAAACATCGGGTGTAAAACTGAATGTTCACGCTGCTGCGACTTCAACCTCGGGTTATTCAATTATCATTGATTTTGATGCTGCTCGCTCTATCGTGAAAACCGGAAACGGCAAGTTCAGTTTGAAACCGGTTATTCATAGTTATATCGCTCAGAATACTGCTGCCATTGATGGAAATATTCTTCCGAAAGATGTAGTCTATCAGGTTTACACCATTCAGGGGACGGATACTATTTCCACTTATTCAGAACCGGAGCGTGATAACTACTTTATGTTGCATGGTTTGACATCGGGTGATTATACCTTGACTTATGTCAATTCAGTTACCGGCGCGGAAGTGCAAAGTAATGCATTAACCGTAACAGGTGGAACTGATATTCATCTTGGAGTGGTTACTCTTGCAGATTAAGCAGTCTAATCTTTTTATACAGAAAGCCCCATTGACTTTGTAAGTCGATGGGGCTTTTTTCCTTTTTATGTTTTGAAAAAAAATCTTAGTATGCTCCTGCAGTGAAATGAAATAATCTACATTTCTTTCGAGTCAGTTTCTTCTGTTTTATTCGTTTCCGGATAGGCAATACGGGTATGATAAATGTTTTTAATTTTTTCTTTGAACACCCATTTCACTGTTTCTACATCGCGGAAGGTAATGGGTGCATCCTTAAATTGCCCATCGGAAATTTGGCTATTTATCATGTCTTCCACCATTTCGTTGATGCTGTCTTCTGTATATTCCGAGAGGCTGCGTGAACGAGCTTCCACGGCATCGGCCATCATTAGGATAACCGTTTCTTTGCTGTTGGGAAGTGGCCCCGGATAGGTAAAGGCAGCATCGTTCGGTTTTTTGTCGGGATTATCGTTGATAAACGAATTGTAGAAATATTTTGTTTTACCCAGTCCGTGATGGGTACGTATAAAATTGATAATCTGTTCGGGCAACCCGCTTCTCTTGGCTATATAAACTCCATCGGCAACGTGTCTGATAACTATCTGTGAAGCTTCTTCATAGTCCATGTCAGTAAGCGGATTTTTACCACCCATCTGATTTTCCGTAAAAAATTCCGGATGTTTCATCTTCCCTATATCGTGATACAAGGCACCGGTACGTACCAGTAAGCTATTGGCATTAATTTTTTTGGCAGCTTCGGTGGCCAGATTGGATACCTGAAGTGTGTGTTGAAAGGTGCCTGGTGCCACTTCGGCGAACTTCAACATTAAATCGTTATTTATGTTGGTGAGCTCCAGTAACGTGACAGCAGATATTAAACCGAACATTTTTTCGAAGAGATAAATCAATACATATGCAAACAACAGGAAGCCGCTGCTGATGGCGAAGTAAGTAATGGGTTGCCAGTGTATTCTGTCAATTTCTCCTTCGGTAATAAATTCGAAGGCTAGGTGCATAAATACATAACACAGAAAGATATAAAGTGCCGTTTGTGCTAATTGCGAACGTTGCGTCATATCTTTTAAACTGGAAACTGCCGCCATCCCAATGGCAATTTGAATGACGATGAACTGGAAAGGATTATCGACCATAAAAGAGATAATCAATACCGTAATAATGTGAGCAAATAAGGCGGTACGTGCATCGAAAAAGACGCGCACGATGATGGGTAACAAGGCAAAAGGTACCATGTAATAACTCAACGAAGTGTATCGGATGGTTATGGACGTTAATCCTACCATCAGAAGTATAAGCATTGACATAAAGATCAGATTCCCGAAGCTTTCGTAAATCCGGGGCCGGAAGAGGTATATATACAGGAAAAACAGGAGTATCAGACCAAAAATCATAATGACTTCGCCTATGATCACTATGGAAGATTGTTGAAAGGATTCTTTTCGTTTTTCGTATTCAATTTTGAGTGATTGCAACACCCAAAAAGTATTTTGAGAAACAATTTCACCCCGGTCGATGATACGTTCACCGGTTTGAATCATTCCCGAAGTAAGTGAGAGGCTTTTCAACAAATCGGCTTTGGATAATTGAGAGGTAACGCTGTCGTAGCTCAAATTTTCGATCAGGTACAAATCCAGGTTATAGGATTTTATAATTTCCGGGGCGTCTTGTATTATTTCTTCGTAGGCGGTTTTTGGGGTGTATAGATTTTCCATCTCTATGCTGCGGGTCATTCTGTTGGGTAAAATGATGGATATGTTTTTTGTGCTGTCCACCAGCAACCTGTTATATTCTGCTACCGAGATAATTCCGTACGAATAAATGGATTTGAACTTTTCTGAAATTAGTTTTTGAAAACGGGGAGCACGGCCACTTTTCTTTTTCCATTCTGAAAAGAAACGGTTGAGTTCTACTTCTTCTACATTCGTGCTTAATTGGAAATAGGGAGTGAAATTTTTGAGGATTTCTTCCCGTTCTTTTGTTATTTGCTGTTCACTTTTGTAAATAGGAAAGTCGAATGATGCGGTTATCAATTCATACGACCAGGGTTTACCTATTTCAAACTGGTACTTAAACTTGTTTTTAGTAGGATATAGCTGTACTATGATGGCAATAACGCACAAGAATAATCCTATTTTTGTCAAATTCTGTAAATGGGTCTGTGTTATTTTTAGTTTCATATGGGAAACGGATATTGTAGTTGCATGGATGAATATAATAAAATGCCGAAAATTACAAAAAAAATACTTAACAGAAAAAATATAATTTAATTTTCCGTATTTTTGTGGGAAATAATAATAGTTTGGGTAAACAAGTCAGGCAAAGTGTTGAAAGGATAAAGTTCCAGCACGTGTTATTGGCAACTGAAAACTAAGCGCCAACTATTAAACTTCAAACTTTTCAAACTAAAAACCAAACATGACCGGAATCATAACCCTCAGCCTTGTTCCCCTTAGGGAAAGCGATAGCGAACGTAGCGAAATGGGATCTCAACTCCTTTTTGGTGAGCGTGTTGAAATCATAGAATTGCGTGACCGTTGGCTTTTTGTACGTAACTTATCGGACAATTATACCGGCTGGGTCGACCGGAAAATGATTCAAATTCTGACCGTTGAAGAAGAAATTCAACTGGCCAGTACCCGGTATCGTTGTGTGCAGATCCCTTTATCTGTCTGCGATAAAACAACTTCCAACGAAAAAATGTTTTTACCCGGTGGAAGTAAAGTCCCAGCTTCGGCTAATGGTGAATTCTCCATCCGGGAAAATAAATACCAAATAGCCGGTGCAGATATCTGTTCCCCGGAAAAAGTCACCGGAAATAAGTTGGTTCAATTGGCAACTCAATACCTGAATGCTCCTTATCTTTGGGGCGGTAAAAGTATAATGGGCATCGATTGTTCCGGTTTTGTACAAATAATATATGCCATGTGTGATATTCAATTACCACGCGATGCCGATAAACAAGTGGACTGTGGCGGGGTTATCGACTTTCTCTCCGAAGCGCAAGCCGGTGATCTGGCTTTTTTCGAAAATGCAGAGAGAAAAATTACCCACGTTGGTCTGTTGCTCAATTCCAGTCAGCTTATTCATGCTTCGGGATGGGTGAAAATAGAAACTATCGATTCTCAGGGAATAATTTCATCCCAATCCGGAGCATATACCCATACTCTGCGTCTTATTAAACGGTTGATTTAGAATGTTTATCTGTTTTTAGTTATATTCCTTAATTTTTCAATTAGGGGGAAATTGTTTAACACTTTAACTTGTTTTTGATAGCCCCAGATTTGGTTGTTCCAATTCAATGCCATAAAGTTTATTCCTTTATTTCATAAAACTTAGCACTAAACCCACACAACCAATCAGAATAATGATGAAACCGGTGGATTGATTGATAATTTTAAGTTCTCTCATATTCAATTTATTTCTGAAACGACTCACCAAAAAAGTCAGCAGGTTCCACCACAGTAGTGCTCCACCCAGTATGGATAGGATGCCGCAAATGGAGACAAACAGGGTTGTATTAATTCCTATGAATTCGAATCGGGCGAACAGTGCAATTAACACAAACAACACCAGTGGATTAGAAAAAGTAAGCCCAAAGGAAGTGGCGAAATCGCCCAAAAGTGTGTGTCGTATTGGTTCGTTTGGTTTTGGTTGTGTAGCTGGATTACTATTGAAAATAAAATACCCGAAAATACCGACTACCACACTTCCTATAATTTGGATGATCAGGCGATGTGCATCAATGATATCGATAACGAAACTTAGAAAAAATAAGGTGACGATGGTATATATTAAGTCTGATGCAGTAGCTCCTAAACCTGTTGCGATCCCGTATTTTTGCCCTCTATTCAGTGTACGCTGTATGCAAAGCATACCAATAGGACCTAAGGGAACCGAAATACATAACCCGATCAACAATCCTTTAATAATAATTTCAATCATGTGACGATTTATTGTTTTCAACGCAAAGATAAGCTTTTTTCGTAGACAAGATGCATCGCCAGCGTTATTGACAGCTTACTTCATTTCAATAAAATGAATAAGGACAGAGAAAACCTAAATCCAAATTTCCTTATTTTCCTGGTTTATGTTTGAATAAAAACAATTATTAGACTAACTTTGACGCATAATGCACTTCACAGAATTGTCTTTGTGTAGTCCTCAGTACTTTTTATGGAAGCTCATTTGAAATCTCTCTTTCTGAAGACTAAAATTTCTTTATTGCCTTTTTCCCGTCTGCTTATTTCGACATTTCGAAGGGTTGATGTTGCTTTTTGTGTGCTCACTTTAGCTGTTCTTGTTTATCAGTTTGGTTTCGGTATTCCTGAACATCAAATTGGTTATGCTTCGCTGATTTACAGGCTGAATTTTTTAATTTATATAGTGAGTCTTACAGTGTGGCAGGTCAGGCAATTCACCTCTATCATTTCCTCCCGGCGTTTTTATGGGGGCTTTTTTTATTATTTGCTTGTATTAATCACCTTTTTAGCCGGTTGGGTGTTGCCAAAACACTTGTTGGTGGAGAATCCGTTATTGAATTTTTTTGATCAGGTTTGGATAGTATATATATTCGTTGCCATTCATGTTGTTTTCAGTTTGTCTCAATCAGTTACGCGGTCGCTGAACCAGCACTTGAATCCCAATTGGCTTTTTGTAGGGAGTTTCTTGTTCCTGATTTTTGCCGGTACGGGTTTATTGATGCTCCCCAAGGCCACTTATTTACCCATTTCTTTCCTTGAAGCTTTGTTTACTTCAGTCAGTGCAGTCTGCGTTACTGGTTTAGTGGTTGTGGATACTGCTTCCGCTTTTACTCCTATTGGTAAAGCTATTATTATTTTGCTGATTCAGGCAGGCGGTATTGGTATCATGACTTTTACCAGCTTTTTAGGCTTATTTTCAAACACCAAGCAATCACTTCAAAACCAATTTATAATTAAAAATGTAATCAATAACGATGAAAGCATCAGTAATTTATTTACCGGATTACGGAATATAATCATTGTTACTTTTTTCGTGGAATTTTCAGGTGCTTTATTTTTGTATTATTCGGCGGGCGGTAATTCCTGGGCCGATGTTTTTGTGTCTGTATTTCATTCTATTTCTGCGTTTTGTAATGCCGGATTTTCCATTGTTCCCGATGGTTTGTCCAATTCCACTTTTAGTAGTAATTATTCCTACCTGACTGTCGTTTCATTTCTGATTATTATCGGAGGTTTAGGCTTTCCGATTATATTTAATCTATTTACATTGCTTAAATATATGGTTGTCAATCAAATAAGATTTATTTTCGGAAAACAGAAGCATTATAAACATATACCACGAATTCTGAACAGTAATACGGTCATTGTCATGTATACCACGCTATTTCTGTTGGTTTCGGGTACCTTGTTGTTCTATTTTACTGAATTTGAGAATGTACTGGCACCACATAAAGGGATAGGCAAAATTGCAACTGCCTTTTTCCTTTCTGTTACACCGCGTACGGCTGGTTTTAATTCTTTTGATATGAATCAACTATATCCAATGACCGTTATGTGGATGATATTCTATATGTGGATTGGGGCTTCACCCATGTCCACGGGTGGTGGAATCAAGACTACCACTTTTGGAATCGCGATATTAAATATATGGAATACCCTGAGAGGACGCGACCATATTGAAATCCGTTATCGTCAAATTGCAGCATCTACAGTTAATCGTGCTTTTGTTGTTATTTTTATTTCCATTTTCATTCTTTCAATGAGTACCATGCTTATCAGTTGGCTCGACCCGCAAGTCCCTCTACGATCTGTTTTATTTGAATGCGTCTCTGCCATTTCTACAGTTGGGTTATCTATTAATGTTACACCAACACTTTCACATCAAAGTCAGATTGTTCTTATCGTATTGATGTTCGTTGGTCGTATAGGCTTTTTATCCATTTTGAGTTGCTTCATAAAGCCCAGACAAAATTTAAATTATCAATTTCCACATGAGAATATCAGTATCAATTAATTAAATCCATTTTACACTCAAATATAAGAATTTATGACATACATTGTTATTGGATTAGGTAATTTCGGCACCGCACTTGCCGAACGGTTAACCGCTATGGGCCACGAAGTAGTGGGGACTGACAGCAATATGCAGCGCGTGGAAGAGTTGAAAAACAGCATCACAATTACGCTTTGTCTCGACTTAACGGATGCTCAATCGCTTAATATGCTTCCACTAAAGGATGCCGATACGGTTTTCGTTACTATGGGTGAAAATTTTGGAGCTTCAATTTTGTCAGTGGCATTACTTCGCCAGAAAGGTGTTAAGAAATTGGTTGCACGAGCTACTTCCAAACTTCATAAAACCATACTCGAAGCATTGGGCGTCGATCAGGTGATAGTTCCGGAAGATTTTGCCGCCGATTTGTTGGTGAATGAGGCAGAGTTTCCTTCTATGCAAGGTTCGTATGTCGTGAACGAAAGCCATCGCTTTGTAGAATCATTAGCACCGGGCATATTGCAGACGCAAACTATAGGTGCTATAGATTTTCCTGCCTCTTTTGGTCTGCAACTGGTAGGAATTAAACGACCAACTGCTGAAAAAAACTTCCTGGGAGCCAAAACGCTTCGTTACGATGTTTTGTTACCCGACCCGGAAACGATATTGCAAAAAGAGGATATTCTATTATTATTTGGCAATATGTCTGCTCTAAAAAAATTCTGGAAAGAATTTTAGCACTTTTTTTAGCATTTATATTTTCCGAAAACATGAATTCGACTCCGTATTCATGTTTTTTTTGCTTCCTTTCGATACTTTTTTCTTGCAAAACCAATACAATTTGACCTCCTCTGGATTCTATTGAAAAAAAATGTGATTTATTATGACCCGAAAAGTTTCTTCTGTTCAGCCATTTAAGTGAAATTGCAAAATTATAACAGAAAAAAGAGCAGTATTAATTAGGTTTGTATTAGGTAAACGACTACTTTTGCACCCGCTTCAAGAGAGAAGCCTGCTACCATTTACCAGTTTCAAATTGACTATTTCCAATTTAAATAG
>Ga0209511_1000543_pt1 | contig 37915 bp, 34 predicted proteins | sample SSSSmetaG_FD_184141 | JGI IMG/M metagenome (GOLD analysis project Ga0209511, IMG submission 184141) | Glacier valley bacterial and archeal communities from Borup Fiord, Nunavut, Canada, to study Microbial Dark Matter (Phase II) - ​SSSS... | ecosystem: Environmental > Aquatic > Freshwater > Ice >... | reverse complement strand
TAAAAGGTGTTAAATATGGTAAATTGTCAAAATTTATCCAGAATTATTCCGATACCGTCGAAACGAAAATTGATGAATTAAGGCAACCTCCGGTTGTATATGCGCGGTTACTACAAGACTATTAAAATTGAACGATTCTTTGAAAAAAGCCCATTCCTGATTTAGAAACGGGCTTTAATCTGCATGTTAATTCGTTGCCTTGTCTTGTATTGCGGCAATTGTTCTCGACTTGGCTGCACTTCCGGCAGATGACCCAAAGTAGTAACTGTAGATTTGTGTGAGTGTGGCACTTAATACACCCAGGATGTAGAGAATAATCTCTTTTTTATCACCAAGGTCTGAATTGGGAATAAAAATCAGCGCAGAAAAAAGAATTAAAGTTAGCGCTACTGTACCCAATGCAAGGAAGGAGGCAACGTTTTTACCCAGTTTGGTCGCATTTTCGCTGGTTTGAATCTGCGTTTCACGTTGTCGGGCGCTACTGATATCGTCCAGGAACATCTTCTGCTCTTCGTTGGTGAGCTTTTTCATATCCAGCTGAAATTGAATTTCCGATTTACGGATTTCATTTTCAATCTGCATTTTTTCTTCTTTAGTAGTAATAACATTGTCGAGCACTTTGCCTACTGAATCGACAATTGAACCGGCTCCGCCGGAAAAAAGATTTGTTATAAATGACATAGCTGCTAGTATTTAGTTTTCACCCAATGCCCGACGAACCCAACCGTAGAAATATTTCTGGCTGGTAGGTCGTTTCTTAACAATGTTAATGTAGCGCGCAATTTTAGCCACTGTAAATGCAGCTATAAAATGCTCCGGATCGAACTTGTTAATCGCCTCAATTGATTGTGGCCCAATAACACCATCGGCTTCAGCCTGAAGTACCAACTGTGCCAATGATACACTTGTGCCAACTCCTGCATTGACGCCAAAATCGAAGATCGATTCAGCAACCTGCTGATTGGTAATGTTATCCCCATTCATTTTGTCCCAGAAATTAACCCGGTAGAAGTCGACTACATTTTGTTGAAGATCAACATCTTTGTCGAGATTAGCCGGAAAACCTGTCTGTCGCTTCAGGATATCTATTTTTATCCAGCCATCCCATTTGCTGAAAATCTTACGCGCAACACCTTTATAGGTTTCGCCTCCCGGATCATCCGGATCATTGCCATAACCACCTTCATGGGCTATAACCAACTGAAAAGCTTTGGTGAACTCTGCCATAAAAATTGTTTTTTAAGTGGATAAGAATGTTTGTTTTTTTAGCCAGAAAAATAACTGAATCCGTCTTTCAACGGATTGTTTATTAATAGCTTTTAATCCATACGTCAATGGTATTGAAATGTTACAACGCTTCCTGCTATTCAACCGAATACAGGAAGCAAATAATGACCAGTCCGGCATTTAAAATAACAGGTCTACTTATTTTTAATGGATTGTTTTCATCTTGCTTAAATCGGCAGAAAGAATTTTTATTCAACTATTTTTAGAATTTTTAATAGAATAGCAGAAGCCTTGATCTTTCTGAAATTTGAAAAGATCAAGGCTCCTTTATCAAAAAAAATAATTGTCTACTTTTTAAATGCGATTTTAAAAGTAACTACCTGCCATTCTGGCAATTTCGAAGGTTTGGCGATTACAAGCGCATCGGCTTCCTGTTTCCAGATCAGCTTTTCTTTGCTGCCCAATATTTGAATCGAAGCGATCGCTTTATCGTTTAGTTTGGATGATTTACCCAGCGAAGTGATTCTGATATCGCCTGTTGGTGCATTCATGCAAAAGGCATACAGCGTTTCGCCTTTGGTTGTAAACCGGATATCGGATGTTTCATATGGTCTGACATCTTTTACCCCTCCAAATTGTCCTTTGGCCTGGTTCTTTTGCGTAGAAGGTCCTTCACCATAAACCTTCCACGGACGTGTTCCATAAATCCCTTCACCGTTCGCAGGTGTCCATTTTCCAATTTCATCCAAAATATTGAGTACATCTGGTTCAAGATCTCCTTCAGGAGTCTGAACAACGTTTAACAGGAGATTGCCGTTTTTACTTACAATGTCAATCAACATCTGAATCACCTGAGTTCCGGTCATGTATTTCTGACCCGTGCGATAATACCAGTCACCAATTGAAGTGTCAGTCTGCCACGGATAAGGTGAGATTGAATCCAGTGCGCCACGCTCTACATCCTGTACCCAACGGCCATTTGATGTATGTTTGCAGGTATAAACTGGCTCAAGCTTTCCACCGTTTTTTGTTTTGTTCTGGTTATAATAATAGGTCAGCATGTTTCTTCCAACTTCTCCGAAAGGGAGTTCGCTATCCGAATAAAGAAGATCAGGTTGGTAATTATCAATCAGTTCGATAATACAAGCCAACCAGTTTTTTTGATTGTCAGCATTGTTTGTCAGCCATGCTTTGTCATCGGCGGCAGTTTTTGGGTGATAAAGTTCTTCAAACGTTGGATTTGTTCCGTCATAAGGAACTCCTGCCATTGGACCGGTTTTATCGGCACCACGGCTTGTCTGAAACCAGGTGTAGCTGGCTCCAAGATGCTCCGAAACACCAAAACGCAAACCTTCTTTTTTAGCGGCTTTCTGCCATAGACCTACAACATCTTTCTTTGGACCCATGTTAACCGAATTCCAGGAATGAATTTTTGAGTTCCAAAGGAAAAAATTGTCGTGATGGGTAGCCATGCTAACAAAGTATTTGGCACCGACCTTTTTATAAAGCGCCATCAGTTGCTCTGGATTCCAGCGCTCGGCTTTCCACAATGGAATAATGTCTTTGTAACCGAATTTCGAAGGATGGCCGTAGTTCGCTACGTGATATTTGTAATCGGAACTTCCTTCTTCGTACATCTTTTTTGCATACCAGTCACCTTGACGCGGAACAGCCTGCGGTCCCCAGTGGGCCCAGATTCCAAACTTCGCATCGCGAAACCATTCGGGATATTGGTACTGTTTAAATGACTCGTCGGTTGCTTTGAACGTCTGCGCAAACAACTGGATTGTCGGAAGGACGCTGATTACAAATGTCAAAAGCGTCAGAAAAATTAATTTGCTGGTGTTTTTCTTCATTTTGATTGATGTTTTATTGGGTTTCATTACTTTGATAATTCTACATTTGTTTCCAAGTTTTTAGCCTGAATAATTTGCTCCAATGGCCTATCGAATTCAAGTTTAGCAATCAGCACTGTATTGACCATATCGTTTGCCGGGAGATTCCGCAAACGCAGATAAGGTTGCTGCGAAGCATGGTCACTTGGACATAAATTAACAACACAATCAATTGCTTTTCCGGTATTTAGTAAAGTTGCTTTTGTTGGCAGCACATTGATGGGCTTTAATTTTAATCCATTACCTACCGGTAATTTATTCATATGAATATAAAGTGTACTTTCACGTTTGGTAACCAGAACACCGGGTGCGTTTACAAGATCAGCATCGGCTTGTACCTTTTGAAACGATTCATTAACAGACGCTTTCCACTTACCAATCCTTTGAAGAAAAATTGCTGCTTCGGTTGGTATAATTCCCTCACCGGTTGGGCCAACATTCAACAGGTAGTTGGCATCGCGTGCAAGGTATCGGTCGATACTGGCGATTAAATGACGGTCGGTGTAATAGTCTTCATCCTTCTTGTATCCCCAGCTTTCCATTCCAACAGACTGGCAAGCCTCGAGGAGTTTGTCGAATCCTTTCGCTTCGGCAGCGCCACTGTCATAATCCCGTTCGGGAGTTCCAAAATCACCATCATCAAAACCACGGTTGTTAATTACCGCTTTGGGCTGGAGTTTTCGGATCATCGCATTAACGGAAGGATCTTTGTAAACTGGAACATTCATATCCCACCAGATTCCATGAATTTCGCCGTAGTTTGTGCAAAGTTCCCGCACTTGTTCTTTCAGAAAATTCATGTATTTATTCCAGTCGGGTGTGTCATTGGATTGAGGTGGAAGTTCATGGTGACGTCCTGAATTGGGATAATTGGGTTGATTCCAGTCTGCTATTGAATAGTAGAGACAAAGCGGTATTCTCCGTTTATGACAGGCATCCGACAACATTCCGACAATGTCCTTCTTGTAGGGAGTGTTCATTGTATTGAAAGCTGTTTGCTTCGTATCCCATAAACAAAATCCGTCGTGATGTTTAGTGGTTAGCGTGATGTATTTCATTCCCGACTCTTCCATCAAATCGAGCCATTCTTCGGGATTGAATTTCTTTGGGTTCCATTGGTCAGCCAGCTTCACATATTCAGCTCTTGGCACTCTTGCGCGCCATTGGTGTTGTTCGTGCCATCCTTGAATGGCATACAAACCCCAATGTACAAACATTCCAAAACGCGCCTCAAAAAACCAGTCACGGCCATCGCCAAAACGTTGAATTCCATTTTTCATTTTATCCTGAATAACAGAAGATCTGTTTCCGCCGGTAAATGGGTTTGCATCTGCTCCCAGCGTGAATAAAGAAGAGGTGGCAATTGCTGCGGCTGATTTTAGAAGGGTTCTGCGTTTCATTTTTTAATATTTAGCTTAAATGAATCATTGAATCATTGAGCACCTGTCTGTTAGCTACTGGCAACTGGCTTCAGGATACTGCTTTAATTTTGGTTGCATTATTAGTAAAAATTTCATTCTTATCTTACTCTTATTTAAGAATTTATAGGATTACAATTCTTCGATAATGTTAACGTTTTTTCAGACAGAACTACAAGTTGCCAGTTGCAAGCTACCAGTTGCTTTTCTTAAAACCTTACCAATATCTTCATCACTTGTCCGGGGCTGGCAGCCCATGAAGCAACTGCTTCTGCTGCATCTTCAGGTTCGATCACCCGGGTGACCATTTCGTCAAGCGGAAAAGTTCCTTGTTTCAGGTAATTGATGACTGCCTCAAAATCGGATGGCGTAGCATTGCGTGAGCCCAGAATGTCGATCTCTTTCTGCACCCAGAGTTTAGTTGCAAAACTGACATCATTCTTCGCATATCCGATACAAACCACACGCGCTGCAAAGGCAGCCTCTTCCAAAGCTGATTGGTAAGTAATTGGGTTGCCCGCTGCTTCAATGATGACATCAGGTCCGTGTCCATTCGTGATCTTCAATAAAGCGTCGTGTAAATTGATGGTTTTCGAATTAATGACATGGGTTGCCCCAATCTTGCGGGCGAGTTCGAGTTTCTGATCATCAATATCAACAGCAACGACTGTGGCGCCACGCAAAGCAGCACGGATAATAGCGCCTGAACCGATCATTCCGCAACCAAATATCATCACGGTATCGATGTCTGTAACACGTCCACGATCAACGGCATGAAAACCGACCGTCAGCGGTTCTACCATCGCGAGTTCTTTTGCCGAAAGCTGATCATCGGAAATCAGTTTCTGCCACGGAACGGTGATAAATTCCTGCATCGCACCATCTCTTTGAACGCCCAATGTCTGATTGTAACGACAAGCATTGAAACGTCCTTTCCTGCACGACGAACATTGACCGCAATTGGTGTAAGGAACAACGGTGACGGCTTGTCCTGCTTTGAAATTTTCCGGCACTTCCTCGCCAATTGATTCAATGACAGCCGAAATCTCGTGTCCGGGAACGCGCGGGTATTCTACCATGGGATTTTTTCCCAGAAAAGTACTCAGGTCGGAACCACAAAATCCGACATAGTTAATTTTCAGCAGCACTTCGCCTTTCCCAACTATTGGTGCAGGACGGTCAACAATATGTATATTTTCAGGCGTAATAATTTGAATTGCTTTCATTGTTATTTATGTTTTTATTGCTACTGACAGTTAGCTTCTTGTGACTTGCAAAACGTTTATATTATCTAATTGGTATATCCTCACAGCATTTCCACCCATAATCTTCACTCTTTCTGATTCAGAAAGTATAGAGATGTTTTTCTGCACCAGTTTCATCCAGTTTTTGTAGGAAGTGGCCACGAGGCAAACGGGCCAGTCGGAACCAAACAGCAACCTGTCCGGACCAAAAGCTTCCAATATCACCTCAAAATAGGGATGGATCTGCGAAGGTGTCCATTTCTGATAATCGGCTTCGGTAACCATTCCCGAAATCTTGCAATTAACATTTTCACGTTTTGCAAGTTCCATTATATGCTCTTTCCAGGGAGACAATTCCTTCTTGCCAATTAAAGGTTTTGCAATATGATCGAGTACAAAAACCTGATTGGGATGCTGATCAACAAACCTGATTGCATTGGGCAATTGTCTCTCAATAATCAAAATATCATATACAAGCGAATATTTTTTAAGTAATGAAATGCCACGATTAAAGTCTTTCCGAAGAATGAATTCCGGATCGGGTTCTCCCTGAATCACATGACGTACACCTTTTAATATTTTTTCGGTGGCATATTTTTCGAGATAAACCTCCATATCATCCTGAATTAATGGCAACCAGCCCACAACCCCTTTTATAAAATCATTTTGATGTGCCATGCCGATCAGCCAGTCAGTCTCTTCAACCGATTGACGTGCCTGAACTGAAATTACGCCATCAACTCCGGCTTCCTGAATAGTCGTTTTCAGATTTTCAGGAAGGAAATCTTTGTGGATAACCTTCATTGAATCGTCAATCCATTCGTATTCAATCGGATCGTATTTCCAGAAATGATGGTGCGAATCGATGATCATGGCAGGTAACTGAATTGTTCGTGAATGATTCCATGTCGTTTCAGTTCAATCCAGAACGGAGCCGGTAATTCTGTATTTAAAAGATCGACATTGCGGTTAATGCGTGAGGGCTTACTCGGATTCAGCGCAATCGCACTTATTTGCGGCATCGCAAAGGCAAACTTCAAACATGCATCACCGGGAAGAATATTAAATTCTTCGCATATAGCATAAAACTTCTCCCGCCATGCCAGCAATTTTTGATCTTCAACTGATTGCGGGTTTATTTTCCGGTAATCGAAGAAGTCACCACCTGTTAAGAAGCCACCATTGAAAATGGCCGAGTCGATAATGCCAACACCTTCATTGTGAATCTTCTCAATAAAAGTGACAATTTCGGGTGGATGGTGATAGATGGTCAGTTTATTGGCAAACATCACCCAGTCGAACTTCACATGATCGTATAATTCCCTGATCGTAAGCCAATCCTTTGCCCCGATTCCAACTGCTTTTACTTCACCCTTTTCCTTTAATTCGAACAGCGCCTTGTAAGCGCCTATAATATCGTTCACCCTTTTCTCGCGATCGGTCGAATCAATTGCAGCAAACAGGTATTCGTCGGGATCGTGAACAGAAACCACCTGAGGTTTGTAATACCCTCCAAGTAACTGACAACCTTGTTCCCAGCATTCTAAAATTTCGGAGTAACTAATCTTTTGGACTGCATCGTGTTTGAGATTAACCCAGGCACCTGGTTCGAAGGTAGGTTCATCGGTTGTGAGTGGTATCCGGTACCACCCCAATTTATTACTGATGATGATGTCATCTTTATCAATCCCAAGTTCTTTTAGCCCTTTACCAATTACTTCGAGCGCAAGACCCGCTCCGTATTTACCGGCGGTATCGATCATCGGTACAGACTCCGAAACGCCAAACCATTTTTTCATGATTTCAAGTTTCGTTTCTGGGGGCAATTCATGATACAGGTTGCCGATAAAGCTTGTTCCATAAATGATTGGCGGAACAAATAATTCTGTATTCCCCAATCTCCTCAAATCTATTATATTTCTCATTCCAAATATCTGATCAGATTTTGAACTCACACTTTAATTATCACGTTTACAGAAGTATTGTAACAAATGTAAGAATTTTATTCAGTCGTAATTCGGCTGATAATAGGTAAGCTTTCCGCAAAGGTTAGCGCAAAGCATTGCGGAGGAATAAAATGTTTTATAACATGAATATCTGAGTGTGGGAGATATTGAGACAAGCAGAGCACGACTAAAGAGAATCCAAATTATTGACTAATTTCGGATGATATTAGGGAAACGAAATTGGCTTCCTTTAACAATTTTTCAAAGTATGGTCAAACGGAGGATTTCACTTAAAGATATAGCGAAAGAGCTTGGGGTTTCAATCTCAACGGTTTCGAGGGGACTCAGAGATCATCCCGACATTAGCGATGAAATGATTGTCAGGATAAAGGAGCTTGCTGGATTACGAAATTATTCACCTAATCCGATGGCAATGGGATTGTTGAAGCAACGAACCAAAATGATTGGCGTAATTGTTCCTGATCTCGTAACCCATTTCTTCTCTTCTGTCATTTCTGGCATAGAAGAGGTTGCAAAAGAGAAAGGGTACTTTGTAATTGTTTCACCCTCCAACGAATCCTATCTCAAAGAGAAAGAGAATATTGGCAATTTAATGAAAGCGAGAGTGGAGGGTTTTATTGTTTGTCTTTCGCAGGAGACTACCGATTATTCTCATTTCGAGCAGATTATTGAAGCGGAGATTCCGCTGGTGTTTTTCGATCGAGTGTGTCTTAAAGAGAAGGTTCCTACTGTCATTGCCGACAGTTTTGAAGCAGCACGTGGAATAACGCACCATTTCTTCGAAAACAGTGCATGCCGGATTGCTTATATCTCGGGACCTGATCACCTTAATATTTCGGACGAACGAAGAATGGGATATTTGCAGGGCTTAACTGATTGCGGACTTGAATTTTGTCCCGAATATCTCGAAAAGTGTGACCTGAGTCCAATATCTGCGGCTAATGCAACCCTGCGTCTTTTAACACTTCCAAATCCACCTGATGCCATCTTTGGTATTAATGACACAGTTGTTTTTGCAGCAATGAAAGAGATCAGAAAATTCGGTCTGTCTGTACCGAAAGATATTTTGCTCGTTGGATTTACGGACGAGTTCCATGCGACTGTTGTGCATCCAATGTTAACTTCCGTGATGCATCCTACGCATGAAATGGGAAGGGTCGCAGCCAACCTTTTTTTTGAATTGACTGAAAATATGGAGCTCCCTCCGAAATCAGTTGAGCTGAAAACGAAACTTGTAATACGGGAATCGTCGGTAAGAAAATGAGAGGGAGTGAAGGGGAGAGAAAATGAGAAGAGGAGAAAATAGATTTCATAAGAAAAGCCGCTTGAAAAGCGGCTTTTCTTATGAAATCTATTTTTGATTAATAGAATTTTGAGCGTTTATCAACGATTTTTGCATTTTCACGTAATGCTTCGAATGCAACCATATTGGCACGATAGTTAATCGATGCAGTTAATCTTTTCTTGTCTTCATTTAGGTCCTGATCGGTACCTAAAGTAACGCTGGTAGCTTTCACAACATAAACTCCACTGGTTCCGGCAACTGGTTTTGAAACCTGATTTGCTTCGAGCGCTGTTGCAGCACCTGCAATGGCAGGTTCAAAACCGACACCAGGAATGGAAGCAGATTCAAAATTGATATTTTGAGCTTCACCAACAGTAACTCCAAGGCTGGAAGCCAACTGAGCGAGATCAGATTTACCCGACATTTTTTCGATCAGCTGTTGTGCTTTCTTTTCCTTTTTAACTTCAAGTTCAATACGTGGTTTTACTTCGTTAAAGGTGGAAATTCCCTTTACTTGTTCGCCAGTCATTGTAGCAACTACAAACTGATCGCCAAGTTCGAATATCGGGGTTCCTTCGGTACTTAAAATAAGTATACCAGTTTTTGCTTTGTAAGCGGCGCGGATCAATGTGCGTGAATTTTCCAATCCTGCAATATCCTTGTCGTTCTCGCGAACATTTGCAATCCGTTTATTTAATCCTTGCGCAACAATAGCCGCGTTGAATTTTTTCGCATCCTGATTTTCGCTTGCGAATTTTGAAGCGGCTGTATAAGTTGCCTGGTATGTTTGGCTGCTTGGTTCAATCACGCGATTAATAACTGCCAACTGAACATTAGGAGCTGTATTACCACGGTTGGTTACCTCAAGCAGGTGAATTCCAAATTGCGTTTTAACAATTTGAAGATCATTAACTTTTCCGAAAAATGCAGCATCTTCAATTGGTTTTACCATCATTCCGCGACGCATCCAACCCAGACTTCCGCTGTTGGCCGCTGATCCGTCTTCAGATTTTGCACGGGCAACATCTTCAAATTTCTGACCTTTTACTACAATCAGGTTTTTAATGCTGTCGATTGTTGCGGTTGCCTTTACCAATTCTGCCTGCGAATTGACCTTAATTAATATATGACGGGCTTCAACAGAATCGGGTAGTTCTTCAAATTTTTGAATTTTAGCCAATTTCCAGCTTTGGCCATCCTTGTAAGGTCCATAGATATCTCCGATTTTGCCTGCAAATGCAAATGCCCCAAGTTCAGGAGATAGCTCACCTTGTTTAAAGTAGGACGCATCAAAAGGAACATCGGAATTGATATTTACAAATGCGGCAGGATCTTCAACTGTTGCAAATTCTGCTTTGATATCATTTGACCATTTAATCAGCTTATCTTCATCAGTTTTGGATGCTACAACCGGAAACGAAACGTACTCAATGTTACGGTTGTTTTCCTGTTTATAGTTTTCCTTGTTCTTTTCGTAATAGGCCTTAAGTTCTTCGTCAGTTGCCTTTACATCAGTGTCAGCAACGGAAGAAAATGGTTTTGCAACAAACTGAATGTTCGCCTGATGATTACGGCCTTTAAGGTTGCTTTTGGCTTCGTCGCTTGTTACATAAATTCCTTTTGCCAAAAGATTGTTATACTTAGAAAAGGAACGTTCTTCGATGATTTGGTTTTCAATGAACAACCAATAGCTGCGTTCTTTGCCGGTGCTGTTTGACTGTTGGTATTTTAAAAACTGAATCAACGCGCCACGGTTTAAAGTTCCTGTATTCGGGTCGCGGAAAATACTTTGAATAATGGCATGAGGATTCTTTCCCTGAACCATGTCAAAAAGTTCTGACGAACAGACACCGATTCCCAATTCTTCGTAGATATCTTTCATCGTGAGATTTCTCACCATGTTTTGCCAGGTCTGTTCCTTGATCTGCTCAGTCGTCTGCGCGTCAAGCGAAGTTTTGCCTGAATTCATTTTGTAAATTTCTTCCAACTCACTCACTTTGGACTGGAATTCGGGGTACGTGATCACTTTCCCGTCAACTTCTGCCAATTCCATTGCCTTTCCACGCGTGAGTGAACTTGTTGACTTAAACAAGTCACCGAGAATAAATGCTGCGAGCGCCACTCCAATAAATATTGCAATTGCAATTCCGGCTCGGTTCCTGATTTTCTGTAATGTTGCCATCGATATTTGGTTACTTAAAAATTACTTTTACTTTTAGTTTATGAGGGTACGAATATAGTAAAATTCAACTTTGAATTACGGCGGATTGATGATTATTAAATACTACCTGCTATTTTCATCTCAACAAGCTCAATTCTTGTTTTTGAACAGCGCAATATTTTAAATTCATATTTCCCAATTAACAAAATGGCGTTAACTTTTGGGAAACTGGGATGGTGATAAAGCAGGTATCCTGCCAGTGTTTCATAACTGTTATCCTCTTGTAGATTAGTATTATATGTTTCATTGATTTCGTCTACTCCAAGTCGTCCGGAAAGGATAAAGTGATTCTCTTTTACCTTTTTAGAAATATTATTTGGCGTATCATGTTCATCTTCAATTTCTCCAAATATTTCCTCCAGAATGTCTTCAGTCGTGATCATACCAGCAATTCCTCCAAATTCATCTACGACAAGGGCCGTACTTTTATGCTCACGAAGGAGTTTGGCAAGCAGTTTATTGGCTTCCATGGTTTCCGGAACAAATGAAACTTTCCGGAGGCAGGCCTCGATATTCTGAGGATTATTGAACAGATCAGAAGAATGAGCATACCCAACGATGTTATCGCTTTTCTCTTTAAATACTAAAATCTTTGAATAACCGGTATCGATGAATTTTTGCTTCAACGGCTCGATTCCAGCGTTTATTTCAATAAGTTCAATCTCCGGACGTGGTACCATGCAGTCGCGAATTTTAATTTTCGAGAAATCAAGTGCATTTCTGAAAAGTTTAATTTCGTTGTCAAAATCGTGCTGACTTGTCCCCTGAAAATCTTCCATCTCACCCAGGAAATGATCCAAGTCGGTCTTACCAAATACGCGTTGTTCCTGTTTTGGACCAATTTCGGCATGTAACAAATATTTAAGCAGAAATTTGGAAACGCTGAGCGAAAAACGCGTGATGGGGTAGAACAAAAAATAGAAAAACGCTGCCGGAATAGATAACAAGTTGAGCGCCTGATTATTTTTAAACTTAAATACAGTTTTTGGCAAAAATTCGGCGACTAAAAGAATAATCAGTGTTGAAATAATTGTTTGTGAAAAAAGCCTCAACGTTTCGCTTATTGCATAGCCAGCCATCAGGTTGTCGAGCATACTTGCAAATGACAAACTATAAACCACGAGGGCGATGTTATTGCCCACCAACATGGTTGCGATAAATTGTCCGGGTCTTTGAAGGAACTTAGTGATTATATGAGCATTGATAAGATTTTTATTTCTATCAAGTTCTAACCTAAGTTTATCAGACGAAACAAACGCGATCTCCATGCCTGAAAAGAAGGCAGAAGCTATTAATGTAATCATTATGATTATCAGATCGTTCATTGGTTCTTATCCGACATTATTTATCATCGACATAAATTTGTCCCTTGGTTTTTTTAAACGTCCACTTTGTCATTTGTGTATCCGACTCAAATCCTCCTGAGCCGTTAATTACGTCATCGCCTTTTTTGATGCTGACGAATTTATCTGTGTAGATCTTTTCTTCTTTAATGAGATAGATTAACTCTTCAGAGCGAAGTGTATCACCCTTGTTGTTCACCATCACGACGTTTCCGGTAGCCAGCCATTTTTGTTCAGTTTCGAAGTTTTTACCGTAGTTGGCTGTCAATTCCGAAACGATTTTTTTGTTTTCATCAAATTTTTGAAGATGGAAACCTTCCGGGAACTCTGTATAAGGTTCCTTTTCCTGTTCATATTTCACCAACCTGGGCGTCTTCAAAAAATACCTAACAACTCCAGAATCAGTCATATATGTTTGAAAATCAATCGCTTCTATCGTTGGAGTTTTTTTCACACTGATCAAATCAGTCGGCAGATCAGAAGCAACTTTTGAGCTACATGATAAAATGAGCATTGTCGCCCCCAATGAGAGGACGACAATGCTTAAATTTTTACCACGCTGTTTTGTTCCGATTAACCTATCGAAGACGTACTGTCGTACTTTCATTAATCCAACCTCCTACTTTAAAAGTGCTTCCGGCTTTCAGATTTTCAAAAAATGCATCTTCCTTATTTGGAAAATACTGTGAGTAAGTTGCAATTTCCTTGTTTGCTTCAGCTGCAACTTCAGGATCAACTTCCTTTGCTTTGATGAACTGATCAACGGCTAAACAAAATACAAGCCGTTGCTGTATATCAGATTCTCCGATCGATTTAGAGGATGCAGCATAAACCTTTCCGATCAGGATGTATGGTTTACCCCATTCCGGATTCAAACTAATTGCCTGACGTGCATAGTCTCGTACCTTGGAATAATTTTTTTGCGTATAAATAACCTGCGCTAATTCATAGCAATAGTTCGCTTTTTCGTATTTATCTTTCTCCGAATCAATTGCTTCTTCGTAGTATTCAATTGCTTTAGCTGTGTTACTTCTTTTCAGAAAAAGACGTGCCATTGAAAATGCCGATTGTGAGGTAGGCTCCATCTTATAGAGCTTTTCGGCCACATCTGCATAAAGTTTACTGTCAGAACAGTCTTCACGATTCAACATGTAGTTGATTTTCTTTAAAGTAGCAAGATCATCCGGTTTTTTTTCAAACTCTGCCTGATAAAGTGGTATAAGGATATCGCAAGTAACAGCACCTGATTCAACAAATGCCCTGTTAATTCCTGCTTTCGCTTTCTGGTAGTTATCATCATCTGGTTTTGCTACCAGATTCTCTTCTACGATGGCAATGGTTTTGTCATAAACGGCCATCACTTTGTCCACCTTGAAATCGCCCGTTTTGAATAACAAAGCTGTGGCGCGGTTCAATAGTAGAAGAACAGCAGCTTCCGATTCCTTTCCTTGTTTCTCTACTGAAGTTTCGAGCCATTTAAAGCCGTTTTTGTAGATCTCTTTTTTCTGCTCATCTGTCATCTGCTCTGCGCCTGCCAGCTTATATTTCAAGTAGATGGTGGCTTTACGGCCAAGATTGTATCCTTCGTTTCCGAAATTCTCAATTCGTTTATCGTAAATCTCTATAATTTTATTCAGCAAAGCTTCTTTTTCTGTTTCCGGAGCTTTGCTGAGCATATCTTCATAGATTTTAATTCCTTGGATATAAACGTTCTCAGAAGACTTTGGAAACTTTGTGTATTCAATGGTCCAAGGTGCTAAAGCCGATTTGTAGTCTTCTTGTTTATAAAACTGATCAAAGATTGATGCTGCTTCGATGTACTCTTTTACCCCAGCCTGCACTAATTGTGCCCTTGAGCGAAGATCTACATCACCTGTTGTTGCTGTGGTTGCAGCAACTGCTGCAGTGCCAGATTCGGCGGCTTTCTTTCCAAAATCGATCACATTGCTGGTGTTTCCTTCGATGTCAACTTTTTCTTCACGATCGGTGAAAACGAATTTAATATACTTGGATTTTGCATCTGCTTTTATCTCATATTTTCCATCAAAGCTTGTGAAATAACCGTCTCCACTCATCCTGTGAGCTGAAACATTTACACCAGAAGCAGGTTTTCCATCTACATTGTATACGGTGCCTTTAATGATTCTTGGCTGAGCCACGGCTCCAGCAACTCCGACAATAAATATCAGAATTACTACCATAAACGATTTGTACTTACTCTTCATTACAATTTTTATTTAAATATTAATCAAATTTTCTTTTAATAAACCACCTGTCATGTAAGAGCAGGTGAAGTGTAAATTTAGCATACGACTCTTTTATCAGATTATTATCCGTAGTACCTAAGCGTCCAAGTTCTGCGGATAAATTCAGCGACGAAAGTGCCCGGCTAAATGGTAATCCTAAACCAAATGTAACTCCATAACCATTAATCTGTTGTCCGTTAATGGTTAAATATGATTTTTCGTAGAAGCAACCTGCCCTGTATTGTATTCTGGACATATAGCTTCTGATTGAATAAGCATCAGGAGTAATCTCAAAGCCAGAGGAGTACCGGGTACTGTTGGTCATATTCTGACCTTGAGCTGAATTTCCTAAGAAAGTTACCTCACTCCATTTTTGATGATAGACATCTGCGCCAAAAACAATTTTACTTTTGTAGGAATAGGAGAAACCCGCTCCAAAACTTTGAGGAAGCGTTAATCCATTGTTAGTACTTTTGTCGGGAGTAATTGTGTCAATAATCGGAGTATAGGATGTTGAACCTCTGAAAAGAGCGCGCTCTTCATGTACAACGTATTTAGATGACATGTTTTGTTTTGGTTCGAAAACTGCACCTAGTGTCCATTCGTTTTTATTTTTGGTTTTCCAGGTATATTGTAATCCTGCTGTTAAACCAAAATTGTGAACCGTCAATTTGTTTTCCAATAGGTAGTCGTAAGTTGCAGCATCGTATGGGAAATTTAAATAATAACTATCGGACAATGTGCCAAACAAGTACCATGCATTTATCCCGATAGAGAGATTCTTTCCGATTTTAAAAGCATTCCCTAAAAAGGCTTTCGAGAGTGTACCTGTACCAGTGATGGTGGTTGATGTGAAGCCGTTTGTTGATTCTTCGGTAGCCACAATATTATAGCCTTTTTCGGATAAAGGCATGAGTCCAAATGAAGTTGCCCACCATTTTTTGATCGGAAATGAAAAAGCCAGGTAATTAAAATTTACATCGTTACCTCCATTTTTCTTATCAGCCGACTCGTAATTAGTATGTTTGGAACTGACCCCGAATTCCATCAGAAAGGTCATGGTATCAATAGCCGTATACGATGCGGGATTTCCTGTGTTTATCTGAAATCCATAGCGGGTTCCAATCCCAATTCCGCCCATTGCTTCGCTACGACCCAGCGAGTTTCCATTTAACGTTCCAATCCCATAACGGGAATACGGAGAGCTGGTGCTCGCGCTGTTTTTATCCTGAGCTTTCAAAACAGAAGGCAGCAGTAAAAGAGCTGTCGCAATTGCGAATGTTACACTAATTTTTTTCAGCATTATATTCAAGAATTCTGTTTAACCCAATGAGGGTAATTTCAAATTTTACAAAGATGGTGTTTTTTAACTTTTTATCAAAAAAGAATAAATCACCTCCGGTCAAAATAACCTGACACTGTGGCCAGTCTTTTCGTACATGGTCGATCATTCCGTCAATTTCGAAGATCATCCCGTTTTGAACCCCGGCTCTAATCGCCTCTTCTGTTGTTTTTCCGATAATAGGCCAAGGGTCTGCGCACTCAATTTCAGGGAGTTTCTTTGTGAATTCGTGAAGCGCCCTGAACCTTATTTTTAATCCTGGAGAGATATTCCCCCCTAAAAACTGGTGGTTTCTATCAACCAGATCAAATGTTATTGCTGTACCTGCATCGATCACTAAGAGCTCTTTATTAGGGAATAACACGATGCCTCCCACTGCTGCTGCTAATCTGTCGAGCCCTAAAGTTTCTTTCGATTCATAAAGGTTCCCGATCGGAACGGCTGTCTGATGATCGAATTCAATGAAATAATCGAAATCTTTTTTAAGTACTTTTAACAATTCTGCATCAACTTCGGCGACTGACGAAAGGATTGCCTGATTCAATGCCGGAAAGTTGTGCTTTAAATCGCCCAATCGGGCAATGTTAAGCGATTCCGTGCAAATAATTTCCACGATCTTCCCTGTATCGAATATTGCTACCTTGGTAAGGCTGTTTCCTATGTCGATGACTAAATTCAATTTTTCAGGATTCAATATTCATACTAATATCAAATGCCGCAACCGAATGTGTGAGCGCTCCAATCGAAATAAAGTCAACTCCGGTAGCGGCCACTTCCTTAAGTCGTTCCATCGTCATATTTCCTGACGCTTCAACTTTTGCCTGGCCACCAATTATTTTCACACTCTTGGCCATTGTGCTGTTTGTCATGTTGTCGAGCATGATGATATCCACTCCCGCAGCCAATGCTTCCAGCACCTCTTTTATGGTGGTTGTCTCGACTTCTACTTTAATTCCGCCGGGCAAATTCTTTTTAATTTGTGCAACGGCGTTGGTAATTCCTCCGGCAATTTTAATGTGATTGTCTTTGATTAGTACCATATCGTAGAGTCCGATCCGATGGTTTGTACCGCCACCCATCTTAACTGCATATTTATCTAAAAGGCGTAAACCGGGAACTGTTTTCCTGGTATCGAGAATCTGAGTTTTGTAATCCTTTAATATTTCTACGTAATTTGCAGTCATAGTGGCAATTCCGCTCATCCGCTGCAAAAAATTTAAAGCTACCCGTTCTCCGGTTAATAATGCCCGGTACGATCCCGAAATTTCAACAATCAGATCACCTTTTGATACCTTATCACCATCATTTACAAAAGTTTTCCACGTTATATCTGAACTAAAAGTCCGAAAAACAAATTCAGCAACAGCAAGCCCGGCAATTACACCTGTTGACTTGGCCACCATTGTCGCCTTTGTCTGCAAATCGACTGGGATCAAAGAATTGGTCGTGATATCGCCGTTCCCGATATCTTCATTTAATGCATATTCGATGACTGACTTTATGGTCTCAATGTTTAATCCGCTTATGTTCATGATATTCTGACTGCTTCGTATTGAATTTCATTATCTTTTTTCTGAATGATATGATGCAACTCTTCATCGATCTCGAAAGGAAAATCGATTCGGACATGACCGCCACGGCTCTCTTTTCGTTCTATCGCCGAAAGTGTAATTAACCGGCAAATATCGGTGAGATTGATTATTTTATGGTAATTATAATCTGTTCCCGAATTCTTGTAATGTTCTGCAATCGATTCTATTCGAGCAAGTGCCGACTCCAAACCTGTTGCATCGCGAACAATCCCAACCTGGTCGCTCATTACATTGGCCAGTTCATTTTTCACTTTTAGAAACTCATTATCTGTTTCCGGGCAAAGCAAAACTGATTCTTGTTTAAAAGTCAATGGCATACTGGTATTTAATTGTCTTGCTTTTTCAATCGCTCTTTTACCATAGACGAGACATTCGAGCAGAGAGTTGCTTGCAAGCCTATTTGCGCCCATAACTCCTGTTGCGGCTACTTCACCGCATGCAAAAAGACCTGTGATATTAGTCTGGCCCCAGATATCTGTTCTGACACCACCAACCATGTAATGTGCTGCCGGAGCAATTGGAACTAAGTCGGTTAATAAATTTATTCCCAATGGCCGAAGGTGCGCATCGATTGAGTGAAATCGTTCGATAAGATGATCGTTGTGAAGATGCCTTAGGCTGAGAAAAACGTTCGAACCTGTCTCCTGCATTCTTTTAAAAATGGCTGAGGAGACGACATCCCGTGGAGCAAGTTCAGCCAATGGATGAATACCTGGCATAAAACGGACGCCATTCACATCAAGTAAATGAGCTCCCTCACCTCTTACCGCTTCACTGATCAGGTAAGCTTCTTCTCCGGGAAGTGAAAGCGCAGTAGGATGAAACTGAATGAATTCCATATCTGCCAGCCGAACGCCTGCCTGCCATGCAAGGGCAATCCCGTCGCCGGTTGCTGTATAAGGATTTGTTGAACGCGAATAAAGGCGAGAAAGCCCTCCTGTCGCCAAAATTGTGGCTTTGCCAAGAAATATAATATTTTCACCATCCGTGTATCGAAGCGTTTGTATTCCTTTACAAACGTTTTCTTCCACGATGATTTTCAGTGCAGCGCAATATTCAAAAGTTGTTATTCCCGGTTTGTCCAGTACTTTTTTAAGCATAAAACTGGTCATCATCTTACCGGTTGCGTCACCATCGGCATGAAGAATTCTGCGTCGGGAATGACCTCCTTCAAGACCCAGTTTAAGATTTCCTTCCTCATCCTTATCGAACTCCATTCCTCTCTTAATGAGCTCGTTTACTCTTTCGAGACCTTCGTTGACAAGGAGTGAGACTGCATCGCGGTCGCATAAATTGCGCCCTGCAATCAGCGTATCTTCAAAATGGAAGCGCGGATCGTCGTCTTTTCCAATTGCAGCGGCAATACCTCCCTGAGCATGATATGAGTTACTAATATCCAGTTCAGATTTGGAAATGAGCGCAACTGTGCCATAATCGGCGGCATGAAAAGCAGCAAGCAAACCAGCCAGACCGCTTCCAACTACTATAAAATCAAATGTAAGGGTTTTCATTTAACGACAAGCTCCCTCCGGATTAATGAGCGACAAAAGTACTCTTTCTGCTCCAGAAAACGGCATTGTATGTCTGGAAAAGTTCGCAGCCATATATTGCTCACCTTTATGGACTACCAGAATCTTAAAAAGGAGTTTTTACTTCTTCCTTAAGATCTTGTACTTCAGCTAACAATTTGTCAACCATGATCAAAAGATCATAAACGAGATTGACAATTTTTTCCTTAATCAGTTTTTGCAGTTCCTCTTTCGAGACCTTAAATCTGCTATTTATAACAAAAACTGTAACTAACAATTCAATTGATTTTAATCCCGCAACAATCGCCCACCTGAAAGAGAACACCTAATTAACTGCCAGATCCATTCAGAATAATTTCAGGATGACTTCTCAGTTTATTACCACAAGATGCCCTTTAAGACTTTTTGGCAAATCATTGAGACTATAAACCTGTAATTCATGCCCGGTTTGTATGCTTACAGTTGCCGTAGATAATGTTTCATTTATATAGTCGGAATCTAACCGGTACATTGCCCCGGTTGCGGGGTCAACAATCAACATTCCAATCAAACCTCCAATAAGAATATTTCCAAAATACCAGCCATTCAAGCTGCATTCCAGCGGAACGATCTTTGAACCAAAGCCGTTTAATTGGAATTTGATTTTATACGATTCCTTCTTAAAAAAATTTGCCGATGATCGAAGTTTTAAAGTTGCAGGCGTTATGCCTTTGTAAACTTCAAAACCACCTCTGTTGGTAATTGTAATGTCAGCACCCGATGGATTGCTGTTAACTGTTAGAGGCCAATTTGACTTGCTTACGATGGACGCACAAGAAATAATTATAACGGCCAAAACGGTTACGCTTAAAAACAAGACTATTTTTCTCATAATGTATCGATCCTTTTTGTGCTTACTCTGTTCGGTTTTCAGCAACCATGTTGGTGTTAGTTTTAAAATTTAATTCGGATACAAACGAAGGAAATATCTTCAAATTATTACAGGCCGATGTGCTTAATATCAGCCTGTAATAATTTACACTAATTATTGCATGGTTTGTAAATTGCGCCTGTTGCAAAATCAACAATGGTACCAGGCCAAAACAAAATAATATCAGCAATCAAGGCTCCGGCTCTTATTGGACGAGATGGCTGACCTTCAGCAGGCTTAGTTCGCTGACATTCGCTTACCTGCCCTCCAAAGACTGTAGCACAAGAGCTTAATGAAAACGCGATTAAAACAATCGCAGCAAACTTAATAATTGTTCTTTTCATTTGATTCATTTTTTATTAACCTACTTATGAGGCCGTAGGATACGCCCCCGTTGAAAAAACCTGAACGGGTCAGGCCCGTTTTTTTAAGTGGTTTCTGAACTCCACTCTATTTTTTAAGATTGATTCATGGATGAAACATCAGTTTTAAGACGCATTATTTCATAGTTCCTCAAGGAATCCTTGATCCAAAATTAAACTTTGACTACTTTAGTCTTTGAAATCCAATCGTGTAGTCCATTCACAGAAAACAAATAAGAGAGAATGTCGATTGGAATAAACCGCATCAGCGTTCTCATAAGTATCTGAAGAAAATAAGATGTATTATTGATTGTTAAAGAAACAACCTTAGTTTTTGTCGCTAATTTTCCAATAGTCTGCCCAGTGAAATATTCGAAGAGAAAATAATACAGGAAATAAATCAGAATCGAAATCCATTTTACATTTTCCTTTGCAATAACATTTCTTAGGAACATAAAAAAAATGATTACGAACGCCAGGTAAATAGCGGTATCCAATAAGAAATTGATAAATCGGATTGTTTTTGAAGCCATTTTGTTCCTAATTATGCAACAAATGTCAGCATAAAAATATTATTACTGCAATAGATTGATTGTAAATTTACAGTAAGTTATCAACAAAATCGATGACATATAATTTCCTGGAACAAAAGAATAGGCGTGAAATTGCAATCTTTAAAAGAAATATATTTAGATTAAATAAGTCCTTGTGGCTTGAGGTTTAAATGATCTGTTGATATCCTTTTACCCCGTAATACGGAATTTACTGTTCCCTATTCAATGTCATTTATCATACTGCGGATGCCGTATTAAAATAATTCTCCAACTCATCAAGTGTTTCAGCATTGGTAATCTTGTCTTTCACAACAACACCGTTCTCAATCAACAATATCCGGCTGCAAACATCAGTTACGTGTTTTAAATCGTGACTTGAGATAAGGATAGTCACACCTTCGTTGTTTAGCTTTTTCAACTTCGATTTGAGCCATGACTGTGAACTGGGGTCAAGGTTCGAAAAAGGCTCATCAAGAATTAGAATTTCAGGAGCAGAAAGCATCGATGCCAATATCCCGACTTTATTTTTATTCCCCGATGAAAGTTCACGGATATATTTCTTTGAGGTAATATCTTCAGCATAAAAGGCTGCATTCTCATTTAAAAAACTTTTTACATCCGTACTGTTTAATCCATGCAGTTTCCCGATAAACTCCAGAAACTCAAGCGGTGTCAGGAAGGGAATTAAGAATCCTTCATTCAGATACGATCCCGTATAATTCTTCCAGTCATCAACTTTCGAAACCAGCTGATCTTTAGATTTAACAGTCCCACTTGAAGGTTCAATTAAATCTAAAATCAAACTTAGCATCGTTGTTTTACCGGCACCGTTGTTTCCGACAATTCCAACAAGTTCGTGTGCATTGATCGTAAGATCATCGATAGAAAGAACGACCTTCTTCCCGTAAGCCTTCTTAAGGTTGTTAATCTGTATCATATCGTTATTAAATTTGTCTGAAACCCAATGCCATTTTATATCTCCTTTTTATAAATTGCCTGGTCAACAGCTGCAACAGGTACTTGTTGAAGACGATCGCAATCAATCCTATAAGTCCTAATGCATAAATACTATATTCAGGCACACCGAAGTATTTAAACGACAAATAAACGATGACCGGAAAACCCGCAATCGGAATTACCGATAAAAACTGAGTAACTCCGGTACCCTGGTAATTCATAAACTGACTTCTTCCCAGATCAATGCGTGAGGTATTCCAGGTGCAGATATATAGCAATACTACTGATGAGATCCCAATGTTGTAAAGTAACATCGCGGCATTGATAAGGCCAATTTTATAACTAATTAAAGCATAAGGCAAAGTTATTACGAATCCGATAAGACTGGTAATTGCAAAAAACAAATACTTTGATCTAACATAGTTTAGAGGTGATATTTTATTTGCCATATAACTGTCAAAGAATGAACTGTCCCATGAAAAGGAAAACTGTCCGTACTGAATTGCAAAAACAGAGGTCAGGAAAAACCCCATAAATATTAGTATCATGTAATTGTTGATATTCTTTTCCTGGTAAAAAATGAATCCATAAGCTAAAAACAACACACTAATATATAACAGCGATTTGGGCCTTTTATTTCGCAGGATCATTTTTATTTCGGTTCGCATTAAATTCCCAATTTCGCCATAACGGGATAAGAAAGACAAGCTTGAAGTATTTTCATGTTGATTCGTTTGTATATCTTCAATATACGCGTTCCTTTTTAACAAATAATATCCGAGGAAATAAGAAATTGCGGCGATCGTTAAAGGGATTACAACAAGGAATGTTTTTTCAGAAACGGATTGCAACGCCATTGCAAAATACACTGATAACGATAATGTCTTATTTATATCAAGATAGATAATCAATCCCACCATTGTCAGTAAAAACAGGATAAGTAAAGGACCTTTTGAAAAGTATTTCTTCAAAGAAAAATTCAGAAAATTATTGGTGGCAATTAATGATAACACGGTAAATATCCAGGATAAGCAGAACATTGGAGGATAAGTGGCACAAACAACCTTTACAAAAAAAGGGAGAATTAAAAGGAGTGCAAGGAAATTCACAAAGCTTGACACACTCTTTATTAATGGATAATGCAACAATTTGCTTTTCGGTACCGGAAGTGTAAGATAGGGTTGAATAGATAAAGTGGGAATTTGTTGAGCAAAAAACCGAAATATCAGGTCGAATGAAAAGTAATAAAACAGAATTCGTGTAAATGACTGAACAACATCAGTGTCAGGAAATATTTTCAGCAGAATGAAATCAGCAAAAAAACCAATAAAGACAATATTCAGCATCAGATAAACACCTAATATTCCAAGAACAATGTTTAACCAGATACTCTTCTGCCAATAGGGCGACCGGATCTTTTCTTTCCACTGATGAATTAGTAATTCAATCATTTTATTCTTTTCCAAATGTATACCTAATACCTGCTGAACTTTGAAATATAAAATCGTCTCCGCCAATATCCATTATAGGTTCAAATTCGATTTGCATCGAGAACCGGTTAAAGTTTGCTATTGGTCTGAATTGAAGTCCAACTGGAAAAACCAAACCTTCAAAAACATTCGCCACACCTCCTATTCCAATATATATTTCGTGCCGTTCCTTTTTCGTTACGTTGAGAAGGAATACCAGTTCCGGCGTAAAACTATCCAGATTAGTATTGCTGTAAATTCGTAATTCTGTCCATATTTTGGGCGAAAAGGTATAGCCCAATCCAATCTTGTTCCAGTAGGAGAATTGATAGGAAAGACTTAACTGTCCAAATCCTTTATTGGCACTTAATAACACACTAAGGAATACAAAAATAAGAAGGAGTTTTTTCATCAGCTTATTAGTTCGTTTTAACAATATCGACATTTATTATCATCAAAGGAAGGAATAAAAAAACATAATACAATACTTGATGACAACAATCAGCTATATTTATTTTCGGGTATCAGTTACGGCTTACAAAAGGACTATCACCAGCCAGTTCTTTGATCATTGTTATTATCTTTCTTTTGAGGATAAAGCTTAATTGATCCATTCCTTCCAGATAAAATAATCTGCAGGGAAATCCCTTGCGGATATTTGTGGTTCAATTTTAAACAAACCAAATACCGATGAACCGCTTCCCGACATCGCTGCGTAAACAGCACCATGTTCAAGCAACTTAGTTTTGATTTCAGCAATTTCGGGATATAAGTTGAATACTGAAGTTTCAAAATCATTTACAATACAATTCTGCCAGCTATCGGGCAATAGCTTAATTGAATCAAGCAGTGACTTTTTGGGAATTGAAGGTTTAATTCCTGCATAAGCTTCCCTGGTTCCGACACCAAACGGAGGTTTTACAAGCACAATAAAATACCCGTTTAAAGTGAAATCAATGTTTTGAAGCTGCTCCCCTATTCCACAGGCAAATGCCGGTTTATTTTCGAGGAAGAAAGAGCAGTCGGCGCCCAGTTTCACCGCATACTTTTTAAGTTGAGATACAAAAAGCCCAAGTTCAAAAAAATCATTGAGCCCTTTTAAAAGAAATGCGGCGTCTGATGATCCGCCGCCCAGTCCGGCACCGAAAGGTATCACCTTATGCAAATGAAGATCAAGTCCCGGAAGTGAATAATCTGCAGCAAGTAAACGATAGGCTTTTACAATGATATTCTCCTCCGGATCAATATTCAATGGGAGCCCTGAACTTGTAAAGACGATCTTGTTTTGCTTGTTTTCAATAAACTCCAAACCATCCTTTAATCCAATCGGATAAAAGATTGTTTCAAGTTCATGATATCCATCCTCCCTTTTCCGGAGAATATTCAGACCAAGGTTGATTTTTGCGTTGGGGAAAAAAACCATCTGATTATTTAAAAATGTTATTCGCTACATCTAAGAAAGAAGGGGCGAAAAAGCGACCCGGCGACGAGGCGATGGGGAAAGGTGGAGAATTGTTGAAGATAAAAAGGAGAATTTGAGAAAACGAAATTAAAAATACTTTTCCCATTCGCCCTATCGCCCTTTCTCCCTATTGCCTTTTCGCCCCATCTCGCTATCGCCCCATCGCCCACTCCTTACCGTTTATTTATAATTCTCCAACGGTTCACATGTACAGAACAAATTGCGGTCGCCCCAGGCATTGTCAACACGACCAACCGGAACCCAGAATTTGTTCTCGCGAAGCCATTCAAGCGGATAAGCAGCCTTCTCACGTGAATAGGCGTGTGTCCATTCGTTCGCTGTGAGCATTTCAGCCGTATGCGGCGCATTCATCAACACATTATCTACTGCATCAGCAGCGCCCGTCTCAACCTCTTTAATCTCATCGAAAATGGCATTCATTGTATCCACAAAACGATCGAGTTCTTCTTTCGATTCACTCTCGGTAGGTTCAACCATCAATGTTCCGTGAACCGGGAATGATAAAGTAGGCGCATGGAATCCGTAATCCATCAACCTCTTCGAGATATCGGTTTCCGAAATATTTGCAGCCGATTTCAGGTGGCGGCATTCAAGAATCATTTCATGACCAACACGGCCGTTCTCTCCCGTATATAAAATGCCGTAATTATCTTTGAGTCGCGCTGCAATGTAGTTCGCATTCAGAATTGCAATTTTAGTCGCCTCGGTAAGACCATCAGCTCCAAGCATTTTGATGTAACCGTAAGTAATCGTCAACACAGAAGCGCTACCCCATGGAGCCGAAGAAACGGCATGAATTCCAACATGACCATTGTTCATTACCGAATGGGCAGGCAAAAATTCGACGAGGTGTTTCGCAACACAGATAGGCCCTACTCCCGGACCACCGCCTCCATGAGGAATGGCAAATGTCTTGTGAAGATTCAGGTGACAAACATCGGCACCAATGCGAGAAGGATTCGTTAAACCAACTTGAGCGTTCATATTGGCGCCATCCATGTAAACCTGACCACCATTCTTATGAATAATGTCGCACATTTCGGTGATCGAAGATTCAAACACACCATGTGTTGACGGATAAGTCACCATAAAACAGGCCAGATCGTTTTTGTATTCTTCAGCCTTGGCTTTCAAAGTTTCCACATCAATATTGCCACGATCATCGCAAGGAACAACGACAACCTTCATTCCAGCCATAGCCGCACTAGCCGGATTTGTTCCGTGTGCCGAAGAAGGAATCAAAGCCACATTTCGGTGTCCGTCTCCTCTGCTTTTGTGATATTCCCTGATAACCATCAATCCGGCATATTCACCTGCAGCACCTGAATTCGGTTGCAGTGATACATCTTCAAAACCTGTAATTTCGGCCAGATCGCGACGTAACTCTTCCATCAGCTCATGATAACCCATTGCCTGATTTTTAGGAACGTAAGGATGTATTCCATTAAATTCAATCCAACTCAACGGCAACATCTCTGTCGCAGCATTCAGTTTCATCGTACACGATCCCAGCGAGATCATCGAATGAACGAGCGATATATCTTTCTTTTCGAGACGTTTGATGTAACGCGCCATTTCTGTTTCGGAACGGTACTTACTGAATACTTCCTGTTTCAGAAACTTTGACTGACGTTTGATATCAGCATCCACCGATCTGTCATCCGCAATAGAAGTAATAACCGGAACTGGTTTATTGGCCGCTTTCGCAAAAACTTCAAGTATCCAGTTAATATCTTCGATATTTGTTGTCTCATCAATACTTAAACCGACTTGTCCATTTGCGAAATAGCGGAAATTCATTTCCAGATCGAGCGACAACCATTCGATATCTTCACGCTTTACATGTCGTGGAAGATCAATCCGAATCGTATCGAAATGTTTTTTATTCACCTGGGTGTAACCCAATTTTGTAATTTCCCTGGCGAGCAACCGGGCGATGTTATGCACCCGTTCAGCGATGGCTTTAATTCCTTCGGGACCATGATAGATGGCATACATTCCGGCCATTGTTGCCAGAAGCGCCTGTGCTGTACAAATATTTGAAGTCGCCTTGTCGCGTTTGATGTGTTGTTCGCGTGTCTGAAGTGCCAGACGAAGCGCATGTTTCCCGTTTACATCTTTCGAAACACCAATTATGCGGCCCGGAAGATCGCGTTTATATTCATCACGCGTGGCAAAGAATGCAGCGATCGGACCACCATATCCCATCGAAACGCCGAAACGTTGCGACGAACCAAAAACAATATCTGCACCCCATTCACCCGGAGGCGTAAGCAATGCAAGCGCCAACAAATCGGTCGCAACAGCTACTTTGCACCCTTTCTCCTGAACAGCTTTCGTAAAACCGGCGTAATCTTCAATTTCACCATTCGAATTTGGATACTGCAAAATAGCGCCGAACCAATTGTCGCCTGCAACTGCATCCTTAAAGTCACCAATCTTCAATTCGATACCGAGCGGTTCAGCCCTTGTGATCAAAACATCCAGCGTTTGAGGCCAGATCAGTTCATCCACAAAGCAAACATTCGCACCCGCTTTTTCCTGTGCCCTCGAACGGAGACTGTACATCATGTGCATGGCCTCGGCTGCAGCAGTTCCTTCATCAAGCAATGAAGAATTTGCCAATGGCATCGCCGTCATTTCACAAACCATTGTCTGGAAATTCAACAGTGCCTCTAACCTGCCCTGCGAAATCTCCGCCTGGTAAGGTGTATAAGAGGTATACCAAACCGGATTCTCAAGGATGTTTCGAAGTATTACCGAAGGGGTAATCGTGTCGTACCATCCCATTCCAATATAGGTATTGAATACTTTGTTCTTTTGAGCTATTTTCAGAATCTTCCGGAAATATTCTCGTTCGGTCAGTCCGTTGGAAAGATTCAAGGGTTTTTTAAGCCGGATGTTAGCAGGAACCGTCTGATCAATCAGCTCATCAAGCGATTGTACACCAATCACCTTCAACATCTCTTTAATATCATCCTCACGTGGTCCGATGTGTCGGCTCACAAATTTGTCGATAGCCATTCTATATATATTTTAATAATTTGCCTGTGCAATTTTAACTCCTTTTGGAAGAATAAAATATGATCTTTTGTGTCTATAACGAATCATTGGTAAATAAATGATCAGCTATCCTTTGTATTAAGCAACTGGCAGCTGGTTATTGGCAACTGGCTGACGGATCGCTGACTTTAACTCATTTTTGGTAAAAGAAGGCTTTTCAGAACATATCCATTCATCGAATCGCCGAATTGTCTTCCGTCTTCGGTCTTCTGACTTCCGACTTCCGTCATCTCAATTCAGAAACTGGTTATAGCTTTTCTCTGAACCAATTGTTGTTTCCGGGCCATGTCCGCAATAAACTTTTGTAGCAGGATCGAGCACCAGCAGTTTTTCTTTAATTCCGGAAATCAGCTGTTCATGATTTCCTTTGGGAAGATCGGTGCGGCCAACAGAGCCATTAAAAATAATATCTCCGGCAATCAGAAACTTTTCAGCTTCGGAATAAAATGCCACACTTCCCGGAGAATGTCCCGGAACATAGATGATTTTTAACGATGAATTTCCGAAAGCAATTGTATCACCTTCTTCGAAAAAGGCAACAGGCAAAGGTGGTTTTGGCATCGACATGCCGAACATTAATGCCTGATTGGATGCCTGCTCCACCAGATAATTATCTTCCTGATGAATCTCGCTTTTGATTCCCCATGTTTTCTCAACAAAACCATTTCCCATCAGATGATCGAAATGGCCATGCGTATTAATCAATCTTACAGGTTTTAGATGGAGTGTTTCAATAAATAACCGCAGTTTTTCCTCTTCATGTGAATAGAAACAAGCAGGATCGATGATCACACATTCGAGCGTATCGTCCCATAATACGATTGCATTTACCTCAACGGGATTAAATGTGAACTTTTTAACATTCATAGTATATCAGATTAAGCGCTATTAAATACATATAGCAGAACAAATTGCCTTGAATGCATGTCTTAATGATGCATAAATATTTTAATCGGAACAATGCGTGGCGAAGGTAGGAAATGTATCAGAAAGATTCCCTCTATTGTCAATCTTTAACCGGAGTTTTCATTTCTTCGAGCATTGCAATGATTTTATCCAGTTTATCAACTTCAAGTTTGTTCAATATTTTCGTTAAAGCTTCAATCTCTTTTTTTGCTTCTACATTTGTTTGATAATCTTCCTGGGCATGCATCCTGTCTCTTTCGTTTTGCCTGTTTTGTGACATCATGATAATAGGCGCTGCATAAGCCGCCTGTGTTGAGAAAAGAAGATTGAGTAAAATGAAAGGATAAGCATCCCAATGATAGATCAAACCAATCATATTTAAACCCATCCAAAGTATAACCAATATCGTTTGAATAATAATAAACCGCCATGAACCCATTCCATTCGCAACTGAATCAGCTATCCGGCTTCCAAAGGTCCTTGATTCCGTATGCTTTTCGTGCCAGTTTTTCCCTTTTGCCATTTTGTCCGAATTTTGTTTGACCATTTGAAATCTATCTTTAAAATTAGTATGCTTTACTTTTTAATAATCTCTTTTTCATGACAGTTGTTATTTCAATCTTATTTGACACAGCCCGAAATCAGTAAATACAAAATTACTACAATTATTAAACGTGATAGTTCAACCATCCATGGAGGTAATCCTGTTCCCTCCTTAAACAAAAGGGAGAAGAAACCTAAACCTGTTGAACTATCAACAAAAGCAACAATTCCATTAACAAATAATAGATTCAGCACAAGCCCAATAGGCGCCACCTACACTATCAGAAAATAAATCGATGCCAGGGAGGTTCGGATTATACGCTGATTGCAGAAAAATGAATTCATGGTTTGCTGAAACAGATCTATTCCCGCAAAAATACGGAATGAGCGCCGGCAACTTGTTAGAAAAGTGTTGTCTTTTTATAATCATTATAGGAAGGAAATCTCTTCTCCAATTCTTTCTCCTCTAAATGTCGCCAGAATAAGACATTTGCAATAAACATAAAGGAAAGAAAAAATGAAAAAAGTGATCCGAAGATGATTGGAAACCCGATTAACCAGCAAATAAAACCTGAATACATCGGATGCCGTATTTTTGAATAGATCCCTTTTGTTATCAGATCTCCATCGTAGCTTTCCAAAGTTTTAATTGTGAACAGTGCAATAAAGAATGCCAAACCTCCCATCACGGCTAATAGGATACCGAAATAGTGATAAACTTCCGCATATTGAATTTTATAAATATCCTGGCTGCACAATCCAACCCACGACATCCATAACAAGGCCATATTCGTAAATACAATTACAAATGACAGCTTACCTGGATTCAATAATTTTTTATGCTTTAATACCTCATAAATTACAGATCATTATTTCAATATTTAATCCACTTCATAATTACTAATTTAGGTTGATCATGCCCAAAAGTTCCGTAAGCTATACCGGGAGTTATTCTCATTACACTTCATCAGAGTTTTCCCGCAAAAATCTCTTGTGAAAAACATTCAGAACCACATTCAAGGGACACTATTTATAAACCTTAATAACCAACATCCTTAATATCAGCAATTGCCTTTAAATGATCTCAGGTCACCTTCATTATTAGACAAATAATATCATTTCGGAAAAGAAAATTCTCAACATTCTAAAGATTTTTTGTAATAAGATATGGTTAAGGTCCAAAGAATAAATTTCAATAGACCCTAACCTATCAACATTCCCCTGATCAAATTCTCTTATTCAGGCGCTCACTCAACCTTTTCTTTTGCCACCGGTTCAAGTGTATGGTAAGTTTTGCAAAGTTCATTCATCTTATGAAAAAGGGTAAGCACCGATTCTTTTGGAGTGAAATTGGCGGCTTGCTCAATAGAGCTGCAAAAATCGTTATACGAGTCGCAAACAGATTTCTTTTGGTCGCTTGCCGAAAGTTCATGTGCTGCATCATTTGCCAGGCGTCGGTTATAAACCAAATCAAATGCATGATTAGACATTTCAAATTCGGTAATAAAAGTGTCGACAGCAATTGTGGAAGCAGCTGCTTTAACATCATCATTCACATTATATTTTTCAAACATTCCGGACATAAGACCTGTCACAGAATTCATTGGTTCGTTGATCGCGTCCCAGTAAGTTGAGAAAAAGAAATCGAGCGTTTTACCTGCAGCTTTCTTTGTTGCGTCATGACCTTTCAAATGCAATTTTACGGTTCGTTTGATTTCCGCGAAACGTTCTTTTCGATCGGCATTGGCCAGGTTCACAAGGTCAGTGAATTCACTTTTCCGGGGATTCTTTACTACAGGTTCGAACAGCAGGTTGTTCGCAATAAGCTGGTTCAAGATTGCGTTATTCAAATCACTTAATTCATCCCTCACCGCAACCGCCAGATTGATTGTTGACTTAATCAATCCCAAAACATTGTCAATCGATAAACGAATAGCATAAACTGCAACAAAAGCGAGCTTTTTCATAACTTTTTAAGATTAAATTAATATTTAGAGACAAATAAAAAATCATTTTAATCTTTCAATTTTTCATTCAGACATTGTTTTGGCAGTCGTAGAAAACGGCCGAAAATTCATTTGGACTGTCGGAAATTTTTCCGAAACACCAATTCAATTCATTTGGACTGTCGGAAATTTTTCTGAAACACCAAAACAGTTTATTTGAACTGTCGGAAATTTTTCCGAAACACCATTTCAGTTCATTTGGACTGCCAGAAATTTTCCGAGACACCAAAACAGTTCATTTGGACTGTCGGAAATTTTTCCGAGACACCAAATGGGTTCATTTGGACTGTCGGAAATTTTCCGGGACTCCAAACCAATTTATTTGGGTGTTTTTATAACTGATGAAAGTTCCATGGTCAGTTATCTGAATGATTCAACATTTAAAAGAACGAATCAATAAGCAAAAAAGGTGGAATGTGTTTAATAAGAGTGTTATCTATGCGATTTCACACCAAAGTTATGCAATAATTCTGATACAGAAATTAATTTTTAAAAATATTTTTAAATATAAATGAAAATATTTTTAAAATTCTTATCCGCATCCGATTTCGCCACAAGGGTTGGGGAATGAATGGATTAAGGAATTGCAATTGAAGGAATCGCAAAAAGGGAAATTTGTGGTGGATGATGATAAAAACGCAATGTCAATTTTGGATAATACCCCGTTCATCATATACCTCATAAATGATGGTTGAATGAAATAAAGTCATTACTAATCCAGCCTGGTTAAGTATTTGATAAATTTAAGAACACTCAGATTATCTAAATTGTCGGCCTGCGTTAGTGAGGTGTAAGCATTCCGATTATCGATGAATTAAAATCCCTGAAAATATATTTCAATCAGATTTTTATTTGGATTATTCGATCGGATATCAAGTTTGAAAAAAATCAATTTATCTAAATTGTAATAAGTTAGATCGTTAATAATTAAAAAATTGTCATGAAATCTGAAACCAGTATTTTTTGAATCAAACCTGTTGCTATCCTTATCTTCTCCGCCGGTGCGAAAATAAATACTGCAAAGCTTGATATTATTTGCTTTACAAATTGAATCCAACTGCTGCGACAAGCCTTTAGAAACGGCGCTATCCTGTGAGTAAACATTACACCCGATCAATAATATCGTTATAAATAGAATGATTTTTTTCATGGAACTAAATTTTACAGATCAATACTTATTGTGTTTCTTTGTGAAACCCTTGTGATATTGCAGCTTAATAACTATATTTCATGCAGCAATTTAATGGCAATCTGTTTATTTTTAAACATTGATTAAATATTATACGATCTATTTCGACAATTACTTTTATGATCCTTAAGTCGTGCATTAATGACTAATGTGTTAAAGATTTCAGTCCGATTATAGATCCGATAAGCGTTACGATGAAAAATATTCGCCAAAAACTTGCCGGGTCATTGAATACAAAAATCCCGATTAATACAGTTCCGACAGCTCCAATGCCTGTCCATACCGCATAAGCAGTCCCGATGGGTAAAGTTTGAGTTGCTTTCATCAAAAGAAGCATACTAAATGTCAGGCAAATAAAAAAGCCACAATACCACCAATAAGCTTCGTTCCCAATTGTTTCTTTTGCTTTTCCCAGGCAAGTAGCAAACCCAACTTCAAACAGTCCTGCTATTATAAGTAAAATCCAATTCACGTCTTTCTATCCTTAATTTACCGTTGCATTTTTGCATTGACGGTCATTTTGCTTATAACTTCACCAAAGGTTTTTCAAACCACTGGAGTTCCTCCGGCGATTTTACCATTTGGTAAATAAAATTTCCTCAAAAGTAATCATATTATTTAAGCAGATCATTAAAAGAGATTTGAAGAATCAGCAAACTAAAAGGTAATCTCAACCATCATCAAAAGAGTTCACCCTTTTGCCTTTGTAAATGGGATTAACATAGGCACTTCGTGCTGATATTTAATATAGGGTTCACCAAATTCCAAAACAAGTTTCTTCTCTTCGAGATAAGTTCCGATAATAATATAGATCGTCAGCACGATATTTATTACAATATCTGTCAAACTAAATGTCTGGCACCACAAATAAAGTATTAATCCAAAATACAATGGATGCCTTATAATCCCTAACAAACCTTTTTTCTGGATTTCATTCGAATGCTCCTGTGATTTTTTCTTGCCAAATTCGAGTAATTGCCGGATTCCGAAAAAAGTTAAAAAATCATAGTCGAAGAAAAAAGCTTTGATAAAAATCAGAACAGAAACGGAAGTAAGCACATACCGGATAATTGTTAATGGTAATGAATAGGTTATAATTGGTTCGCCTTCAATCTGCACTGAATAAATGATGAGCGGAATCAATAATACAATTGAAATAAAATTGTAAAAAAGACGGTAAAAGGAATAAAAATCCTTTATTGAGCGCTTCAATAAGTTGGTAAACCGAATACTGATCAGGAAACTATGCAGTGCGCAGTATGCTGCCCACAACAATGCGATCAACAAATAGTTCATGCAGTTCTTCTTTAACTTGTTTCTTTATCGATGACAACACTCAAAAGACACCTAAAAGTTACCGTTTCTTCAATTCATAAAGATCAAGTCGCCGGTCTTTAAGATTTTTGACGCTACCAAAACTATGAAGCTCGCGCAACAAGTCTAAGTCGACATCGGATATTAAGATCATCTCGGTATTAGGGGTTGCTTCCGATTTGATTCCTGTTGTGGGAAAAGCAAAATCGCACGGAGTAAATACCATCGATTGTGCATATTGAATATCCATGTTGTGAACCTTCGGTAAATTTCCCACACTTCCGGCAATTGCCACATAACATTCGTTCTCGATCGCACGTGCCTGCGCACAATACCTCACGCGCGAGTAACCATTTTGTGTATCGGTCAGGAACGGAACAAACAAAATATCCATCCCTTCTTCAGACAATAACCGGCTTAATTCGGGAAACTCAACATCATTACAAATCAGGATACCAATCTTTCCGCAATCGGTATCATAAGTTTGAAGTTTATTTCCACCTTTCATGCCCCATGCTTTAACCTCATCGGGTGTGATATGAAGCTTTTCGTATCGTTCAACAGATCCATTGCGCCGGCATAAATAACCAATATTATAAAGGGTATCGTCAACCAACTCGGGCATACTTCCTGTGATGATATTGATGTTGTAAGCAATGGATAGTTTCGAAAATTCCTGAACAATCGGTGCTGTATAATCGGCGAGCTTCCGGATCGACTCTGCTTCACCAAGCTTGTTATATTCCGCCATCAAAGGGGCATTGAAAAATTCGGGGAAAAGTGCAAAATCACTTTTGTATTCACTTAGCGTATCTACAAAATATTCTGCCTGCTGCATCAACTCATTAATATTTTTATAGGGGCGCATCTGCCACTGCACCAAACCTAACCGGACAACTTTCTTGATCTCCTTAGCTCGTTTGGAAGGTTTTTCGTAATAGATGTTATCCCATTTTAACAAGACAGCATATTCATTCGAAGCTTTATCACCTTCAAGATATCCCTTAAGAACTCTTACCGGATAAAAATCGTTCGACAACTGAAAGTTAAGAACAGGATCTGGTATTTCCCTCGATTTTACTTTTTCGATATACTCTTTTGGACTAAGCTCAGCTTCATAAGTGTGATAATTTGGAATTCGTCCGCCAAACTCAATTCCCTTAAGGTTTAGTTTTTCACAGAGTTCTTTGCGGTAATCGTACAAGCGCCTGCCAAGCCGAAGTCCCCGAAATTCAGGTTTAATAAACACATCTATCCCATATAATGTATCTCCAGAATGTGTATGTGTATCAAAAGTATAATTACCGGTAACAATTTTGTAGGTATGTTGTCCTTCAAACTGTTCGTGATCAATGATAATTGACAAGGCACAACCCGCAATATGTCCGTTTACTTTAATCACAATTTGTCCTTCAGGAAATTTATCAAGCAACGTCTGGATTTCAGATTCTTCCCAATATGGATTAGGTATGGTTAGATAAGCAATGATCATTGCCTGTTTTAATTCCTGATAATCATCGATTGTTAAAAAATCAAGTTCTATGTTTTGTATTTTTTGTTTCATTTCAAAATATAAATAACGTCATGCCGATAAATGCATAAAGCGAATTTAAGCTTCCAGTTTTCGACACACAACGACCCTACAAAGATAATAGATTTATAAAGAGCGAGTACTTCCATTATCCGGGCCAACTCTGATGTTATAAAGGGAAGTAATCAGTTCTGTTTCCCTATTTTAAGTTAGACTCAAAACTGTCAAAAGCAGAAACAATGCTTTTGAAATACTCAACAGTTTTTATATTGTCTTCACCTTCAAGCTGAGTATTTAATACAATTATTCTTCCAATTTTTGTGGATGGATCAAAAGATATAAATGCGGCAACTCCAGGATCACTTCCGGTATGCGATAATTTTCCTCTTTTGTTATATGCCCAAAATACAGCTCTGTTGGGCTCTTTTGTATCCATATCCAAAGGCATATTCTCCGTTGTAAATTGCTTTTTAAAAAGCGTTTCAAACGATTCCTTCGTAAGCAAGTCCGACTGACCGGTATAACCTTTAATCATTGCAATCAAATACTTTGTCAGATCCGATACCGATGTCTTTAAACTCCCATCGGGATAAGTAATACATGAGTAGGTTTTTAAACTGCCATCTTTGTTTAATAGTTTTTGATAAATGGGTAAATCCTGACGATTGACTTCATAAAGAGTTGCATAGTTCATGCTTTTATTTTCATCATAAAACCAATGAGAGGCATCCATATGAAGAGGTTCAAACAAATATTTTGAAGTATAATCAGGAAAAGAAATATTTGCTTTAATTTCGACAAGATAAGCGGTCAATGCCGCCCCAATATTGGTGTAATTATATTTTTCACCAGGTTCTGAATTTTCAAAATTTGCCATAGAATACAATTTACCTGTCGAACTGAAATATTCCTTTAGATATTCTCCCAAATCTTTTACTGGATTTTTACCCAAAGCATATGCCTTTATATAAGTAGTATCATTATCTACCAGTCCCGAAGTGTGCGTTACAAGATGTTTAATTCGGATAATACAATTTGGGCAATAAGGATTAACAATTTTAAAAGGCAAAATGTCGTTTATATCCGACTCCATAGTGAAAAGCCCCTGATCGATTGCTTTCATGACCGCAAAACCAATAAATGTTTTACTAACGGAACCAATAGGCTGAATTGTTTCGATCGTATACGGGATTTTCTTTTTTTTGTCGGCTAAGCCATAACCATTCGAGAAAAGAACCGAATCATTTTTTATAATGGCAACCGCAAATCCGGGTAAGTTTGATGCTTTCTGAATCTTTGTCAGTTGTTTGTCAAATACTGAATTCCGCTCTTGAGCAAATAAACAGGAATTTACCAGCATAAGAAAAAAAACTATTATGGAAATAATATTATTAAAACTCATTTTCATGTAAATTCAGAATCCAACTTAAGATATGCACACCCTTTGTAACTAAATACTTGAAGTTTAATCTGACAGTCCTGTCAAAAGTGGAACAAATACAAAACCACCTTTATCATCCTCCGTATATTCAGTTTCGCTCAACCGTGTGATGATTTTCATAATCTGCAAATCACTTTTTCCGACAGGAATAACCATGATTCCTCCAACCTTTAGTTGCTGTTTGAGCGGTTCAGGAACAAAAGAAGCGCCGGCGGTAACAATTATCTTATCGAACGGTCCATAAGTTGGAAGTCCAAGATAACCATCACCATAAAAAAATTGGGGACGATATCCTAATGATGGAAGTAGATTCTGTGCAAATTCATAAAGCGCCCGTTGCCTTTCAATTGTGAAAACTGTTGCGCCCATCTTGCATAAAACAGCCGACTGATAGCCGGAACCGGTTCCAACTTCAAGAACCTTGTCGAATTTCTTAATCTGCAACGATTGTGTCTGAAATGCAACCGTATATGGCTGTGAAATTGTTTGACCTGAAGCAATTGGAAATGCCTTATCAATGTATGCAAACTGAATGAAACTATTGTCCATAAATAAATGACGCGGAATAGAACCAATTGCGTCGAGCACACCCTCGTCGGTTATCCCTTTTTGTTTAATTTCAGCGACCAATTTACGTCGCATTCCCTGATGCCTGAAAGTATCGTCTATCTTAACCATTTATTGTTTAAAATTGCAAAATTACCATAAAATCGGGCTTTGTCAACATATAACGGTTGATAAAAACCGAAGGGATCATGGTAAACCGACTAAGGATAAAAGTATATTTGTTTCAGAATGTTAAGCGCGGCAATTATACTACCTGGAGAAGCAGAAATGCTCCCTTTTAATTCACTTCGTGCGATTGAAGGAGTGGAATG
>Ga0209511_1000541_pt1 | contig 38071 bp, 36 predicted proteins | sample SSSSmetaG_FD_184141 | JGI IMG/M metagenome (GOLD analysis project Ga0209511, IMG submission 184141) | Glacier valley bacterial and archeal communities from Borup Fiord, Nunavut, Canada, to study Microbial Dark Matter (Phase II) - ​SSSS... | ecosystem: Environmental > Aquatic > Freshwater > Ice >... | reverse complement strand
GAGTGCTTAACGCTTGATAGTTTTGTTGCTTTTTCTATAGATTGTGTAAGTAATTGTCGCACAGAAATACTAGCGCCTTCTTTCAAAAACACTTCCACCACTGTATGACGCTTGCCACAACAAATATGACTGTGTTCAGTTTTCGCAACGCTTTCAATATGGTCTCTTTCAACCGCCAACGCAGACTCGCATTTGCATCCTTCCTGTTCATTAACCCATGGAGTCAGTTTAAGTTGAGTGCTGTCTTTAACAGGCTCAATTGTGCAGAGGAACCCTTCAGTAGTTTCTTCGTTGAGAAACTCATCTAATGAGATTTTTTGTTTCATTGCTTTGGAGATTTTGATGCCTACTCTAATCGGTTTTCGGCTTACTTATTGTTTCGTGAAATTGCAGCCAACGATTGAGTATTGCTGCAGTTGGGGAATTGACCAACTGTCCGCCCGGTACTGAAGCTAAATTAATAACTAAAAGCCGAAGTTAACAACTAATGACCGGTAGAATTCCGTCCGCCGGATATAAAGCTTGGATATGTACTGCTGATGATTGTACTTCCGTCAAGCCCCAATTGCAGCAATACTTTTGTTAGCAGCAGTTTTAGTCATCTGTTGTTATGGAATTTGCTTTGTCATTATAACCACCGATATAATAGGCAGGCATTTTCTTTTCGTGTCCAAGTCTGAAAATGCCAACTCCATTTTTCTGTTTCTCTCGAAGGTGAATTGACTGAATATTTTGTGCATTCCAAAGTAATTCACTCGTTGTAAATCCTTCTTGATTTGAAGAATTTATTGTCGTTGGTTTTACTGCTCCACTTTTTGGACCGAACGGATGCAAAACTATTTGGGAAACTGGTAAAACTATTTTGTCGCTTGTGTCAATACCTGAATCTTTAATGGCATTTTTATAAGTTTCAACATCTGAATATTGTTGGTCTGTCCACGCAATGTTTTTATTTCTACAAATTCTAAAAGGAAGGTAAGGTCTGAAAGTTTCAAGTTCTTTTTGAGTCAAAGGCTGTTCTCTTAAAAGTTTACCTGAATTCAAAAATCTTTCTGGTGACATCCTATAATAGTAACCTTTACTATTCAAATTCCCAAAAGTCCATTTGTCAATTGATGGCCAATAGCAATCATAAAATAGCTCTATATCGTCAAACGCTAAAATACGGAATGGTCTTTCGTCCCACTTTGTTTGGTAAACCCCACCAAGAATTAAATTTGAAATTTGCTCCATTAATTTAGTATTGTCTTAGGTTACGGAATGTCGTTAAAAATTGCTGCTAACATTACGGTTGCCGCAACTCGTAGCTCCTGCAAGTTGCGGCAACCTGGCCTTAGTACGCAAGTAACTTGCGGGAAACCGACCAAATTGGGTTGCTTGCCGCAAGTTGCTGGCTACAGGCCCAGGCTGTCGAGTGGGGAAGGCGGGCGGCTGCGCTGGGCAACGTGGGTGTAAATCTCGGTGGTTTTGATGCTGCTGTGGCCGAGTAAGTCCTGAATAATGCGCGTGTCGGTGCCGGCTTCCATGAGGTGAGTGGCGTAAGAGTGGCGTAGCATATGGAGCGAGATGGGGCGCAGGATGCCGGCGCGGGCGGCAGCTTGCTTCACCACCATTTGCAGGCTACGCTCGCTGTAGGGTTCGCCGGGCTGCTGACCTTCGAATAAGTACGTGACGGGCCGAAACTCCCGGTATTGTTCGCGCAGCAGCACCAGAAGCGACTGGGGCAGCGGCAGGTCGCGGTCCTTTTTGCCTTTGCCGCCGCGCACGTACAGCGCCATGCGTCGGCTGTCGATGTCGGCGGGCGTGAGGGCCAGCACTTCGCCCAGGCGCAGGCCCAGCCCGTAGGCGAGCATAAGCATGGCGCGGTGCTTGCGGTTTTCGGTGCCTTGCAGCAGGGCCTTTACCTCTTCCTGAGCCAGCACTTTGGGATTTTGCCAGGGACGCTTGGGCCGCGGGATGGCGTAGTATTGGCGGGGCTGCCCTTCCACCTGCTCGTAGTAGAACTTGATGGCGTTGATGAGCATATTCTGGTACGCCTCCGAAATGCCGGCCCCCACGCGTCCGGCCATATAATCGAGCACATCCTGCTTGGTCAGCTCCAGGGGCAGGCGCGGTCCGCAGTGCGCCAGAAACTGCTGAAACGCGCCCCGGTAGTTTTTCAGCGTCTGGAAGCTGTAGCGTTTCAGCACGATGTGCTGGCAGTAGCGGGCCACGAGCGTCTCGTGGGGCGTGGGTGGCGGCGGGGCTTCGGCCAGGGCGGGCACCGGCGGCACGTGCAGGGGCAGACCCAGCCGCTGGCAGGTGTCGCGCACGGGGGCCACGGCGGCCGGGGTGGCGGACAGCACGTAGCCCCGCGCGGCGGCCTCGTAGCGCACCCCGGCCGCGAGCAGGGCCGTCCGCACGGCCGCGTCTGAGTACGGGAAGAACACCCGGAACTCCCGGCGCGAATCAGTCAGGCGCAACGATACGGCGGCTTTCATGGCTCCGGGTGCGTGGGCGCGTCGCCCGCTTTTTTGTCCAGCAGCAGCACCTGCTCGGCGATTATCTCTGTAACGTAGCGGCGCTGCCCGGTGGCGGGGTCGTCGTAGTGCCGGGTTTTGAGTTTGCCTTCCACGTAAACCAAGCTGCCCTTGCGCAAATACGCCTGGGCCAGCTCGGCCACGCCACGCCACGCCACCACGGTGTGCCAGTCGGTGCTGCTTTGAGGTTGCCCGGCCTTGTCGCGCCAGGTTTCGGTGGTAGCCAGCGAAAATTTCGCCACCGGTAGGTTGCCCTCCAGTACGTTGATTTCTGGATCTTTGCCCAGGTTACCGATGAGAGTTACTTTATTGAGGCCACGCATAAAGGCGAAGGTAGTGGGCGCGTGTGGGTTGGCTCACCTACACTCCCGCCTCTACTCCTTCACCACCCGCGCCCACGCGACCGTGCCCGCCTGCCGCAACGTCAGCCCGTACACGCCCGGCGCGAGGCCGGCGACGGGAAGCACAACCGTGGCGGCGGCGGGCGCGGCTTGCGTTCGCACGGTCCGGCCCAGGGCATCGTAGAGGGTGAGTTGGGCCGGCTCGCCCGGGGCGGGCAGGGCCACGGTGAGCGCGTTGCCCACGGGGTTGGGCGAGACGGACAGGCGGCTGACCGCCAAGCCGGCGCGGGCGGCCAGCACGCTGCAAACCGCGGGGGTGCCCGTTGCCTGGCCCAGCGTGAGCACGCCCGCGCTTACGGTCCAGAACTCGTAGGTGCCGCCGGTGGCGGTGGTCCAGTTGGCCAGGCTCAGCGAGCGGGCGGCGGTGGGCGCGGCGGTGTAGCTGCCGGGGCCGGGCAGCACGTAGGTGCGCACCCCGCTGGCGAAGGTCAGGGGCTGACCGCTGACGCAGATTTCGGGGCCGGCGCACCACTGCCGCAGAAAATACGCCCGGCCCAGGCCCACGACCATCGCCAGGCCGTTCTCATCCACGCAGAGGGCCGTTTTTTCGTCGCAGGCCACGGCCTTCACGTCGCGCAGGCCCGCGTCGGTCACCATGCGGGCCAGAAACGACATGAGCCGCCCCTGTCGCCCGGTGATGCCGTTGGCCGTGGTGCCGCCCCGGGTGTTGAAGTGCGACTCGCAGATGGTGTTCTGCAAGAACGGGTTGCGCAGAAAATCGCCGTAGCGCAGGCCCGTGCCGGAGACGTAGGGATTGGCCAGCGCTTCGGGCGAAATCACGTTCGTGATGCCGTCGTAATACACGTAGCCCTGGATGGCGAGGCCCGCGCTCGTGCCCCCGATGGGCGCGTGCTTCACGTTGGCCAGGTAGTCGAGGGCCGCGCCCAGGGCCGTGCCTCGGTAGCTGGCGATGTAGTCGTTCTGGTCGCCGCCGGCAAAAAACACGGCCTCGGCCCGGCGCACGGCCGCCACCAAGGCCGGGTCGTTGGCCAGCGCCACCGAGTTCACCAGAAACGTCTCGACCGAGTTGGCCGGGCCTAAGCCGTAGATGTAGCTGTTGTAGGCATTGGTGCCGGTGGCGCGGATGACGACGAAATCGCCGCCGCCCGCCCGGTTTATCATCCAGGTGAAGGCCGCGTCCACGTCGGAGCCGCCGCCCATGAGCACGGTGCTGGCCGTGCAGGTAGTAGTCACATCATTGGGCGAGCCGACCCGGCCGAGGCTCTGGGCCTCGGCGGCCGGCAACAGGTTCGGCCCCAGGAGCAGCCCGGTTAGCAGCAGCCAGTACGAATAGGTCATAGCAGGAGCCGGCCGCCTGGTGGCAAAGCCATGCGCAAGGTAGTCAGTATCAGACGCTGCCTCAGACCTAATGCCCTGCACTTCGCACTGGTGGCAGGCCGTCGCGAAGCAAGCTGATGCGGAGCCGGAAGCGTAATTAAGCCATTTATCAGGAACTACCGACTTATGTCAAAACTGCTGCTAAACAGCATTAGGCAGCATCTGCAAAAACCAGTCGGCCCGCGCGTAATCAAGCTGGTCGTAAAACACTCCCACCCGATTCAAATTGCGGTAATACTCGTTTACGTGCTGGTAGTAATGGCGCTCCGAGGGCACGTACCAGCCAACTGCCCCCAGCCGGTCGGCGAGAAACCACTTCTCCAGCAGCCGGGCGGCGCGGCCGTTGCCGTCGTTGAAGGGATGGATACAGACGAAAGTCAGGTGCAGGTAGGCGGCGTAGTAGAACACTTCGGTTTCACTCAGGCTGCTTTGCCGGAGCGCCGCAATGTCGCGCCAAAGCTTATCCATTTCAGCAGAAACCAGGCTGGCCGGAGCCGCTTCGAATTGAATCTTGCCCGTGTTGTGCTCCATCACCAGCATTTGGCTGGTACGATAAATACCCCGCCATTTTTCGGGCAGCAAATGTTGAGCGAGCAATCGGTGGCTATGCAGAAGATTAGCCTGATTCAATTCGTTTTTTTCGGCGAAGATATACGCTTGAAATAAGTCGTCGGGCTTGCGCACCAGCTCGGGCAAATACTCGACCTGCTGCATTTTATACTTCACGTAGCTGTCCACTTCCAGCGGCTCGCCCTCAATTTTGGCGGACGACATAACCGCGACCGACGTGTAAAACGTGAAGCTTTGCGGCGTGAGACTCACCGCTGCCAATTGCTTCAGGGCGCTACCGATGTCAACGGTCAGCTGACTGCGGTAATCAGCCAAATGCTGGTCGGATAAGATGTCCATCGGAATGCGAGCCGTGGCCGAACCTTACAGCAGATTTCTGAGCACGGTGTTAGTCGGGTCAGCAGCCGGCGGCCTTCGGCCAAAGGTAGCGGCGGGTGGTACTTTCGCCCCATGCGCTTTTCCCTTCTGTCGGCCCCACTGCCGCTGCTGCTGCTGCTGCTCGGGGCCTGCGTGCCGCTCGGCACGCCCATTACCAACCCCGACCTGCCCGCCGGCCGGCAGCCGGGCACGGGCGCGGCCACCACGGCTCTAACTCAACCCCTTCGCTACTACGATTTTATCTACGAGCCGCGCGTACGCTCGGTGCAGTGCTACGCCCCTGGCGGCGGGGCCACCGACGTGCTCGCCCCGCCCATCGTGCCGCTGAGCCAGCCCCAGCCCGTGGTGCTCGAGTTCGACGTGCTCGAAGCCGGGCAGCAGCCCCCGCGCCTCACGGCCCGGCTCGTGCACTGCGACCTGCGCTGGCAGCCCTCGCAGCTCACCACGATGCAGTACCTGGACGAGATAAACGAGTTTAACTTCACCAATTACCGCGCTTCGGTCAATACCAAAGTGCCGTATTTTCACTACGCCCTGCAATTGCCCCGAGTTAAAATCAGCGGTAATTACCTGCTCGTGGTCAGCGACCAACGCGGCGCGCCGCTGCTCTCGCGCCGGGTGCTGGTTTATGAGAGTCAGGTGGTAGCGTATTTGCGGCCGGGCATCGTGGCGGGCGGGCTGGAAGCGCGCTACGCCTACCAGCAGCTCGATTTCGGCATCTCCTACGCCGCCGCAGACCTCGTGAACCCGGCCCAGGAGGTGCGCGTGGTGCTGCGCCAGAACTACCGCTGGGACAATGCCCGCTACGACCTCGCCCCGACCTTCGTGCGCGATGCCGAGCGGCGGCTCGACTACCAGTATTTCAACTACGAGAACGCCTTTCCGGGCCTGAGCGAGTACCGGTTTTTCGACACCCGCTCGCTGCAAGCCAATGGCCTGAACGTGGGCCGGCTGCTGCGCCAAAACACGCCCACCGGCGCGGAGCTGCTGCCCGAAGCCACCCGCAACGGCCAGACCTACACCGCCTACGCCGATGCCAACGGCCAGCGCGTGTTCGAGAACCGCGAGTTTGGCAACGGGGCCGTAAACGGCGATTATGCCCAGGTGTCGTTTCGGCTGAACGCGCCCCAGCCCGCGCCCGGCCCGGTCTATGTGTTCGGCGCGCTCAGCGACTGGCAATTGCGCGACGAGCTGCGGCTGCGCTACGACTCGGTCGGGCGGGCGTACGTCGGGCAGGCGCTGCTCAAGCAGGGCTACTACAACTACAGCTACGCCGTGGCCCCGGCACGCGGCGCGCCCAACCCCGTGCCCGACGAAATCTTCTTCGAGGGCACCCACACCGAGACGGAAAATCAGTACGACCTGCTCGTCTATTACCGTCCGCCCGGCTCCCGCGCCGACCTGCTCATCGCCTACCAGGCGCTGGATTTGAACCGGCGGTAGGGTGTTTTGGCCGTTGGCTTTTGGCTAGTAGCTGATGGCTTTTCAGCGAGCAATCACGTTCGACGCGGGCGGGCGGCGAAAAGCCGCATGCCCGCGTCGAACGTGCTCTGAGCCGACCCGTTTTTTCTGGAAGCCAGGGCTGCCGCAATCCGGCGACCCCGGCTTTTTCGTACCTCAGAGCTACGCGCGCAGATGGCCATTAGCTTAGAATATTAGCTGAACGCTCTTACCAGGAAATTATTACGCTGATAGACGCTGAAAACTAAAAAAGGCTGATTATTTCGCATTTTGACCTCCCAAAAATTTTAGCTTTTCAACCTTTGTTCGTACCTTTGGTCATGCGTAAGACTCAGCTTCCGACCCCGCTTCCGGTGCAGCAGTTTGCCCGGTGCGTTGACGATACCTCCCGCCCCAACGGCCACGTAGGCGACTGGCCCGAGGCCGGCCACATCTATCCCGTTCGAGTATTGCCGCACGTGGGCACCGGGCAGTCGCAGGTGCACGTGCTCGGCTTCTACGCCGAGCGGCCCTACGGCGCGTTCGCCACGCGCCGCTTCGAGCAAGTGGCCACGGTGTGGCTCAATTAGCCGCTCCGCTGGCAGCAAAAACCAGCCGTCCCGGCGGCAGCGAATTAGTTAAATAAACGCCACGCACGACGCGGGCGGGTGGTCAGCAGGCCGCCCGCCCGCGTTTCGTTTAAGCACCCTGAGCGTTTCGGGGCGTTCGGCGGATTTCAACCTGCTTCCGAAGCGGCGAAAACGGGGCCTCCGCATTGGAACAGCCATCCATCGAAGAAGGCCACCCTCATCTTTTCAGACGAAAGTGGCCTTCTAATCGGGTAGCCTGAGCCGGGACCGCGCGAACACGGTCCCGAAGCTTTAGCCGCGCTTGACCTTCGTTTTCACCTTGCCGCCGTCGGGCGTTTCGGTTTTGGTCTTGCCCTCGGGCGCGGTGCCGGGCGCGGGCAGCGTGGCCGCGGCCGCCGGCGCGGCGGCCGGAGCCGGAGCCGGGGCCGCTACCGGCTGACCGTTCATATCCACGTTCACTACCTCGTAGCCCAGCTCGCCGAGGGCGGGGAATGCCTTGGCCCGGTCGCCGACCACCACGATGTACATCTTATCGGCGGGCAGATACTTCTGGGCGCTGGCCTGCACGTCCTCCTTCTTCAGGTTTTTCAGGATTTCCTGCTGCTGCTGCACGTAGGTAGCGGGCAGGTTGTACTCGACCAGGCGCGAGAGGAAGCCGGCTTTCTGCTGGCCGGTTTCGTAGCGCAGCGCGTCGCTCTGGCCCACCGAGCTTTTGAGGAACGCCAGCTCTTCGTCGGTCAGCCCGGTGCGGTAGTTGGTGATTTCGCTCATGAACTCCTTCACCGACGGGGCCGTGGCATCGGCCCGCACGCCAGCCTGGGCCGTGTAGGGGCCGGCGTAGCGCGAGCCGCTGAAGCCCGAGCGCGCGCCGTAGGTGTAGCCCTTGTTCTCGCGCAGGTTCAGGTTGATGCGCGAATTGAAGGCACCGCCGAGCACGTAATTCGACAGGTAAGCGCGGTAATAGTCGCCCGTCGCGTCATAGGTGAGCGGGGTGAGGTAGCCGACCCGGATTTCCGACTGAGCCGCGCCCGGCTTATCCAAAAAGTAAATTTTGGTTTTGTCGGGCTGCACCCCCGCCACGTCGGCCGGGATGGTCACCTCGCGCTTGGCCCAGCTTTGCAGAAAGCCCAGCTGGGGCGTGAGCTTGGCCTGGTCCACGTCGCCCACCACCACGAGGTAGCTCACGTTGGGAGCGTAGTTTTTGGCGTAGAACTCCTTCACGTCGGCCAGCGTGAGCGAGCCGACCGAGGCGGCGGTGCCGGCCACGGCGGTGCCGGCGATGGAGTTCGGGCCGTAAATCAGGTGGTTATAGGTCAGGTCGGCCATCACGCCGGCCTGGGTGCCGAAGTTACCAATCTGCTCCAGCTGCTGCTTTTTCAGGCGGTCGAAGTCGGCCTGGTCGAAGCGCGGGTGCAGCAGGCGCTGGTCGAGCAGGGCCAGCGTGGCGGGCAGGTTCTTGGTCAGGCTCTGCACGAAAACGGTCGTCTCGTTGTCGCCGCCGAAAATCTGAATCTGCGAGCCGAGCTGCTCCAGCGCGGCGGCCATTTCTTCGCCCGTATATTTTTCAGTGCTCTCGTTGAGCATGTTGGCCGTGAGCTGGTTGATGCCGGCTTTGCCGGGCGTGGTTTGCTCCAGCCGATGCCCGCCGCGCAGGGTGAGCTGCATCGTAACGGCCGGAATCTCGCTGTTCTTGGTGCCGATGAGCTGCAGGCCGTTGGGCATGGTCTGCTGGTAAAGCACGGGCACTTTCACTACCGGGTTCGCGCCCGAGGCCGGCTGCTTGCTCCGGTCAAACGTGTCGGTGGCTTTCAGGTACTTCAGCCCCGCGTAGCCGTAGTCCGGCGCTTTGTAGCCCGCCTTGTCAATCACGTAGTTGTCGGGCTTGGCGGGGGCGCCGCCGGTTTTGGGCACCACGCTCAGAATCACGGCCTTCTTGCCGCGCACGTACTTGTCGAACACGCGCTGCACGTCGGCTTTGGTCAAAGCGCGCAACTCTTTCAGCTCGACGGTCAGGTAGTTGGGGTTGTTGAAGTAGGTCTGGTTGGCGGCGAGCTGGCTCACCTTGCCGCTCACGCTGGCCAGCGAGTTGATGACCTGGGCCTCGGTGCTGGCCTTGAAGCGGCGCACGTCGTCGTCGGAAATGCCGCGGCGGCCCAGCTCGGCGATGCTGCTCCGCATCTGGGCTTCGAGCGAGTCCAGGCCCTTGCCCGGAAACGGCAACCCGATGAGAAACAGCTGCCCGGCCAGCTCCGAGTTCTGCTGCCGCACCTGGGCCTGAATGGCTTTCTGGGGCTTGACCAGGTTTTTGTAGAACAAGCTCGTTTTGCCGCTGCCCAGAATGTCGGCCAGCGCGTCGATGGCTACCGCGTCGGGGTGGCCGTTGGGCACGGTCGGAAACACCATTTGCAGCATCGGGAAGCGGATGTTGTCGGTGTAGCTCACGTAGCGGTCCTGGGTCAGCACCGGGGCGGGCAGCTTCTGCACCGGCACGGCCAGTCCGCGCTTGATGGGGCCGAAATACTTCTCAGCCAGCCTCACAACCTCGGCCGCTTTCACGTCGCCGCCCACCGTGAGCGTCGCGTTGTTCGGGCCGTACCAGCGCAAGAAGAAGTTCTTCAAATCGTTCACGTCCGACCGGTCGAGGTCTTCCAGATAGCCGATGGTCAGCCACGAATACGGGTGCCCATACGGGTAGAGCGTCTTACTGACATATTCCGAAGCGAGGCCGTAGGGCCGGTTATCGTAGTTCTGGCCGCGCTCGTTCTTGACGGTCGAGCGCTGAATCTCGAATTTCTTCTGGCTCACCGCGTCGAGCAGGAAGCCCATGCGGTCGGCTTCGAGCCACAGCCCGGTTTCGAGCTGGTTGCTGGGCAGCGTCTCGTAGTAGTTGGTGCGGTCCTGGTTGGTCGAGCCGTTGAGCGTGCCGCCGGCGGCCGTGACGAGCTTGAAATGCTGCTGGTCGCCGACGTGGTCGCTGCCCTGAAACATCATGTGCTCGAAGAAGTGGGCGAAGCCCGACTTGCCAATCTGCTCGCGCGCCGAGCCAACGTGGTAGGTCACGTCCACGTGCACGAGCGGATCGGAATGGTCTTCGGCCACGACGACGGTCAAGCCGTTGGGCAGCACGTACTTCTCGTACGGGATGATGACCTCGCCGGGCTTGGCCGTCACTTTCTCGATGAGCCGCGCCCCGCCGGCCGTCGCCGTGGGCGCGGCTTTCACGGTCGCGGGCTTGGCCGTGGTCGGCTTCGCGCCGTTGGGCTTGAGCGCCGGTTTGGCGGCCGGCTTTTGCTGGGCCAGCGCCGGGGCGGCCGGAGTGGTCACTAGGGCCAGCCCGCAGAGCCAGGGCAGAGAAAATCGTAGGTTCATATGAATAAGAAGGGTGAATAGGCTGGCAGAATGCGCCACCAGCCCACAATGTTACTTCACAATCAGGTCATGCGCCAAGTCGGGACGCTGCCGTCGAACTAACCCCGAGCGTGAGCCAACCGCGGGCGGGCGGGGTTGGGCCGCCCGCCCACCCGCGGTTGGCTCACTTGCGAATCAGCGCCCCGGCCTGCCGCTCAAACTGTTGAATGAGCCGCTGCATCACCTGGTCGATGGCCTGGTCGGTGAGCGTCTGGGCGGGGTCTTGCAGCAGGAAGCTCACCGAGTACGACTTTTTACCGGCCCCCAGATTCGGCCCCTCATAGACATCGAACAGGTGGAGCGCGCGCAGCAGCTTGCGCTCGGTGCGCCGGGCGACGACGCGCAGCTGCTCGAAGGTGATGGCCGCGTCCACGACCAGCGACAAATCGCGGCGCACTTCCGGGAAGCGGGGCAGCTCCTGGGCTTGCAAGGTAGCCGCGTAGTGGCGCGTGAGCCAGTCCCAATCCAGCTCGGCGTACCACACGGGCTGACCCACGTCGAGGCGCTTGAGCACGGCCGAAGCCACGGCCCCCAGATGCGCCACGGGCTGATTCTGAGCCAGCAGCGTGAGGCCACCGGCCAGGCCCGGGTGCTCGGTGGGTTGCGGGGCCGGCTCCGGGTGGCCCAGCGCGGCGAGCACCTGCCGCACCGCCCCGGCCAGGTCGGGGAAGGCGACGGGGCGGGGCGGGTGCTGCCAGGTTTCAGCCGTGGCCGCGCCCGTCAGCCAGAGGCCCAGCACGTTCTTTTCCACGTACTTACCACCCTCCCGCCGCTGATACGTGCGCCCGAACTCGTAGAGCTTCAGGTCGCGCTGCCGGCGGTTGATATTGTGGCGGCACACTTCCAGGCCCGACGTGAGCAGGGCCGGCCGCAGCACGGTCAAATCCTGACTATTAGGATTGAGCAGGCGCACCAGCGCGGGGTCGGGCGCGGCAGCCGTCTCGAAGTAGGCCGCGTTGGTGAGCGAGTTGGTCAGGATTTCCGAGAGGCCCTGCCCGCTGAGCAGGCCCGCCGTGCGCTGCCGCAGCATTTCCGGGTCGGGTTTGGGGAAGGGCGACAAAAACGAGGCTCCGTTGTGGGGCCGCAGCGGCACGTTGTCCAGCCCGAAAACGCGCAGGATTTCCTCAATGACATCGGCCTCGCGGGTGACATCGACGCGGTAGGGCGGGACGCGGAGGTGCCAAGTTTCTTGTTTCTTGTTTCTTGTTTCTTGTTCGTTTCCAGGCTCTTGAGTAAGCACATTGGCTGTCTCATGTCTCATGTCTAATGTCTCATGTCTCACCTCAATATCGAGGCTACTAAGAATCTGCTGAATCCGGGCTTCGCCGATTTCGTGGCCGATGAGCTGATTCACGCGGGCCAGGCGCAACGTGATTTCGGCGCTCGGGATGGAGTGCGGAAACTCGTCCACGACGGGCGCGGCCACGCGCGCGCCGGCTACTTCCTGCAGCAACAGCGCGGCCCGGCGCAGGGCCACGGGCACCATGTAGGGGTCGGTGCCGCGCTCGAACCGGAACGAGGCATCGGTCTTCAGCCCGTGCGTCTGGGCGGTGCGGCGCACCACGGCCGGCGCGAAATAGGCGCTTTCCAGGAACACGCGTGTCGTGCCCGGCCCCACCCCGGAGCTTTTGCCGCCGAACACGCCCGCCAGCGCCAGCGGACGGCCCGGCCCGTCGGCGATTACTAAGTCAGTTGGCACGAGCGGGCGCTCCACCCCGTCGAGAGTCGTGAAACGCTCGCCCGCTTCGGCCCGCTTCACCCGGATTTGCTGGCCCGCGAGCTGGTCGGCATCGAAGGCGTGCAGCGGCTGGCCCAGCTCGTGGAGCACGAAGTTGGTGACATCCACCACGTTGTTTATCGGGGTCAGGCCGATGCTTTTCAGGCGCGCTTGCAGCCAGTCGGGCGAGGGACCGACCCGCACGTTGTCCAGCAGCAAACCGGCATAGCGCGGGCAGGCCAGCTCGTCCTCGATAACCACCCGAATGTTATCGCCCGTGGCCGGGGCGCTGAACGCGCTCAGGTCGGGCAGGCGCACGGGCTGATTGAGCAGCGCGCGCAGGTCGCGGGCCACGCCGTAGTGCGAGGCGGCATCGGCGCGGTTGGGCGTGAGGCCGATTTCGATAATCGTGTCGCTCGTCAGCCCGAAGTAATCGGCGGCGGGCGTACCGTCGGGCAGGTCGGTATCGAGCACCAGGATGCCGGCGTGCGAGCTGCCCAGCCCGATTTCGTCCTCGGCGCAAATCATGCCCTCGGAGGCCGCGCCGCGGATTTTGCTTTTCTTAATCTTGAACGGCTCGCCGCCGACCGGGTGCAGCTCCGCCCCTTCCAAAGCCACCACCACCCGCTGGCCGGCGGCTACGTTGGGCGCGCCGCACACGATTTGGCGCGGCGCGCCGTCGCCCACGGCCACGGTCGTCAGGCTGAGCTTGTCGGCATCGGGGTGTTTTTCGCAGCTCAGCACCGTGCCCAGCACCAGCCCGCGCAGGCCGCCCGGCACCTGCTCGCGCTCGGTCAGGCTCTCCGCTTCCAGCCCCGAGCCGGTGAGCAGCACCCCGATTTCGGCGGCGGATAAGGTGGTGGGGAATAGGGTTTTCAGCCAGTCGAAGGAGATAGTCATGCGAAAGAGCAGGGCCGAGACAACAAGATTCGGGCATGCCGGGCAAAGGTAGGGGCTGGGTCGGGCGGCCCAAAAGCGGGGATTGCGGCAGTTTCGAGGGTTCGAGCAACGCGCGTCGGACGCGCTCAGCTGTACACGAACTACTGAGGCTGTTTTAACGCTGGCTCAAACCCTATCGTACTGACTGACCATCACGTACATTTACCCGGAGAAAGAGAGCTGTTGAGGCAACCCTCTTCCGTTAAAAGTCCGCTGCCGCCCATGCCCTGAATTGCTTCCTGGACACTTCTAACGCGGATGGCCCCAGCGGTTCGCTTTCCAGCTTATGTCGCCCGCTCATTTCGCGCCCCACCCGGCCCTGCTCGAATTCATCGACAGCGTGTTCGTGCTCGACTTTGACTTTCGGGCCGGGGCCGGAATGTCGCCCATCTACCCGTTCGTGCCCACGCACAACCGCTTTCTGTGCTTTTACCTGCAAGACCAGGTGAAAGTAAAGAAGCAGACCGGCGACTTCGCCACCCGCGCCCGCTCCATTATTATCGGGCCGCAGCTCACGCCGGTCACCCTCGATTTGGGGCAGCGCCACCAGGCGGTCGTCGTGAACCTGAAACCCGCCGGCATGTACCGGCTGCTGGGCATTCCGATGGCCGAGCTGGTGGAACGCGACTACGACGCGCGCCTGGTAGTGGGCCGCGAAATCGACGAGCTGCTCGAGCGCCTGCACGAGGGCCGCACTGCCGAGCGGCGCAACGACACCGTGCAGCACTATCTGCTGGGCAAGCTCGGGCAGCTGCGGCCGCTGCTGCCCTTCGACGCGGCCATCCTGCGGCAGGTGCGGGCCAGCGGCAACCTGCCCATCGAGCAAGTGGCCGCCGAAGCCTGCCTGAGCGTGCGGCAGCTCGAACGGCTCTCGTACGAGCGGCTGGGCTTGTCGCCCAAAGTTTATAGCCGCATGATTCGCTTTTCGCACGCCTACAAGTGCAAGGAGAGCGCTCCGCACGTGTCATGGACCGCCATCGCCCACCGCTGCGGCTACTTCGACCAGATGCACCTCATCCGGGACTTCAAGCTCTTCGCCGGCCACGCGCCGGGCCTGCTCACGCCCGAAGGGATAGAAAAGTCCGTGCGGTTTCGGACGATGGAGGACCTGAGCATCGACTTGTAAGTGCTTGCAAGCGCTTGTGGATGAGCGGGCGAGACGAGCGCAGAATGTCGCATTTGTACTAGGCGGCAGGGTTTGGGGGCGGGTACTTTTGGCAGAAATTATTCTCCTTTCCAACCAACCCAACCCCATGAAAATTTTCTGGCTTTCGCTCGGTGCATTGGCACTCCTCTCCTGGCCGGCGGCCGGGCAGCTTGCCTCCACGGCCGCTGCCCGGCCGATGGCCGCTGCCCCCACCCGGCCCGCCACCGCGCTCACCGCTGATGAGCAGCTTTTCACCACGCTCATCGGGCAGGTGAGTGCGGCGCTTGAAAAGAGCGACATGAGCGCTCTGGGTAAGTACATGGCCCCCGAATACGTGCACTACACCCCCGACAACACCAGTGGCGGCCGCACGGAGGAGCTGGCCCACCTGGGCACCTGGACCGGCATGAGCGTGAAGCTACGAGGCCCCGTGAAAGTAAACCGCTACGGCAATACCGCCATCACGGTATCGACCTCCACCTTTAGCGGCACGGCCGAGGGCCATCCCTTCACCAGCACCATCCAGATGATGACTGCCTGGGTGCTGCGCGAGGGCAAGTGGCAGATGGTCGTAGTGCAGTCGAAGCCGGTGCCGGCCTAGCGCCAGCTCTGGCGGAAGCGCAAGACTGCCGGACTAACTTAAACGTCCATCAGGGCGGGCCAACTGGCGGCCGGGCAAAGCTATTGGTTTTGCCCGGCCGCCAGTTGGCCCGCCCCAGTTGCTTTTCCTTGTGAGACGCTCTCCTGTTGCCCGGCCGGCCTTGTGGGGGCTGCTGCTAACGGGCGGCTCGGCGGGGCGGGCGCAAGATGTCGCATTTGTACTAGGCAGCGGGTTTGGAGCCGGGTACTTTTGGCGAAAACTATTTCACCTCTTACCCCCCCCCTTCAAACGCCATGAAAACTTTCCTACTTTCGCTCGGTGCTGCGGCACTCCTCACCCTGCCGGCGGCTGGGCAGCTCGCCACGACGGCTACTGCCCAGCCGATGACGGCCGCGCCCGCCCGGCCCGCCGTCGCTCTCACCCCCGACGAGCAGCTCTTCACCACGCTCCTGAACCAGGTGGGCGCGGCTATTGAAAAGGGCGATATGGTGGCCCTGGGCAAGTTCATGGCCCCGGAATACGTGCATTATAACCCCAACAACGGCAGCGGTGCCCGCGCCGAGGACCTAGCCTACATTGGCACCTGGGGCAAGACCGGCGTGAAGGTGCTCGGCCCCGTGCGGGTGAACCGTTACGGCAATACGGCCGTCACGGTGGCCACTTCCGTTTTTTCCGGTAACGACGGGGGCAAGCCCTCCAGCCGGGCTATCCAGATGATGATTGTTTGGGTGCTGCGCGCGGGTAATTGGCAGATGGCCGTGGTGCAGTCGAAGGAAGTGCCGGCCTGACCCGCCCGCGCTGGCCCGCCCGCTGGGGCCACCCCATTTCGCGGAGACGTTTCCTGACAGCCCGGCAACCCGGCTTGCGCGGATAACTCGTGCCTTCGCCCTACCTGTTTCTCACTCTTTTCTCCCTACTGATGAAGCACTTCCGACTTTACCTGGCCCCCTTGCTGCTGTTGCTGCTGCTGCTGCTGGCCCGCCTCACGAGCCAGGCCCAGAGCGTGGGCATCGGCACGGCTACCCCGCTGGCCGGGGCCGCGCTCGAAATCCGGGCCAGCGACAAGGGCCTGCTCATTCCGCGCCTCACGGCCACTCAGCGCGCCGGCATCGCGGCCCCGCCGCAGGGGCTGATGGTGTACCAGACTGACGGCTCGGCCGGCGGCGGCCCCGGCACGGGCTTCTGGTACTTCGGCGGCAACCCCGCCGCCTGGGTCTTTATCAACCCCGCCGGCGGGGCCGGCGACAACCTGGGCAACCACACGGCCACCCAGAACCTGAACCTGCAAGCCAACGCGCTGGTGGGCACCGGGGCCAGCTTGGGCACGGCCGTGGGCGTGGGTGTGCGCGCCGACGGCGGGCTGAATATCGGGCAGAACGGGGTGGGCAACAACGTGCTGCTCGGCTACCAGGCCGGGCAAAGCCTGACCCCCAATGTGAGCAGTACCCTGGGGCTACGCAACCAGTTCAGCGGCTACCAAAGCGGCCGGGCTACCACCACCGGCATCAACAACCAGTTCGACGGTTACCAGAGTGGCTACAGCAATACAACCGGCAACGCCAACTACTTTGGCGGCTTCTCGAGCGGCTACCGCAACACGACGGGCAGCGACAACCAGTTTGTGGGCTTTTTTAGCGGCCTCAACAACACGACGGGCAGTTCCAACCAGTTCAGCGGCTACTGGAGCGGCTACAATAACACGACGGGCAGCTTCAATAAATTCAGTGGTGCCTTCAGCGGCTTCACCAATCAAACGGGCAGCTACAATCAGTTCGACGGTTACGAGAGTGGCCTGCGCAACACCACGGGCACCCTCAATCACTTCAGCGGCTACCGGAGTGGTACCAATAATACGACGGGCTCCAGCAACTACTTCAGTGGCTTCCAGAGTGGCAGCAGCAACATCACGGGCAGCGGCCATCAGTTCAGCGGCCGAAACAGCGGCTTTGCCAACACGACGGGCAACTATAACACCTTCAACGGCTTCCAGAGCGGTGGCAACAACACGACGGGGAGTAACAATCAGTTTAGCGGCCGAAACAGCGGCTTTGATAACACGACGGGCGACTTTAATACCTTCAACGGCTCCCAGAGCGGCCGCTACAATACGACCGGTGACAACAACACGGCTCTGGGCAACGGCAGTGGCCCGGCCCAGGGCAGTGGCGGCATCAGCAACGCCACGGCCCTGGGGGCCAACGTACGCCTGACCCAAAGCAACACCCTCGTGCTGGGCAACAACGCCAACGTGGGCATCGGCACGAGCAGCCCCCAAACACGCCTGAGTTTAAGTCCGACTACCATAGAGACGAAAATTACGCTCTGGGACGGGGGCAGCGCGGCCAACCACTACGGCTTTGGCATCAGCGGGGGCCAGCTCAACTATCACGCCTTCGACAACAACGCCAGCCACGTGTTTTACGTCGGCGGCAAAAACGGCGATGGCCTGGAGCTGATGCGCATCCAGGGCAACCGCCGGGTGGGCATCGGCACCAACGACCCCCAGAACGAGCTGGACGTGAACGGTACCGCCCGCGTGGCGGAACTCCACACGCGCAGCACTGGTGGAGCCAATATGGTACCCGTCGCCTACGGGCGCATCCGGGGGAGCAATGGCACGACGGCAGCTGGTACCGGCAATTTTACGTGTAGCAAGAACACTTTCCCCTTATCCTACACCGTGCGGTTTACTTCGGGCTTAAGCTCGACTCTCTTTTCTAACTACATTGTTTTGGTTACGACCAACGATGGGAATACGGGTGCCACCGTCGATACGAATACTATCGGGAAGTTGACGGTCACCTTTCCCACCTTGGGTGTTCTGGGTGGCTCTGTCAGCAACGACTTTTCCTTTATCGTCTACGTACCCTGAGCCTGACGGACGACCCTCGGCGGCTTGAGCCGCCCTGCAAACAAACCACCGTCGCCCAAGCCACCGCCGACCACGCCGCTCGGCTCGTCGTGCAGGCCCACCTGGCGCGGCTGCTGGGCGAAGCGCCCGTGGCCCGCGCCGCCGGGCGCTAAGCGGGGCTGCCGACCAGCCCCGGGAGTAACCCCCGAGCGGAGCGCCCCACCGGGTTGCGCGCTCGGCCAACGTAGCTGCTCACCAGGCGACTGTTACGGGTGCGGGCAAGTCGGACGCGGGGTCACCAATCAGGGTACTTCGGTTCCGGCCGCGCCCGTATCTTGCCGCTACACTTGCCCGCTACCCGCCATGAGCTACTACCCCGACGAACCATTGGTGTTGCACGGCGAGCTTATCGCCCGTTTTTCCGATGACGAGTTTTTTGATTTTTGTCAAGCCAATGCTGGCCTCCGCATCGAGCGGAGCGCCCAGGGCGAAATTATTATTATGTCCCCAGCCGGTTTCGTATCCAGCGCTCAGAGCTTAGAAGTGGCTGGGCAGCTTCGTGATTGGAATAAAAAGCATAAGCTCGGCCGGGTAGCTGACTCGTCAGTGGGCTACAAGCTGCCGGACGGGGCCACGCTCTCGCCCGATGCGTCCTGGATAAGCCTGGCCGCCTGGGGCCGGACCACGCCGGCCAGCCGCCGCAAGTTTCTGCCCGCCTGCCCGGAGTTTGTGGTCGAAGTCATGTCGCCCTCCGACAAGCTGGCCACCGAGCAGGCCAAGATGCAGCAGTGGCTGGCCAACGGCGCGCAGCTCGGCTTTTTGCTAACCGACACCCCCGAAACGGCCTACGTCTATCGCCCCGGCCAGCCGGTGGAAACGCTCACGAGCTTCGACCGCGAGCTGAGCGGCGAGCCGCTGCTGCCCGGCTTTCGGCTTGACTTGCGGGAGTTGCGCGAAGTGGCTGAGTAGTAGCGCGGGCCTCTGACCCCGCATACTGCCTTGACTGCGAACGGGTCGGAGACCCGCGTTACTGCCTACGGCCGGTACAGCTGCTCGCCCGCCTCAACGGCTACGGTCAGCCGGTTCTCGGCGGGCGGCTTCGGGCAGCTGAAGGCGTGGTTGTAGGCGCAAAATGGGTTATACGCGGCGTTGAAATCCAGCGCGATTTCGCTGGCCTCGGCGGCGGGTACGGGCAGGTCGAGGTAGCGGCCGCCGGCGTAGGTCCGGGGGCCGTTGGTGGGGTCGGTGAAGGGCACGAAGAGCCGGCTCGTTTCGCCTTGTTTCTGTAGCAGCAGCAGCTTTTGGGGCTGGCCGCCGAGCGTGAACTCGGCCAGGCCCCAGCGGGCGTAGGCATCGGCACCGGGGCCGCCGCTCAGGGCCAGCGGCAGCGGGGCCGGCGCGGCCGCCCGGCTCAGGCGGGCCGACACGCGGTAGGCGGCCACGGGCGCGAAGTAGCGCAAGCCATCAAACGCCGCCCGCGCCTCCGCCGGAATCGGCGACTCGGGGGCCGCGCGAAAGGCCCGGTCTTTCTGCTGCCGCGCCTGCCGAAGCTGCTGGGCGTAAGCAGCCTCGGCGGCCGGGTCGGCGGCGGGCGGGCTGGATTGCAAGCTGTAGTAGAGCAAGGCCACGACGGTGAGCAGCGCGAGAGCCAGAAGAAGCTTTTTCAATTGTTCATTGATAATTGCTCATTGATAATTGATAATTGATTTAGAAGCTGTTTGAGTTAGTTTTTCTGTATTACCTAACTGATTACAAGCGGCTTATTTGCTCGCCGCTCGTATCGCCTCACCCCCCGGCCCCCTCTCCGAAAAGGAGCGGGGGAGCCGGACTACAGGGCACGTCTGCCTATGTCTGCTTGCGGTCGACACCCCCGCTCCTTTTTGGAGAGGGGGCCGGGGGGTGAGGCGACACGAGCGGCGAGCAACCAATTGATAAGTAACGTCTTCACAAGAATTCAATAACTCAAACAGCTTCTTACAGCATCCCTTCGTCGGCGAAGCTGTAATAGCCCAAATCGGTGTAAATCAGGTGGTCGAGGATGGGCAAATCCAGAAAGCCGCCGGCCTCTTTGAGCTTTTTGGTCAGGGCGATGTCGGCGGCGCTGGGCTGGCGGTTGCCGCTGGGATGGTTGTGGACGAGGATGATGCTGCTGGCCAGGTGTTCGAGCGCCGGCTTAAAGATGAGCTTGGGGTCGGCCACGGTGCCGGCCACCCCGCCGGAGCTGATTTTCTCCTGCCGCATGAGCACGTTGGCCCGGTTCAGCAGCAGCACCCAGAACTCCTCGTGGGGTAAGTCCTGCAATTGCGGACGCACGAGGCGGTAAATGTCCCGGGAGCAGGTGATGGTGGCGCGCAGTGGCGCATCGGCCTCCTTGCGCCGGCGGCCCAGCTCCAGCGCGGCCACCACCGTGATGGCTTTGGCCGGCCCCACGCCGGGGTGGCGGCAGAGCTGCTTGACGCTGAGCCGGGCCAGCTCGTTGAGGTCGTTATTGACCGCCACCAGCATGAGCTTACCCACATCGACGGCCGTGAGCTTGGTGGTGCCCGAACCTAGTAAAATAGCAATCAGCTCGGCATCGGTGAGCGCGGCGCGGCCTTTTTGCAGCAGCTTCTCGCGCGGCCGGTCTTCCTCGGCCCAGCTCTTGATGCCGAAGCTGGCGGGTGCGGCGTAGGGGGCGAAGTCTTCCGGGGCGCTGATGGCCGGGGCGGGCGGCAGCGGGCCGGGGCCGGCGCGAAAGTCGTCGGCGGCAACATTGACGGCGGGGAGCGGGGTCGGGTTCATGCGCGAAGCGGCGGACTGGGCCGGCAAGGTAAAATAAAACCGGGGGCCGGCCGTCCAGTGGGCGCGACGGCGCGGGCAGCTCAACCAAAATTTCACCCGGCCGTTTGGCCCGCTTATGCAAAACCGGCTCGTTTTCTGGGGAATCCTGCTGCTCATTATCCTGGCCGAATACTATGGCTACGTGGCCGTGCGCACGGCGCTCAGCCTGAACTCGGGCGCGGCCCGGCGCGGGCTGGCCCTGAGCTACTGGGCGCTCACGCTGGGCCTGTGGGGGCTGGCCATCTGGGCGGCGGCCACCCGGCGCGACGGCCAGCTGCTGGCGCTCAAAGGCTATCTGCTCGCGGCTCCGCTGCTGCTGCTGACGGCCAAGCTGGTGGTGGTGCTGCCGCTGCTGCTCGAAGACGTGGGCCGGCTCGCGCGCTGGGGCCTGCAGGCGGCCTCCGAAAGCGGGGCCATCAGCCCCGACCGCTCGGCCGGTAACGAGCCGATTTCGCGCTCTCAGTTTATGAGCCGGCTGGCCCTGGGCCTGGGCGCGGTGCCGCTGCTGGCCCTGGTTTGGGGAATGCTGAAGGGCAAAACCGACTACCGCGTCCGGCGCGTGACGCTCACCTACGCTAACCTGCCGGCCCGCTTCGACGGGTTTAAGATTCTGCAAATCTCGGACCTGCACACCGGCTCGTTTCTCGGCAACCCGGAGCCGCTGCGCCGGGCCGTGGCCCTGATTAACCAACAAAGAGCCGACCTCATCGTGATGACCGGCGACCTGGTGAACGACCGCGCCCCGGAAGTCGAGCCGCACATCGACGCGCTGGCGGGCATCGAGTCCGACTTGCCCAAGTTTTCCATCCTCGGCAACCACGACTACGGCGACTACGTGCCCTGGCCGAGCCGCGAAGCCAAGGCCGAAAACCTCCAGCGCCTGGCCCAGAACCACGCCCGCATCGGCTGGCGGCTGCTGCTCGACGAGGCCCACGTTATCCGGCGCGGGGCCGACGAGCTGGCCGTTATCGGGGTGCAGAACTGGAGCAGCCACCCCAACTTTCCCAAGCACGGCCGCCTGGCCCCGGCCCACGCCGCGAGCGGGGCGGCCCCGTTCAAGCTGCTGCTCTCGCACGACCCTTCGCACTGGCAGGCCCAGGTGCTGCCCGAGTTCCCCGACATCGACCTCACGCTCAGCGGCCACACCCACGGCATGCAGTTCGGCGTGAACCTGCCCGGCTTGAAGTGGAGTCCGGTGCAATACTCGTATCCGCAGTGGGCGGGGCTGTACGCGCGGGGCCGGCAGCGGCTGTACGTGAACGTGGGGTTGGGTTATTTAGGCTTTCCGGGGCGGGTGGGGTTTTTGCCGGAGATAACGGTGCTGGAATTGCGGCGCGGGTGAGCGATTTTTTAGCCCGCAGAGGACGCGGAAGGTTACGCAGAAGGCGCGGAGGCTGCAACGTTCGGGGCGTAATACCGCTCCCCGGCTCTGATAAAGGTAAAGGTGGTAGGTTTACTTTGCCTGACCGAACCGCTTGCCACAAAGCCCTCACTTCGTGCCCTCCGCAGCCTTCTCCCCGCGCGTTTGCTGGCTGCTGAGCGGCTTGTTGCTACTCGGCAGCCTGAGCGCGAGCCGGGCGCGGGCGCAAACGGGCAGTCCGCCCCGGCCTGGCCCCCCGGTGCGGGTGAGCGGCACGGTGAGCGAGACGGCTAGTCAGCAGCCGATTCCGGGCGCGTCGGTGCGGGTGCAGCGGACGCGGCGCGGCACGGCGACCGACGCGCAGGGTAATTTCCGGCTGACGGCGCTGCCCACCGACACGCTCTTGTTTCGGGCCATCGGCTACCGGCCCTACCGGCGGCTGCTCGGCGGCACGGGCCTCGCGCAGCTCGTGGTGCGGGTGCGCCTGGTCCGCGACTCGGTGGCGCTCGGCGAGGTGCGCGTCACGGCCGACCGCCCCGACCGCGCCCAGATTAACCGGGCTTTGCGCAACCTGAAGCGCCCCGCTGCCGTGGCGAAGATTCCGGTCCGGCCGGCCGCGCCCCGGCCCCTGTTCCCGGTCGATACGCTGCCACCGGCCCTGCCCAAACCGACCATCGGCAATCCTACGAGCTTTATTTACGAAAAGCTTTCGCGCGCCGGCAAAGAGCGCCGCAAGATGGCCGCCATTCGCGCCGCCGAGCGCGCTGAGAAAGCCCGGCAGGCCCGCGCCCGCTACAACCGGGCCTTCAAGGACAACCGGGGCTATGAGTAGCCGCCACGTAACGGGAAGTAACGCGGAGCCTCTGCTTCGTACATGAGGGCATCGCGGCGCGCGAAAAACTTTTTTATCTCCACTTTGCGCTGGCCGATAACCTCGGCAGCACCTGCGCCGTACACGCGGTCCGAACCCATTTACCCATTTTTTCTCTCATGAAAAGCTCCCTCTTACTGCTCGCCGGCGCGGCCGCCCTTTCGTTGGCCTCGTGCTCGCAAACCACCACCGAAACGACTACCACCAAGCCGGCTGATGCTTCGGCCGGCACTACTACCACGACGACGACGACCGACGTGACGTACAAATCGCGCGGCAGCCGCATGGCCGACAAGTTCGCGGCCGACATGAAGATTACCGACGAAGCCACCCGCGAAAAGCTGCGCACGGCCTATTTCAACCGTTCGAAGCGCTACGGCGAGATGCGGGCCAAGTACACGAGCGACACGACCGGCATGGGCGCGGCCATGCGCCAGTACCGGACCGACACCGACACCGAATTCAAGGGTATTCTGACCAACGCTGACCAGTACAAATCCTACGAGTCGTCGCGCTCGACCTACGACGAGGCCAACAACCTGAGCGATGAGGCCAGCGGCTCGATGAGCGGCACGAGCACGAGCATGGGCAGCGGCGCGGCTTCGACCGACAATTCGGCGGCCGGCAGCGGCACGAAGTCGGGCGGCGAAACTTCGGCGGCCGGTGCCGCTACGGGCGCAACGGTCGAGTCGGGCAAAACGAAGATGGCTGACGGCTCGAAAATCAAAGTGAAGGAAGACGGTACCGTGAAAATCAAGGACGCGGACGGCAACAAGACCAAGATGAAGATGTAAGCTCGGGTCAGCGACGAGCGTAGCCGGCTGACCTTTCCCGGAAAAAACCCGCGCCTGCAACGGCGCGGGTTTTTTTTGCTTCCTTTAGCCGCAGCTTTGCGGTCGAGCTGCGTTTAAGAGCACGTGTTTTTGCCGATTAACTCCCCTTTTGTCCGCTCCAAGTCCCGGCCCGGCCGGGCGTGGGCACTGACCTTGACCTTGGCCTTAACGTTGGCCCTGGCGTTGGCCCTGAGCGCGGTCCCACGCGGGGCGTGGGCGCAGGCGGGTAGCCCGGCCCCGGTGGTGCGGGTGAGCGGCACGGTGAGCGAGGCCGGCCGCGGCCGGGCGGGCATTCCGGGCGCGACGGTGCAGGTGCAGCGCAATCGACGCGGGGTGGCGGCCGACGCGCAGGGCGACTTTTTTCTGACGGCGCTGGCCACCGACACGCTCGTGTTTCGGGCCATTGGCTACAAGCCGCACCGGCTCGTGCTCGGCGGCACGAGCCTCTCGCAGCTCGTCGTGCAGGTGCGCCTGGCCCGCGACTCGGTGGCGCTCGGCGAGGTGCGCGTGCTGGCTGACCGCTACGACCGCGCCCAGATTAACCGCGCCCTGCGCAACATCAAGCGCCCCGCCCCGCCGGTAGTCAAGATTCCGAAGCGCCCGCCGCCGCCCAAGCCGCTGTTTGCCGTGGACAGCACCGGCCCCCACCCGATTGAGCCGGACATCAGCACCTCGAACGTGGACTGGCTCTACGACCAGTTCTCTCGCCAGGGCAAGCAGCGCCGCAAGCTCGAACAGCTCAAAGCCCGCGACGCGGCCGAAAAGGCCGGACGGAAGTTTTAGTTTCTTGTTTCTTGTTTCTTGTTTCTTGTTTATAGGGTGCGGGTTCTCGCAGAGTTCCGCAGTAGGGGCAAAACTTCGCAGGGAGCAAACGACGCTACCTTGCCTCGTTCAAGTTTGAAACAAGAAACAAGAAACAAGAAACAAGAAACATCCCGCCCCGTAAGGCCAACCCATGAGAATCGGGTATCCTTGCGTAAACGAGACGCTGGCTTGCAGCGCGGCCACTACGTTTCGGCTGGCCTCGTACTCGGCCGAGCGGCTCGTGCCTACCGTGGCGGCCAACCTGGCCTGCCTGCGGCAAATTCTGGAGTGGAACGTGGCCCACGGGCTGCTCTTTTTTCGGCTCGGCTCGGGCATCGTGCCGTTTGGCTCGCACGAAATCAATACGCATCCCTGGCAGCAGGAATTTCGGGGCGAGTTTGAGGAATTGGGGCGCTACATGCGGCAGCATGGGATGCGGATTTCGTTTCATCCCGACCAGTTCGTAGTGCTCAACTCGCCCGACCCGGCCATCGTGCAACGGTCGGTGGACGAGCTGATTTACCAGGGGTCGCTGCTCGATTTGATGGGGCTGGACGCGTCGGCCAAGCTGCAAATCCACGCCGGCGGCGTGTATGGCGACAAGCCTGCGGCGCTGGCCCGCTGGGCCGATACCTTCCACACCCGGCTGCCCGAAGCGGTAAAGCGGCGGCTGGTAGTCGAAAACGACGACCGGCTGTATTCGCTGCGCGACTGCCTGGACCTGCACGAGATGACCGGCGTGCCGATTCTGTTCGACAACTTCCACCACGAGTGCCTGCACCACGGCGAACCGATGCGCGAAGCCCTGCGCCTGGCCGCCGCCACCTGGGACCCCGTGCGCGACGGGCCGTTGATGATGGACTACTCGTCGCAGGCCCCCGGTGAGCGACGCGGCAAGCACACCGACTCGCTCGTGCCGACGCTGTTCCGCGAGTTTCTGACCCACGTCGAGGAGTTGGAGCTGGACATGATGCTCGAAATCAAGGACAAAGAAGCCAGCGCCGTGGCTGGCGCGCGGGTCTTGCGCGAGCTAGGCCTGCTAGCGCCCGCCCCGGCCGGCTATGCCTACCCGGAGTTCGCGCCGCGTCCGGCCACGACCGATGCCGAAGGCAAGCTGCTGGTCGCCAAACCTAAAAAACGCAAAATCGCCAAGCCAGTCCCCTCTGCAGCCGACGCTGCCCCGGCCCCGGCTGCTGAAGCCACTGACGACACAACTGCCATGGCCACCGCGCCCGCCGCGTCGGCTGAAGCTAAACAAGTAACTACGGGGCCAAAGTCCAAGGCTGAGATGAGGAGCAAGGTTATGGTTGAAGCCGTCGATTTACTCATCTCCAAACCAGCCGCCCAGCCGCGCGCCCGCAAAATACCCACCGTCTGATTCCCTCACCTGATTACCTCCTCACTCACCTCATCACCCAGAAAAATGAACGACCTGCTCCAAGCGACGCTTTCCGGCCTGCAAAACGGCCTCACCAGCCTGCCCCTCGGCTCGGCCATGGACAACACCGAAACCTGGCAGCAGCAGTTTCTGCGCGGCGGCCAGCCCGAGTTTCAGGACATCGCCCGCGAACTCGGCAATCTGCAATCCTTGCTCAGCAGCGGCAACCTCAGCCCGCTGGCTGTCGGCAACTCGCTCGTCATGCTCGGCGACCAGACCAGCCAACTCGCCCCGCAGGGCAACGTGGCCGAACTCAAAGCCGACCTGCTCCGCTTGGCCGACACGCTACGCCGCCACGGCCACGCGCTGCTCGACCACCACGCGGGAGTAAAGAATTAAAAATTAAGAGTTAAAAATTGGCAATTAAGAAGATGATTCGTCGATTTTGGTGGCGTTAATTTTTAATTGCCAATTTTTAATTCATTCTTGCGGCCCCCCGGCTCGGGGCTAAGTCGGTGGACTGCCGACGGCGGCGCTGGGGCACAAGCGGCTGCTCGCGTACGTCGGGGCGGCTGGTGGGCGACGTTTCGGGGGTACCGTTCGCGGGCGCGGGGTTTTGGGTATTGCCGGGGCGATTGGGCTGGGCATCGTAGCCGCTGCTGGTGCGCTGCACCTGGCCTGGCCCTTGAATGGTGCTCTGATTGAGGCCCGGATTGGCGGGCGGCACAGCGGTTTGATTTTGCGCGCCGCCGCGCTGGGGGCTGCTGGCATCGAAGGGCACGGTTTGGGCCTGGGCCACGCGCAAGCTGAGGAGGCCCAGCAGTGAGCAGAGAATTGTCGGGTAGCAGCTTATCATAGCAGGTCAGGAGAAGGGGCAGGAAATAGGGATGAGAAGAACAGACATGAAAAAAGCCGACCGACATCAGAGGAGTCAGTCGGCTTTTTCAGTTGCTGGCGTTCAGCTACATGCTGCTGCTCGACGACTTCATCTTGCCGGAGCCGCGCGACTTCGAGCTTTTGTTTTTCATTTTGCCCCCGTGCGGACGGCCGCCGCTCATCGTGCCGTGGTCCGACATCGAGCCGGAGCCACTACCCATGGTGCCGCCGTTCATCGTGCCCGTGCCCGTGCCCATTGAGCCGGAGCCACTAGTGCCGGTGCCCATCGTACCGGTGCCATTAGTGCCGGTGCCGCCAGTACCCATCGTACCGGTGCCATTGGTACCGGTGCCATTAGTGCCAGTGCCAGTACCATTGGTACCGCCGCCCATCGTGCCGGTGCCACCGGTTCCGCCAGTGCCAGTGCCAGTGCCGGTGCCGGTGCCGGTGCCGGTACCCGTTGAGCCGCCTGCCGGCGTAGTTTGCGCCAGGGCCGCACTCGTGGTGAGGGCAAAAGCGAAGGCAAGCAATTTGGTGGTAAGTTTCATGGTAAAGGATATAAAAAGTGGAAAAGGACGCCTAACTATCGTTGGCTGAGCCTCAGTACGAGGCTTCAGCCCCTTCGTGTTGCGCCCAGACTGGAACCAGTGCCGCGGTCGCTTTTGGCTAAGCTTGGCGCTCGGCTCGCTCGAATAGGCTACCTGGCAGCGGGTTGGCAATTTTAGCAGCTCAACCGTAGCGTGCTGGCACTATGCCCGAATTTTGTTAGTCGCCGCTCGGCACGGTCGGGCAACCGGCCGGAGCGAAGCGGGCACCGCCGGAGCTGACCGGCGCGGCAACCGCCGCTGCCGTGCCCCGGTGCCTGCCGCGCCAGCCAGACCGGTTCAACCCATCCCGGCCTCTACCCGAAGCAGAAGTCAGCCGGCCCAGCCGGCATCAGCCGTTCAATCCGTTTAATCCGTTCGCATCCGCGGTCCTAGTAGCCGTACTTTTCCGCCCACCAGCCGCGCAGCCGCTCCCGGATTTTAGCCTCCGCCGGGTTGTTGCCCGGCTCGTAGTAGCGGGTGCCGGCCAGCGCGTCGGGCAGAAACTCCTGCGCCCGGAAATTGCCCGGCCCGTCGTGCGAATACTGGTACGCCGTGCCGTAGCCCAACTCTTTCAGCAGCTTGGTGGGCGCGTTGCGCAAGGGCACCGGCACCGGATGCATCCCCTGCGCCCGCATCTGGGCCTGCGCCGCCCGAATAGCGGTGTACGCGGCGTTGCTCTTGGGCGAAGTAGCCAGGTAGATAACCGTCTGGCTCAGAATCAGGTCCGACTCGGGCAACCCGATGGCCTGCACCGCCTGCCAGCAGCCGGTGGCCAGCAGCAGGGCGTTGGGGTTGGCGTTGCCGATGTCTTCGGAGGCCAGAATGAGCAGCCGCCGGGCAATGAATTTGAGGTCTTCGCCGCCTTCGAGCATCACGGCCAGGTAGTAGAGCGCCGCGTTAGGGTCGGAGCCGCGAATGCTTTTGATGAAGGCCGAAATCACATCGTAGTGCATCTCGCCGCCTTTGTCGTAGCGAGCCAGCGGTCGCTGGGCGGTGCGCTGCACGGCCGCGTCGGTGAGCCGGACGCGGCCGGTTTCCGGGTCGGGCGCGGTGCTTTGCACCACCAGCTCCAGCAGGCCCAGCAGCTTGCGCGCGTCGCCGCCGCTGAGCGCCAGCAGGGCATGGTCTTCGATAATATCCACCGGGATTTTACTCAAAATCTCGTCCTCGGCCAATGCCCGCCGCACGATTTCGCGCAACGTGTCGGCCCCCAAACTTTCAAGCGTATAAACCTGGCAACGAGAGAGCAGCGCCGGAATCACCTCGAACGACGGGTTCTCAGTAGTGGCCCCGATAAGCGTTACGACACCTCGCTCCACGGCCCCGAGCAGCGCGTCCTGCTGCGCCTTGCTGAAACGGTGAATCTCGTCGATAAACAACACCGTACCCGGCTGACCCTTGGCTCGCTCGATGACCTCGCGCACGTCCTTGACCCCCGCGCTGATGGCCGAGAGCATGGCGAACGGCCGCTTCAATTCCTCCGCCAGCAGCAGAGCCAGGGTGGTTTTGCCCACGCCCGGCGGCCCCCACAAAATGAGCGACGGCAACCGCCCCGCCGCCAGGTAGCGGGTTAACACGCCGTTTTCACCCAGCAGATGGGTTTGCCCGGCGTAGTCCTGGAGGCGGCGCGGGCGGCGGCGCTCGGCGAGCGGGGCGGCGGCGGGGTTATCGAAAAGGGAAGGCATAAGAAGTAGCGCGGACTCTGCGAGTCTGCGCGTGATGGCATCGGCGAGGGAAGCGACCTTTGCGCCCCCGGCCCGGCCGCGCCACAAAGTTGGTGGAAACGGGGCCGCGCAAATTTCGTCCAGCTACTACCCACGCGCGGACTCTCAGAGTCCGCGCTACTGCCCGCCATGTCCACCAAGCTCCGCGTTCACGCGGCCCTGTTCGTAGTCGCCCTCATTTACGCGGCCAACTATTCGCTCGCCAAAGATGTCATGCCGCGCTACCTCGGCCCGCTGGGCATCGTCACGCTGCGCATCGGCGGGGCCGCGCTGTTCTTCGCTCTCGTCAAATATTTCGTCGCGCCCAACGACCGCATCCAGGGTCGAGCCGACAACCTGCGCGCGTTGGCTTGTGGGGTGTTGGGCATCGGCCTGAATCAGCTGCTGTTTTTTTCGGGCCTGAACTGGACTTCGCCCATCAACGCGTCGCTGCTGCAAACGCTGGCCCCGCTGGTGGTGATGCTGGCCTCGGCGGCGCTGCTGAGCGAGCGCATTACGCTGCCCCGGCTGCTGGGCATCTGCCTGGGCGCAGCCGGCGCGGCGGCGCTCATCCTGCACCGACCGAGCGTCGGAGCCTTGATTTATCCGCGGGCGCTGCTGGGTAATTTGTGCATTCTAGCCAACGCGACGGTGTTCGGGCTATACCTGGTGCTGGTGGCCCCGCTCATGCGCAAGTATCACGCCTTTACGGTGTTGGCGCGGGTGTTTCTGGTGGGCGCGGTGGTGGCGGTGCCGGTGGGCGCGCCCCAGGCGTTGGCCGCCGACTACGCCCACTTCCCGGCCTACATCTGGGCCGAAGTGGCCTACATGGTATTCTGCCTCACCATCCTGGCATATTTACTCAACAACTGGGCGCTGAAATTCGCCTCGCCGGCTTTGCTCGGGGTGTACATCTACTTGCAGCCGGTGCTGGCCGTGCTCATTGCCGTAAGTCTGGGCCGCGACCATTTCACCTGGGAGAAAGCCGGGCAGGCGGCGCTGATTTTCGTGGGCGTGGGGCTGGTGAGTCGGCGGGCGCGGCCAGCGGTGGCGACCGGGACGTTGGGCAAACCGGTTTCACCGTAACTCAGGGCCAGCATTTGACCTTAGTTATTTTCATGGAAACCCTCACCATCAACGTTCCCAACGAGCACGCCCGCCGCTTGCTCGAAGAGCTGCAAGCCCTGGGCGTACTCAGCATTCAGCCCGCCGCCAACCCCACTCCGTCGGCCCGCGCGCCCCACGAGCGCACGTTCAACGCGCTGAGCTACTCCACCAAAGGCTTCAAATTCGACCGCGAAGAAGCCAATGAGCGGTAGCGTGTTTTGGTAATACTACTGAGTTCTACTTTGCGCGAAAGTCAATAAGTTATTGTCCGGGTCAAGCAGGGCAAACTCTTTTTGCCCCCACGACTTTGTCTGCAATAGTCCGTGCGGGTGAATGACTACTCCGCTGTCTGTCAATGATTGATATAGGTTGTCAATGTCGTTAGTCCAAATATAAACCTGACCATAATTTTCCGTCGGGTCAAGCTCTTTGAATTCAAAGAAATGAATCTGAACATCGTCCTTCTCCATCATCAGGTAACCGTCAAATCCGGTGTTTCCCCATTCACGAAATCCTAGCTTTTCGCTATAAAAATTTCTGGTCGCGGTTTTATTCCGCATGGGTAATTTTGGGTTTACGCTGGTCAGCATTTCTTTCGCGCTTTGGAGCCATTGGTAAGGGATGCCCTGGCGCGAAGATAGCCGACTGTGGACAATCTGTTCGCGGGCTAAAACCTTGCCGGCGGCCGCTAGTTTGGCAGGCTCCATCATAAGCCGCTGGCATTCGTCTGATATGAATTTTACGGGTAAAAACATCCTCGTCGTCGGCGCATCGTCGGGCATCGGCCTGGCCACGGCCCAACGGCTGAGCGCCGACGGCGCGACCCTTTTCACGGCCTCGCGCTCGCTGCCGACCGACCTGGCGGCGCTCGGCGCTACCCACCTCACGTACGACGCGACCCAGCCCGTGGGCACGACCTTCGACGCGCTGCCCGACGTGCTCCACGGCCTCGTGTACTGCCCCGGCTCCATCAAGCTGCGGCCGTTCGAGCGGGTGCCACTCGACGACTTTCGGGCCGACTTCGAGCTGAACGTACTCGGGGCGGTGCGGGTGCTGCAAGCCACGGCTAAGCGCCTGAAAAAAGCCGAAGGCGGAGCCTCGGTGGTGCTTTTCAGCACGGTAGCCGCCGCCGTGGGCATGAGCTTCCACACGAGCATCGCCACGGCCAAAGCCGCCCTCGAAGGGCTGACCCGCGCGCTGGCCGCCGAATACGCCGGCAGCGGCCTGCGCGTCAATTGCCTGGCCCCGAGCCTAACCGACACGCCCCTGGCCGCCGCCCTGCTCAACACGCCCGAAAAAGCCGAAGCCGGGGCCAAGCGCCACCCGTTGCAGCGCGTCGGCCGCCCCGACGACCTGGCCGCGATGGTCGCGTTTCTGCTTTCCGACCAGGCCACGTTCATCACCGGGCAGGTGCTGGCCGTGGATGGCGGCATGGGAAAATTGAAGTAAGATTTTGGTGCTTTGTGCGTAGTGCTCAGTCATTGCGAGCGCAGCGAAGCAATCGCACCTGTTCAGTACGTTTGGACGTAAAGCAAGCGTAACTCAACAGGTGCGATTGCTTCGCCTTGCTCGCAATGACCGACGTAAACCGGAAGCCAAAAACAGTAAACGAAAAATTAAAAATCACCCATGAAAATCGCCCTTTTCTGGCACCGCCGCGACCTGCGCTTTCACGACAACACCGGGCTGGCGGCGGCTTTGCGCAGCGGCCTGCCCGTGCTGCCGCTGTTCATCTACGACTCGGACATTCTCGAAAAGCTGCCCGAACGGGCCGACGCGCGCCTGACCTTTATCTACGACGAGGTGGAGCGGCTGGCGAAGGAGGCCCAAGCGGCGGGCGGCGGGTTAATCGCGCGCTACGGCAAGCCGCTGGACGTGTTCCGGCAGCTGCTGACGGACTACGAAATCGGGGCCGTGTTCACCAACGAGGACTACGAACCCTACGCCACCCGCCGCGACGGCGAAGTCGGGGCGCTGCTCCAGGAACAGGGCATCCAGTTCAGCCTGCTCAAGGACCAGGTGATTTTTGCCAAGAGCGAGGTGCTGACCAAAAACGGCAACCCGCACAAGGTTTTTGGCAGCTACCGCACCGCCTGGATGGATAAGCTCACCGACAACGACCTCGCCGACCGCGGCTCGCTGGCCTTGCTCAAGGCGGAAAACCTGGCCCGGCCCGGCCCGGCCGACAAGCAGCGGCCGACGCTCGAAAACATGGGCTTCGAGCGGCGGACGCAACATGTGCCCACGCAAGACTTGCCCCAGGAGGAAGTCGTGCGCAACTACCACCGCACCCGCAACCTGCCGGCCATCACCAACGGCACGACCCGCACCTCCGTGCAGCTGCGCTTCGGCACGCTCAGCGTGCGGCAGCTCATGTGGCAGGCCAAAGAGCTGAACCCCAAGCTACTGGCTGAGCTGATTTGGCGCGACTTTTTTATGATGCTGCTCTGGCATTTTCCCAACACGGCCAGCGAGGCGTACGACTCCAAGATGCGGGCCATCCGTTACCGCAACGACCCGGACGAGTTTCGGGCCTGGGCCGAGGGCCGCACCGGCTACCCGCTCGTCGATGCCGGGATGCGCGAGCTGAACGCGACGGGCTACCTGCCCAACCGCGCCCGCATCGCGGCGGCGGGCTTTCTGGTCAAGCACCTTTTCACCGACTGGCGCCTGGGCGAGCAGTATTTCGCCGACAAGCTGCTCGACTACGACCAGAGCAACAACGTGGGCAACTGGCAGTGGATGGCCGGCACCGGGGCCGTGTCCGCGCCCTGGTTCCGGGTGTACAGCCCCGCCAATCAGCAGGAGCAGTACGACCCGGAGTATAAGTACGTGAAAGAATGGGTGCCCGAGTTCGGCACCGACCAGTACGTGCCGCCCATCGTGGACCACAAGTTTGCCCGCGAGCGGGCCGTAACGGCCCTGCGGGCCGGCATCGCCGAGGCGCGGCTGTAGCGCGGACTCTGCGAGTCCGCGCGTACTATCCTTGTTCAGACCGCACCCGATAGCCGTCGCACGCGCGGACTCGCAGAGTCCGCGCTACATTCCGAACCCTGCCCTACCCGATTCGGTTGAGCCATCTATGGATTCTATCGCCCTCAAAGCCGCTTACCTCGACTTCCTGCGCCGCCACGGCCACGCGCCCAAAACGGTGTTCGCCTTCGCCGACGCGCAAGGCATTTCGGAAGCTGAATTTTACCAGCACTTCGCCTCGTTCGCGGTGCTCGACCGCGAAAGCTGGGCCGACTTCGGCCGGCAAGCCCGCGAAAAAGCCGCCGCCGAGCCGGTCTATCAGGGCTACGGCAGCCGCGAAAAGCTGCTCGCTTTCTACTACACGCTGCTCGAAATTCTCAAGCAGAACCGCAGCTTCGCCATCCTCACGCTGGGGCGTTCGCAACGGCGGCAGTTTGCCATAGTGCCCACGGTGCTGCGCTTGTTTGAGCGCGAGTTCGACCACTTCGTGGAAGAGCTGCTGCGCGACGGGCGGGTGAGCGGCGAGGTGGCCTCGCGGCCGATTTTGCAGGAAGCCTACGGCCGCATTTTCCGGCGGCAGCTGCAATTCATCCTGCTGTTTTTCGTGCGCGACGAGTCGGCTAATTTCGAGCGTACCGACGCGGCCGTAGAGAAAGCCGTGACGCTGAGCTTCGACTTGGTGGGGCGCAATACGCTGGACTCGGCCCTGGATTTCGGGCGGTTCTTGCTGCATAAGCGCATGTAATGTGGTGCGAGCTTTGGCTCGCAGTTGCTGAGCACCTGTGTTTGTTACTTAGTTGCCAACTGCGAGCTAAAGCTCGCGCCACCTATGGACCAACCCCTCGAATCGCTGCCGACTTCCAAAGTGGCGCGCGCCGCCCGCTTCGCCAAAACCGGCTTCAAGGTCGGGGCCAACTACGTGCAGCATTACGCCAAGCGCGCGGTGGGGGCCGACTCGACCACCGCCGACCTGCACCAGGCCAACGCCGAGGAACTGTACGGGGCGCTGAGCGAGATGAAAGGCTCGGTGCTGAAAGTGGCCCAGATGCTGGCGATGGAGAAAAACATCCTGCCGCCGGCCTACGCCGAGCAGTTCCGGCAGGCCCAGTACCAGACCCCGCCGCTGTCGGGACCGCTGGTGGTTAAGGCGTTCCGCGACGCGTTCGGGCGCTCGCCGGGAGAATTATTTGATGAGTTCGACCCCGTGGCGCGGCAGGCGGCCAGCATCGGGCAGGTGCACTGGGCGCAGCTTGACGGGCAGGCGCTGGCCGTCAAAGTGCAATACCCTGGCGTGGCGGCCAGCATCCGGTCCGACATCGCGCTCGTTAAGCCCGTGGCCTTACGCGTTCTCGGATTGAAGGAGGAAACCCTGCGCCCGTACCTGGCCGAAGTCGAGGCCCGGCTGGTGGAAGAAACCGATTACGCGCTGGAACTGCGACGCGGCCAGGAAGTGGCCGAGAAGTGCGCCCATCTGCCGCATTTGCAGTTCGCGCGCTACTACCCGGCCCGCTCGTCGGCCCGCGTGCTGACGATGGACTGGCTGCCCGGCCAGCACTTGAAAGAGTTTATGGCTACGGAGCCGAGCCAGGAAATCCGCAACCAGCTCGGGCAGGCGCTCTGGGACTTCTACCAGTTTCAGCTGCGCGAGCTGCGGCAGCTCCACGCCGACCCGCACCCGGGTAATTTTTTATTCAGCCCCGAAGGCGGCGGCACCGTCGGCGTGCTCGATTTCGGCTGCGTGAAGGATGTGCCCGCCACCGAGCAGCAGCAGTTTCTGGCCCTGCTCGCCCCGGAAACTCTCGCCGACCCGGCCCGCCTCGAAACGCTGCTCGCCGAAGCCGGCGTGCTGCGCCCTACCGACGCGCCCACCCTGCGCGCGCTCTACCTGCGCACCCTGCGCCAGTCGCTGGAGCTGATTGGCCGCCCGTTTCGGGAAGCCACGTTCGACTTCGGCGACCCGACCTATTTGCAAAGCCTGTACGCGCTCGGCGACAACCTGCTGCAGGACGACGAGCTGCGCCAGCAGCGCGAGCCGCGCGGCTCGGCCCATTTCGTTTACCTGAACCGCACTTACGTGGGGCTTTTCTCGCTGCTCACCGACCTCGGCGCGGTGGTGCGGACCGAGTGGCGACAGGTAGCTGTTTAATTTTAGTTGAGACCTGAGACGTTAGGCCTGAGACACGAGACAAGAGAAGCTCGCCGAGAAAGGCTCCTGTCTCAGGTCTGATGTCTCAGGTCTTAGTAAAATCAAACGAAAAAGCTAACTCAAACAGCCCCGAAGCTCATAGCCATTGGCTTTTTGTCGAATAAATCCAGCATATAAATTGAACAAAGTGACCGGCCGGCCGCTTGCCCGTTCGTTTACCTTTCCCCATATCATGAAAAAATTTCTGTTGCTCGCCGCCGCTGCCCTCACTTTCGGCTCGGCGGCTGCTCAAACCCAACCCGCCGCTGCCGCTAAAACCGCCGCCGTGGCCAGCTGCTGCGCCCGGCCCGCCGGTAGCGCCAAAGGCGGCCCCAGCGCCACCGAGGCGTTTGCCATGCTCGGCTCCGACCACGAGTTTTCGGGCAGCCACGACTCGCCCCTGCCCTACGTGTTCGCCGGCGCGGGCCAGATGATTACCTTTAAAACCGCTGACGGACAGACCGGTAAGGGCTTTGAAATAAAGAGCGCCAAGCCTAGTAAGAAATATCTGTTCGTGATTCACGAATACTGGGGCCTGAACGACTACATCAAGAAAGAAGCCGCCAAGTACGCCGAGGAGTTGCCCGGCGTGAACGTTATCGCCCTCGACCTCTACGACGGGCAGGTGGCGAGCACCTCCGACGAGGCCGTCAAGTTCATGCAGGCCGTCAAGACCGAGCGCGCCGTGGCCATCATCAAGGGTGCCCAAATGTACGCTGGCCCGAAGGCTGAGTTTGCGTCGGTCGGCTGGTGCTTCGGCGGCGGCTGGAGCCTGCAAACCGCCTTGCTCGGCGGCAAGCAAACCAAAGGCTGCGTGATGTACTACGGGATGCCCGAGAAAGACGTCGCCCGTCTCAAAACCCTGAATTCGGACGTGCTGGGCCTGTTTGCCGACCAGGACAAGTGGATTTCGCCCGCCGTCGTGGCCCAGTTCGAGAAGGACATGGCCGCCGCCGGCAAGAAGGTGACGACCAAGGAGTATCCGGCCGACCACGCCTTCGCCAACCCCTCGAACCCGAAGTTCAACCAGGCCCTGGCCGCCGATGCCCACGCTAAAGCGCTGACGTATTTGAAAACCCGTTTGAAGGCGTAGGAATGTGCGGTGGGCTTTAGCCTGCCGTTTTACAATCTCTCACGGATTACAGACGGCAAGCTAAAGCTTACCTCACGTTCTCCTCCGAAAGCCCGCTTCTCCCCCGAAGCGGGCTTTTTTGGCTACTTTAGCCACTCTCCCACCCACTTCTCCACCCATGACCCCGCTCAATTCTCTGCTAACCGAATACGGCGCGAGCCATCAGAACCCGACTAACAAGCTCGTACATTGGGTGTGCGTCCCGCTGATAATGTTTGCTTTATTGGGCTTGCTCTGGAGCATACCGGTGCCGGCCGTCGTGGCGCGGCTGGCTGGCCCCTGGCTCAACTGGGCCACGCTGGTCATGGCCGGCGCGCTGCTCTATTATTTGCGTTTGAGCGGCCGGCTGGCGCTGGGTATGGTGCTGGTGTGGCTGGGGCTGGCTATCGGCCTGCGGGGCCTGGAGCGGCTGGGCGGCTGGCCGCTCTGGGGCACCTGCCTGCTGATTTTTGCCGGGGCCTGGGTCGGCCAGTTCTGGGGCCACAAAGTGGAAGGCAAAAAGCCCAGCTTCCTCAAAGACGTGCAGTTTCTGCTGATTGGCCCGCTCTGGCTGCTGCACTTCGTGTATCGCCGGCTGGGCTGGGGGTATTAAATAGTAATTAGTGAGTAGGCTCTAACCACTTATCCAAGCTGCCGGGCGGCAAACGCGTGGACGCGCCCGGGGCTGCTCGTGGGCGCAAGCGCATGGGGGCGCGGGGTGGGGCGCTGCAAGCGGATTAGCTCCAGGCCAAGCTGTCGGGTTTCAGCCAGCAGCTCAGCCCAGCTTGCAGCTAACAAATGGAAGCTGACCGCAACCTTATCGGGGGCGGCCGGGTCGGCCGGGCTGAGCTGCCGGGCAGCTCCGGCCAACGGACGCAACGAGCCGGCTTCAGTGGCCGAAGCGGCGTGCAGCTCCTGGGCCGAGGTGAGCAGCGCCCGACCGTAAAAAACCGGCTGCCCGTCGGCAGCGGCCACCAACCCCCGCTCGAACGTAGCCCCGACAAAACGGTGCAGCAGGGCACGGGCGGGTGGCGTAGTGGCCAACGCGGCCACCCGGCCCATCTCGGCCAGGGCCGCCGCGTAGCCAGCCTCGAACAGCAGCGGCACCCGGCCAAAAAGGTCGGCAAATAGGTCAATACCGCCGCGCGGCTCGTCGAAGTTGGCGAAGGTGCGCAAGCGCGACACCACGGGCAATTCGCGGCGGGCCAGGGCGGCGTAGTAAGCGGCCTCGGGCAGGGGTGCCGCCCCGAAGCGGAGCGTCCAGCCAGTGCGCTGCCGGATGAGCCGGGCCACGGCTGGCAGGTCGGGCAGGGTTTCGCGCCGCAAGCCCAGCTCGGCCAGCGTCCGCCCGAAGGCCGGGCCAGCGCGCCGGTGCAGCAGTGCCTGCTGCCGGTCGAAGAGCATTTTCCAGATAGGGGCCGATGCCGGGGCGGCGGGATGCGTCGGGCGGGCGAGCAGGAGCAGTGACATAAGCGGGAGGGAGAGACAGGCGACGTTCAGGCCAAAAAAAAGCCCGACCCCAGAGAACTGGAATCGGGCTGAAAAACTAGCGGTAGCGCGGGGG
>Ga0209511_1000539_pt1 | contig 38116 bp, 33 predicted proteins | sample SSSSmetaG_FD_184141 | JGI IMG/M metagenome (GOLD analysis project Ga0209511, IMG submission 184141) | Glacier valley bacterial and archeal communities from Borup Fiord, Nunavut, Canada, to study Microbial Dark Matter (Phase II) - ​SSSS... | ecosystem: Environmental > Aquatic > Freshwater > Ice >... | reverse complement strand
GAGTCGGCGGGTGGGGCTTGCTCTACCACCAGCCGAATACCCTCGCCAAAAAGATGTGGTAGAATCGGGATACCCTGTGGGGCAACTCGGACAGTGACGGGGTAGCGCGGCAACCCGGTGATAAACTGTTCACACCATTCGGCCCAATAATTCGCCAAATCAAAATTGCTGGGATAACTAAATGTTTCATTGCTGAGAGTGGCCCCATGAATCCGTGAGACTCTAAACGCCCGCAAATTGGCCTCGGATTGGGCTACCAGATACCAGATACTGGCTTTGGCGACCAACCCATAAGGCTCGACCAATCCCGTAACCAGTTCGTTGGTTGCCCCCCGCCGATATTGGAGATGCAAACGGCGTTCTTGCCAAAGGGCTTCCTGAATAACCGACAGATAGGGCACAAGTTCTTCGGTGCGGTTCCAGCCCGCCGCGTCCAGATGGATACGTTGGCGGGCAATCTCGGCATCCCGACGGTGGTGGGAGGGTAACGAGGCCAGCAACTTCAACAGGGCATCTTCCATTGATTTGCCTAGCCCCAGGTCGGCTAATGGGCCGCGTGCGCCGGACATAAACAGGGTACGCACCTCGGTTTCACTTAGGCCCGTCAGGTTGGTGCGATAATCCTCCGCCAGCGTACAGCCACCACCCGGCCCGCGCTCGGCAAAAACTGGAATCCCTGCCATACTGAGGGCATCCAGGTCGCGGTAAATAGTACGTTCCGACACTTCCAGCCGCTCGGCAAGCTCCTGGGCAGTGGTGCGCCCTTTGGCCTGTAGCAATAATAACAGTGAAAGTAAACGGTCTGCCCTCATTTTGAATTTAGCCCTTTCCTGCGATAAACATCCCTTGAATTATAAAATACCACAAAATCCTGTCAAGACATGTCAGGTTTTAAGAGCTATTATAGAAAGTGTTAAAATAAAGTTGAAAGGAGATTTATTTTGGTTGATTTGGCCCCCAAAACTAGCCAGGTAGGGCAAGCAGTCCGGCGCACTGATGGTTGGGAAAAAGTTACTGGTGCTGCTCGTTATGCTGCTGACTCGCCGCTACCCGGAATGTTACATGCCGTATTGATCGTTAGCCCCTATGCCCATGCATTAATAACAAAAATAGAAACTGCCCTCGCTCAGAAAGTGCCAGGGGTTGTAAAAGTAGTTATCGCGCAGGATTTACCAATAAAAAAAGATATTGAGGAAAATCGGCGGCGTAACCCTCTGGCTGAAAAGGAAGTTGTATTTTATGGTCAACCAGTAGCGGTTGTTCTGGCTGAGTCGGCAGCCGCAGCAGAGGATGGGGCCGAATTGGTAGAGGTTTCTTATAAACCCCTACCCGTCGTAACAGATATAATAGCCGCTTTTAAGCCAGATTCCCCGTTGGTAAGGGTAAATGCCGCTCTAAAAGAAACTAAGGGGGATTATTCCGCTAATGTGACTGATACTCAAAGCTTTAAACAGGGCGATATTGAGCAGGGTTTCAAGGAAGCGGAGGTAATCGTTGAAAACACCTATCATTTACCGATGGTGCATCAAAGTTACCTGGAAACCCATACCTGTCTGGCAGTGCCAGAACCGGGCGGTGGTTTGGTAATTTATCCAAGTTCTCAGGCACTGTTTGGGGTACGGCGAGAAGTGGCGGCAGCCCTGGATATACCCAGCAGCAAGGTACGGGTGGTATTGCCCTCAATCGGTGGCGGATTTGGCGGTAAAGGAGCAGGGCTTTTTGAACCATTGGTAGCTGCTCTGGCAAAAATGACTCGTCGCCCCGTATTCCTAACTATCAGTCGGATGCAGGATTTGATGGCGGCCAATCCCGCCCCAGCCTGTGTAATTGAGGTGAAAACAGGCGCGAAAAAAGATGGCACTCTGGTGGCGATGCAAGCACGAGTTTACGGTGATACCGGGGCTTACAGTGGTGGCTCACCTGCCCCAACGATTGGGACAAGACTAAGTAATAGTTATATAGTGCCAAATTTCGATATTACCTGCTATGAGGTTATGAGCAACCGGGTCGGGGGTGGGGCTTATCGGGCTCCCGGCGGCCCACAATCAACTTTTGTAGTCGAGTCTCAAATTGAGGCCATTGCTAATAAATTAGGGCTGCATAGCCTGGAAATTCGTCTTAAAAATAGTAAAACTGATAACCCTTCGTTTGCGGCAATGGTGGAGAAGCTCGAAAATACCGATTTATGGAAAAATCGTAAGTACAAAAGCCCAAATGAAGGAGTTGGCCTGGCTATCGCCAGTTGGGCAACCTGTATGGGGCCTGCCAGTGCTTCTTGCCGCCTGGATGATGACGGTCATTACACTATCACAACGGGCGTAGCTGATATAAGTGGGGTTACTACCAGCCTTAGCCAGATTGCGGCTGAGGTGCTAAAAACGGATTTGAGTCAGATTACGGTGGTGCTGGCTGATAGCAACACTGCTCCTCACGTAGGGGCAAGTGGCGGGAGTCAAATAACTTATAATCTGGGGGGTGCGGTTAAACTAGCCAGCGAGGATGCCCGTGAGCAGATTTTGCGGTTGGCGGCGGAACGCCTGGAGGCTAACCCCTCAGACCTGGACTTGGTGGGAGGCACAATCAGCGTTAAGGGAGCCCCTTCCCGTCAAATCCAGCTAAAAGAAATTGCTAAACTCAGCACCAACGATTATGAAGGCACCTGTTCGCCGGTATTTGGTCGGGGTAATCTGGTCTCACAGGAATGGCCGCAAGGCTATTTTGCACACCTGATACGGGTGCGGGTGGATTCTGATACCGGAGAGGTAGAAGTGCTGGACTATCTGGCAATACATGATATAGGTTTTGCCATAAACCCTGCCGAGGTGGTGGGTCAATTACATGGCGGCATTAGTCAGGGGCTAGGCTGGGCTTTATATGAACAACTGGTTTATGACGAAAATGGGGTGCTAATTAGCGGTAGCCTGATGGATTACGCTTTGCAAAATGCCGCTATGATTCCGAAGATTCAAACAGAGTTGGTTTTCGTGCCCTCCGAGAAAGGGCCATTTGGGGCAAAGGGGATTGGCGAACCGCCTATTGTGCCGGGCGCGGGGGCAATCGCAAATGCTATTTTTGATGCAATTGGAATACGCATTACCGAATTGCCAGCTACCCCGGAGCGTTTATTGAAGGCTATCCATACTCAGAAATAGATATAAAGTTCATAGAAGCCTGACAAGTTTCTACAGGCTTCTATACATCTAATTGGCGAATATTAATTTTAAGGTTGAGCTTCTGCGTATATTAACACAGTCCTTTTTTAACAGGATTTAAGCGGCGTAGCAAAAACGGGAGTGCATAACAGGTTAAGTTTTTTAGCTTCAATTTCCAGAGCAAAATGTTCAACCAGCATTTGCCGAAACTGGATTTCTGAGAGAGAATTGTTCAGAGTATATTTTTCCAGAAAGCTACGGCGGTTGTGGTCAAGGGTTTCCTGCCGTTTCTTTAATTGTTCAGTTGTAACTAACATTGTTTCCTCCCGACGATTTATAATAAAGCCTTGTATTTAATCGCTGGGCTCTAGTGCTGATTTCCTGTTCTAATTCTTCTGAAGTTTTAGACGGAAGCACTTTTGAAAAGTCACAACTGGTTTAGTATTGTATACTTACCTCACGCTGCTATAGCCTGACTACTTGAAGTGGTCAAGAGGTTGAGTGTTTTAGCTTCAATCTCAAGAGCCAAATGTTCTACCAGCATTTGGCGAAATTGGATTTCTGAAAGTGAGTTATTTGAGGTATATTTTTCCAGGAAATTGTGGCGGTTGCGGTCAAGGATTTCTTTACGTTTGTTTAGTTCTTCAGTTGTAGGTGACATAGATTCCTCCAGACGATTTAAAGTCAAGTTTTCTATTTAATCGCTGGGCTCTCGTGCTGATTCCTATTCTTGTTCTTTTTTGAGGTTTTAGACCAAAGCACCTGGAAAAAGTCAGAAGTTGAGCGACCTACCAGGTAGTCTTTGTATCGTAATTACCTCAAAGCATTAACAAGCTTTAGGAACTTTTTAAGATTTAGTTAAATGATTGCAATTTATATGCCTGCAATATAACTTTTGAGTAAAAAAGCGCAAGGTTGCTAAACTGTAACCCATTACAAGAATTGTCAGATTGAGCCTGCAACGAAGCTCAAAACCATATATGAGACCCTTCGTAAGCACAGGGTGACAAAGATAGTAAACTTTACAATAAGCCAACCTTGTTAAATTCTGGTTAATTCCCGTTTTATAGCAAACTTTGCATATTAAACTAGCGTAGTATAAACAAGTAGCATATATTGATTTTAAGCCTGGAACGGTATAACTTCCGGGTGAACCAAAATATTGCCGAAGGGTTGAGACTATGCCAAAACAAAAAAGCTCTTATCGTCTTTTTAGCTTTTTAACTGTTACCTCGTTGCTTTTGTTAGTTGCTCTGACGGCCTGTGGTGAGCCAGAGTCCAAACCAGTTTTGGTTAATTCTTTACCACCATTAGCACCCACCTATACGCCAGTTCCGCCACCCGCCCTGCTTCCGATAAGCAAGGCTGAGTACGGGCAGACCACTGTAACGGCCCGGTTGGTGGGAAGTGGCAGCACTTTCGCCGACCCGATTTATCGTAACTGGATTGGCCTGTTTAATAAAACTTCGCCCAATCTAAAAATTGATTATCAAGCGATTGGTAGCGGGGGTGGGCGTAGCTCTTTCCTGGGTACACCCGTTGCCAATGTTGGTACTCTTGTTCCCACTGTGCCTAACGATTTTGCCGGAAGCGATGCTCCGTTTCGGGGTCAAGAACTGGTGAATGCCAGCAATAAAGGCGAGATTTTACATCTGCCAACAGCGGTAGGGGCGGTAGTTGCGGCTTATAACCTCAAGGAAGTGCCTAGCCTGAAAATATCTGGCCCGGTGCTGGCGGATATTTTCCTGGGTAAAGTGACGCGCTGGAACGACAAAAATATTCAAAACGATAATCCCGAAGTGAAAATGCCTGATAAAGAAATCCGGGTGGTTATCCGCTCCAAAACCGGAGCTGGAAGTGGTACTTCAGAAATTTTTTCACGCTATCTGGCGGTAGTAAGCGATGAATTTCGGGACAAGGTTGGGTCGGGAGGTTCACCCGCCTGGACTATAAAAACTGTCAACGAAGGGGGACGCGCCCTTGACCCAGTTGGTAACGATGGGGTAGCGGCGGCGGTGCGCGATACTGATGGGGCAGTTGGCTACGTTGACCAGGGGGTTGCCATTGACTTGAATCTTAGTTATGCTTCTATCCGCAACAAAACGGGGCGATTTATTTTCCCCAATCAGGCTAACGTTTCGGCGGCAGCTCAAGGCTCGTTTATCCCCGATGATTTCCGCACTTTTATTGTTAACGGGGAGGGTGAAAGCACCTACCCAATCACCGGCTTTACCTGGATTATTACCTGGCGCAATCTGTCGCTGATGCCCAGCCCTTCTAAAGACAAGGCCAGTGGGTTAGTAGCTTTTCTGTGGTGGGCTATTCACGATGGGCAACAGCAAGCCAACCTGCCGAAAGGGTATGCCCCTCTGCCGGAGTCACTGATACCCCGTTTGGAACGGCTGTTTGTTACCGACCAGGCTAAACCCGAAGAAAAGGTTTTCAGTTTTAATAATCAGCCAATATTGCCGCAATTGGCACGCTCTACGGCCTAAAAACCTCGAGGAGTCAGAAGTACGAACAAACCTAACCCCCTAGCCCACTTCCCTATAAAGGAAGGGGGAACGCGAATAACCAATAACTCACAACCTTTTAAGCTGATAGCTAATAGTTGACAGCTTTCTGATAACCAAACAACTAAGGGATTTTTATGACTGTACAAACTGCGCCACCTGTTAAAACTCCACCACTGCCGACCCCGCCCCAAAACAAAGGCGGACGTTTACCCCGCCTGAATACTTTGTTAGGGCGATTTCAACTGTTGGCGGTAGTAACCACTTTGTTGGCGATTGTGGCTTTGGTAATCTGTTTTCTTATTTTGAGTGCCACTACCAGCAACTTCCGGGAGCTTGTCACCAAAATTACCCCTAGCATTGACGCAGCTCAACGTTTGGGGCAGGCCCTGGAGGAAATGGATGCCAACGCCGCCGATTACCAGCTTACCTCGCGGATTGATGTAACCAGCCCCGACCTTAATGCGGGGGTTTATGGGGCCAACGGTTTTCGAGCGACGGCCTGGAATAATCTGGAAGAACGCCGCCGCCGGGTGGATAACGCTCTGGCGATTGCCCGCAACAAAGCCCGCTACCCCGGCGAGGAAGACGCGATTAACCGCATCAACAACCGTTTCTATGACTATTTCGCTCAAATTAGGTTGATGCGCTACGAGCTGGATTTAGGGCGTAAAGAGGCTGCTCTGGCAAACTATAAAGTGGCGGAAGATATTCTGCTGGGCAATTTGGGTAACCCCGAACGTGATGCTAACGGCAATTCCCGCGAAAAGGTACTGAAGGATAACAATTGGGGTGGTGGACAGAGTGTAGCTTTTACCTGTGCGGTTAATTGTGCGGCTGGTACGCAGGGGACGGCAACCAAAATTAGTTTTGACCTGAATGCCAGCTATGATGGGATTGCCGCCAATATTCATAAATTGTCGGAAATCAATCTAAAAAAATCGATTGAGATTGGTGGGGTTTCAAGCCTTAATTCGTTGGTAGTGTTTATCACTGCCGGGTTGGTGGTGGTTTTGGGCCTGATAATCTCGGTTTATTACACCCTTGTTACGCATCGGGTCATCAATGTCGGTTTTGCTCTGGCGGTGATCGGTGGAATTGCGGTGGCGGGGTTGCTGGTGGCAAACCTGGGAGCGGCTACGCAGGATTATGACCGTTTCTCCAAGCAATATATCGCCGGAATTCGTACCGCTTCCACCATTCAGCAACTCGCGGCAGGGGCGAGTGCCGATATTTCCCGGTTACTCCTGAGTCCCGATAGCCCCGGTCTGGATAGCACCAGCCCCGCCCTGACTTCCGATGTGAAACAGGCTTTTGGGCAAAGCACCTTGCGTGCCTCTTACGAAAACAAACGTAAGCAGGTTGAGCTTGAACTCAATAACCTGTGGGGTTTAGCTGATAGTCAAGATGAACGCAACGAACTTTGCAAGGTTATCAATGGCCCAAATAGGGAATGTAATAGTACCGCTACCTTTAGCTGGACAAAATTTACCACTGAAGCTACGAATATTAACAAAAACTTTGACCAGAAGTTGTTGGCGGACGCAATTCTGATTAATATTACTCCCAAAGCTATTCCGCCCAAGACTTCGGCTCGTGAGCCCTATAACCAATTTAGCGATAGTGTCAACAACATTGCCCAAATCAACAAAACCGCCTTTGACCAACGGGCCTGTGCCGCGATTGGTGATAGCGAGTTTGGCAATAGTTGTGGGGGCGATACGGGCTACTTGAATCAGCTTCAGGTAATAATCTGGATTGCCTTCCCCTTGCTGTCGCTGTTGGTGGCCGGGGGGGTCTGGTTCGCCAGTCGGGAGTTTTAGCGGTTGCCAGTCGTCGGTTGTCGGTTGTCGGTTAAACCTAACCCCCTTCCCTAGTGCAAGTTCCATAGCAGTGTTGTGCAATGAGAGGTTTTTACTCCCTCTCCCGCTTGTGGGAGAGGGTTGGGGTGAGGGTTTGGTGAGCTTGCCCTTGAGTGTGGAGTAAGGCCAGGATTCCCCCCTCATCCTAGCCTTCTCCCTCCAGGGAGAAGGGATAATTCCTTCCTTTGCACAATTGCTTCTGTGTTTCTGCACTAGCAAGGAAGAGGGAACAATTCTCCTGTTTTCTTGCTTTTTTGTATTTAAGCTAAAACCTAAAACCTAATGCCTAATACCTATTTTTGACGTTGGCGCAGGATTTCGTAGAGGGTGATAGAGCCAGCAACGGCGGCATTGAGCGAGGCAATTTGACCTAGCATGGGGAGTTTCACAAAATAGTCACACTTCTCGCGGACTAGCCGCCCAAGCCCTGGCCCTTCGCTGCCAACCACCAGAGCCAGCCGCCCGGTATAATCGGCCTTATCGTAGGCTAGGGCTTGGGCTTCGTCTTCTAGCCCCGCAATCCAAATTTCGGCTTCCTTGAGTTCTTCTAGGGCGCGGGGCAAATTTACCACCTGACAGACTAGCGTATGTTCCACCGCTCCACTGCTGGCGTTGCGGACTGCTGGGGTCACTCCCGCCGCCCGCCGTTCGGGGATAATTACCGCCGTTACGCCCACCGCTTCGGCGGTACGGATTAAAGTGCCGAGATTCTGAGGGTCTTGTAGATAATCCAGCATCAGGAATAAAGCGGCTGGGTCGTCTCGCGTTGCCTCTAGCACTTCGTCAAAATCGGCATAGCGGTATTCTGGCACGTCGGCGGCGACTCCCTGATGGTTGGCTCCGGAGCTCAGTTTATCTATTTCCTGACGATTTACTTTTTTCAGGGGAATTTTGCTATTTTCGGCCAGCTTGATAATCTGGTCAATTGGGCCACCGGGCTTGGTTTCAACCCCTTCCGCCAGATAGACCCGCGCAACTTTGGTAGCGGCTTTAGTGCTTTTTAAGGCTTCGGTCACGGCATTTCGCCCGTAAATGGTTTCCACTAGCTCTCCAACCAGATTTTAGTATCAGCCCAGCCATAGCCCGCTTCCTGAGTGGGGATTTGGTCTAAAAGAAAAGGCTGCTCACGTAAAAATATCCCGCCATTTTTTTCATAAAAGGTTCGCATGGGGTTATCTGCTATAGCCCATACTATCATAGAATATATTCCGTGCGCTGCCAATCTCTTAACAACTTCTACTACTAATTTTTTGCCGATACCCTGCCGCTGATAGGCTTCCAGTAAATAGATGGTGTTAAGTTCGCCAGTGTATTCTGAGTCACCGCTATCAAACCGCCCACAAGCGATGGCAACCACTTCCCCAGCCTCGGTTTCAGCGACTAAACCAAAATCGTTATCATTCTGCTCACAAAGAATCTTGCGCCATTTTTGTTCGCGCCACTCATAACTTAAACTAGCCAGAAAAGTCTCCGGCAAAATACCCCGGTAGGTAGTGCGCCAACTATCCACATGCACCTTTGCCATCTGTGCCGCATCACTACATACCGCTTCACGAATTTTGAAAGTCATAATAGGTGTTAGTTTTTAGAATCTGATACAGGTCTATTATAGCCCTATTTGTTGGCTAATCAACGCTTCGGCTGGCATCATTTCGCCTCTGAGATTGGTTTGCTCAAAGTAATTGTAAAAGCCTGCTTGCTCTATGACATGCTCAAACTGTTGAGCCTGCTCTTTATTTTCCATCTTCCAGACGGCGAAATATTGGGAGTCATTTCGGTGAGGTGTTTCGGGGTCATTGATGCCACAACCAACAATCTCAATCCCTTGACTCAGCAAATCACCAAGTACCGAACCCATATCTGCCATGTAAGCCCCGCGTTCTTCTTTTGACAAAATCAACCAGGCTGGTTTGGCATTCCTGATTTCAATATAAAGATACATATTTCCTCCTTTATTCTAAATGCGGTTCTAATAAAATAGGCCGATAAGGGAACGAGCAGTTTTTATTACTCAATTCACTTTCCGGCCTATCGGCAAACTTTAGTTCAATTGGAGGCGCGTATTAAGGTCTAAAACCTTTTAGCGACGGTAACGGGCTTTACCCTCGCTGCGGTCTTTGTTAAGCTTGCGGTTCAGATGCATGCCTTCCAGCACAAACTCCACCGCCGAGGCTACCAGCACCGGGCTACCCTGCGCCTGAAGTTTTGCAACAGCTTTTTTCAACTCGGCAATTTCGGCGGCTTGATGGACATATTCCATCGCGGGCATAAACTCGGATGACTCCATATTCAAGCCACTATCAAAGCCGCGAATAATCGCTTCAAAATCGGCCATCGTGAAGTAGCGGTTGAAGGTGTTAACCACCGCTCCCTGCACCAATTTTTCTACGATGCGCTCTTCTTTGCTCTCGCCCATCGTTTCAAGCTCGATTTTCCCAGCGGTGCTGGTAATAATGGCGTGAAGGTCGCTGATACGGGGAGCAGCGGCTTTTTCGCCCAGGATAATCGCCCGTCGCAAGGAGTTGCTAATCAGGTTCTCGAAGTTGCTGACCGAAACACGCACGCTGACCCCACTGCGCTGGCTGATGTCGGGGCTACGACGGGCCAGATGGGTTACTTCTGCCACAATTTCTTTCATAAAACGAGGCACAATCAGTTCAATCCCCTCGGTTTTGAACTTGGTTGACTCCTGGTCAATGATGTTAATTTCGTGGTCAATCGTTTTGGGGTAATGGGTGCGAATTTCGCTACCAAAACGGTCTTTTAGAGGGGTAACGATGCGTCCGCGATTGGTATAATCTTCGGGGTTGGCACTGGCTACCACAAAAACATCCAGGTCTAGCCGGATTTTGTAGCCCCGAATCTGCACATCGCGTTCCTCCATGATGTTGAGCATACCTACCTGAATACGTTCTGCTAGGTCGGGCAACTCGTTCAGGGCAAAGATACCGCGATTGGTACGGGGAATTAGACCGTAGTGAATGGTCATTTCGTCCGAAAGATAACGCCCTTCTGCCACTTTAATCGGGTCAACTTCGCCGATAAGGTCGGAAATAGTGATGTCGGGGGTCGCTAGCTTTTCACCATAACGGCGGCTACGATGCAGCCATTCAATTGGGGTATCCTCGCCCAATTGCGAAACCAGACTTTTACCAACTGCCGAAATTGGATTTAAGGGGTCATCGTTCAGGTCGGCCCCCTGAATGACTGGCACTTCTTCGTCCAGCAAATTTATCAGGCTACGGGCAATTCTGGTTTTGGCCTGACCGCGCTCGCCCAGGAACACAATATCCTGACCGCTTAAAATCGCGTTTTCAATCTGGGGAATAACGGTTTCTTCATAACCGACAATACCGGGAAAAATATCATCCCCTTTGCGTAATTTATCAATAAGATTTTGGCGCATCTCTTCCTTAACGGTGCGGGATTGATAGCCAGTGGCCCGTAATTCGCCGAGGGTGCGCGGTTTACTATTACTCATCCTGAATGGTCTCCTTTACAGCCATATCTATTCCTCCATAATAAAAATTCGGGAGGATTTAAGGCGGATAATTTCAATATTTGGGGGTTAGCGTGCGAAGATTGGGGAGAAACCCTTATCTTGCCCTGAGTCTTGCGGGAGTAATATAGGGACAGACCCGAACGCCAACTATTAAAGTTTCAGGCTCAATTTTCGGTTATCTATATGCTGTTCAACTCGTTTATCCTACTCCTTTTTACCTAAAAGTCAACCCACATCGGCGGTTACAAAAGGTAGGGTCAGGCTAAATCCTCTGTTACCGGGGAATAGGTTGGGCTATGGTATAATTCCGAAACTGGTGGGAAATCTAAAATCGAATATCTAAAATGGGGAGTAGGGGCGGGGTCTCCCCGCACAAGATTGGGAATAATCGTAGGGGCAGGTCCCCGTGCCTGCCCTTTTGTTTTTGGACTCGGCAGGATAAACAGGATGTTTTATAAGTGTTAAGAGCTGAAATTAAAATTGTGCTACGCCCCTCTCTAGCGCAACCGTCAGAACTAAGGCCGGTGCAACTTTTCCTGCAACATGTGGTTGACCACGATGGAAACTTACCGATGGGCGAGCATATTTTTCTCAAGCTCAAATCTCAGGCTGAAGGGGATTTTGATGAGCATTTGGCGCATGGACAAGAAGCCGCCCTGGCCTTGCTGGCTTGCACCGCCAAAGCTGAAGTTAGTGAGGAGGACTTTCCAGGCCACGAAATCAACAGCGGGGAATATGTGGTGGGTTATTTGCAACTATTAGCCCAACCTGCTCAACATCCTTCGCGCCTGATGGTCGAGATGGCAGTGCATCCCCACCACCGTCGGGAGGGGATTGGCAAAAGTCTGTTGCAAGCGGCAGTTAATTTTGCCCGCCAGCATAATTTCAGGCGGTTTGACCTGTGGGCTTATCATTCCAGCCCCAATAGCCCCGCCCACCATTTCGCCGAGGTTGCGGGGGTGGTTGTTTCACGCAAGTTGTTGCACCTCCGCCGCCCGATTGAAAACCCCCTCCCTTCCTATACTCTACCAGCAGGCTATACTTTGCGTTATTTCCACCCTGGTGAGGATGATGAAAATTGGCTAGCTCTCAACCACCTGATTTTTGCCAATCACCCCGAAAATGGGAGCTGGTCGCTGGAAGATTTGCGGCGACGTTTTGGGCAAAGCTGGTTTAGCCCTGCCGATTTCCTGTTGTTGGAGGATGCTCAGCATATTCTGGTTGGGTTTCATTGGACAAAACTCCATACCGCCCACGACAGCATGTTATACCCTGCTCCCTCCTATCTGGAACAACCCTCCGCCAATCCAATTCCGCCTATCCGTTCCCTCGCCCCGGAGAGGATTTTAGGGGAAGTCTATATTGTAGGGTTACACCCGACTTTGCATGGTTTGGGTTTGGGTAAAAGCTTGACTTTAGCTGGACTTCAACACCTCAAGGAGCGCGGGGCGAGTGTTTTTGGTCTCTACGTGGATGGCGAAAATCTCCCGGCTCAGAAACTTTATTATGACCTGGGTTTCCAGTTGCACCATACTGATATTTCCTATAGTCTGGATTTGTAATTTTTACCATCTAAAATACCCTCTTGACAAATTTTTGGAATCACGATATCATTTAGGTGGCTAACTAATTGGAGAGTAAAATTGGACACTCATCAACATAGTGTTGAAATGGCCCTCGCTCAACTCGGCAAAGCCAACCGTCAGTATCTCGATGACGAGTTGCGAAAGTTTGGCTTGCACGTCGGTCAGGAAATGATTCTATTCCAGCTATGGTGTGAGGATGGGTTAAGCCAGTCACAATTTGCCGAAAAACTTTGTATTGAACCGCCCACCGTTACTAAAATGTTGCAACGGATGGAAGCTGGACAGTGGTTGGTACGTCGCCCTGACCCTGACGATGCGCGTATTAGTCGGGTTTTTCTAACCGATAAGGGTCGCGAGTTGGAACAGCCGATAAATAAAATTTGTGAGGAACTGGATGCCCGCTTGATAAAAGGTTTTAGTCTGGCAGAGCAAATGTTGTTGCGCCGAATGTTGCTTCAAATGCATGATAATTTGACCAAGTAGCCTTTTTTTTGAGCCTATAGTTAGCCGACTAATTAAAAACACACTTATTTATGAAGGAGAACCTTATTTATGCAGTCCAATATTAACCGCAGCAGTTCGTCTGTTAGCAAGTTCCTGGTGGGTGGGCTAATCGCCGGAGTGGTTGCCGCCGTTATCGCCAACATCGTTTACGCTATATATTCCGGGGTAACTGGTTACAGCTTTGCCGAAGTGAACGTTTTTTCGATAACTCTGGCCGCGATAATCCCTAACCTGCTGGGTGGGCTGATTTACTATGCACTTGTCCGTCGCACCCGCCAACCCAACCTGATTTACGCTATTATTGCGTTAGGATTCGGGATATTAAGCGTCATCCCCCAGTTTATCAGCCCAATGTACCCGCACTTTGCCGAGGCAACTGCCCCCTTGCACCTGATTGTGGCGGTGGCGAGCGTGGTGATTATCCCGGCCTGGGTTAAAAGCCAACGGGCTTAGCCGAAGATTGTTGGTTATTGGTTGCTCTTACCCCCTAGCCTTTAACTCAAGTAGCCAAGTTTAACCCTCACCCCAACCCTCTCCCATTCGGTGGGAGAGGGAGTTAAATCCTCCTTTTGCACAACAGGTCTTTTGGAATTGTACTAGCGAAACTGACATAATCAAACTCTTTCTAACTTTTTCAAACTCTTTCTCGAAGGTGGCACTCTTTATATACTTTATAAGATATATACCTTGACGGATATATTACTTGTAAGGTATATTAAAGCTATGCTAAAGACTTTAACCGCCCTGGCCGAGCCAAACCGCTTTAATATTGTGGAGTTTTTGCACGATAACCCTCACTCTGTAGGGGAGATTGTCGAGCGGCTTCAGCTACCCCAACCCCAGGTTTCCAAACATTTGCGGGTGTTGGTTGAGGCTGGGCTAGTGGAGGTGCAGCCGATAGCCCAACGCCGCATTTACAAGCTTAGAGCGCAACCTTTCCAGGAGCTAGAGCAGTGGTTGGAGTCATTTCGTCGCGTCTGGGATGAGCGATTTGACCGTCTGGACGAATATCTTCAAGAGCTTCAACAGCCGAAAGAGGATTAAAGGAGATTATTAATGAAAACAGTAACTTCAAAAGACGGCACGCGGTTGGCCTATGACCAGATGGGCGAAGGAATGCCTATTGTGCTAGTGTGCGGCGGCTCGGTTGATCGAATGTCAAACGCACCCTTGGCCGAGTTTCTAGCGGCAAACTTCACGGTATATAATTATGATAGGCGGGGTCGGGGCGATAGTGCTGACAGTGCGCCTTATGCGGTGGAACGCGAGGTTGAAGACATCGCAGCCGTTATTCAGGAAGTGGGCGGCTCGGCCTACCTCTACGGCACTTCCTCCGGGGCGGCTCTGGCCCTGGAAGCCGCCGCCAGCCAGTTACCGATTACCAAACTGGCTTTGTGGGAGCCGCCGTTTATGAGTCCTGATAATATCCCTCACCCACCTGCCGATACGGCGAAAATCTTTAGCGACTTGGTAGCAGAGGGTAAGCGGGGTGAAGCGGTAGAGTTTTTTATGGGGAAAGTGGTTGGTTTGCCACCTGAATTTGTGGGTTTCGCCCGTAGTCAACCCTGGTGGCCTGCTCAGGAAGCTATAGCCCATACTCTGGCCTATGATGCTACGGTAATGGGCGATTATTCTATTCCCGAAGCGCGGGCGGCTTCCGTTACAATCCCCACGCTGGTTATGGCGGGTGGGGCAAGTTGGGCCTGGATGCAGAACACCGCCCAAACTTTGGCCCAAATCATCCCCAATGGGCAATATCGCAGCCTGCCTGGGCAGGAACATAATGTAGACCCGACGGTTATTGGGCCTGCCTTAAAGGAGTTTTTTCTATGAATCAAGCTGTTACCGAATATATTGAAAAAATTAGTCAGGAGTGGCAAGCCGAGGTTTGTACTAAGCTTCGTCAGGTCGTTCATCAAGCAGTGCCGGAGGTTGAAGAACGCATCCAATATAGCAAGCCCCATTTCTTGAAGGGCGGGAAATATGCGGCGGTGCTTGGTACGGCTAAAGATTGGGTAAGTTTTACTATTTTTAACGCAGCGACTTTGGAGACTCCGGCGGGCTTTTTTGAAGATGGCCCTCCCGAACGCAAGACCATCAAGATTCGCAAAGGTCAGACGGTTGATTATGAGCTTTTAGCCAAACTTTTACAACAAGCCGCAAGTAGCATATAAGGTTGTTTGACCTAACCCCCTAGCTCCCTTCCTAGTGCAATACCACAAGAGATGTTGTGCAAAGGGCGGAATTATCCCTTCTCCCTAGCAGGGAGAAGGTTAGGATGAGGGTGAAATCTTAGCCTAACTCCAAACTTTGGGAATAATCCCAACAAACCCTCACCCTGGCCTCTCCCTTTCAAAGGGAGAGGCTATAGACCTCTCCTTTTGCACAATAGCTCCTATTTTTCTGCACTAGCAAGGAAGGGGAAGATGCTTTCAACTCGTTACTCACTATTCGTTACTCTTTAAAGGAGACGGGCCTCAACCTCGGCTAGAAAGGGTGCGCCTGTAATTCCGGCCCGCTCGATATTAATAGCGGCGGCGGCATTAGCAAAACGGGCGGCAGCCATCGGGTCTTTACTTTCCCAGAGCTTGAGGAAAAAGGCCGTAGCAAAAACATCACCCGCTCCGGTGGGGTCAACTTCTTTGGCGGGGAAAGCATCCACATGCTGGGATTTTCCCTGCCAGTAAACCGAACTTCCCCGGTTGCCGTGCGTGCGGGCTACTACCGGGCAAATATCCACATAACTTTGAAATAAAGCTTGCCCTTCCTCACCCGGCGGCAAATCTTCATCACTCAAGACCAGAGCATGGGACTTGTTTAATATTTCGTGAGCCTGTCGCCAGGGCACAGGCAAGACCCGCCCCTCCGCGTTATTCCAGTCGCGCATCCAGCCCTGCGGTGTAACCCCAATCAGGGCATTAGGGAACAAATCTACCAGCTCCACACTACATTCCTGAGCAATCGGGCCTAAATGGACAATCTGGGCAGTAGTGCGCCATGCGGGGGGGACATCCTCCCCACGAATAACCGGGGCAACCGCGCGAACATATTGTATACGACCCTGTGGAGTATAAATATTTTCAAAACGGGTGGCTTTTTCGGAAATTGGCCCGGCAATCTCGATATTTTCAAAGATGGGCAAGCTACGAAAGTAAGCAGGGGCGGCGGTCAAAATGGCGGCTTTATGACCCAGATTACGGGCGGTCAGGGCACTAAAAGAGACCGTACCGCCGGGAGTGGTCGAACCATCCGGCAGTAGGTCTTCAGCAATATGTCCAATCGCAAGATAAAAAACAGGCAAAGCGGCCTACTTGGGGAAAATAGTAACCTTGCGTTCCTCGCCTTCGCCAAAGCTTTCGGTGCGAATATAAGGATGGTCTAGCAGGGCCATATGGACTAACCGCCGTTCGTAGGCGGGCATCGGCTCCAGAGTAATCGGCTGGCGGGTCGTTTGAACCTGGTCGGCCATACGACGGGCCAGATTGACCAGGGTTTCCTGACGGCGGGTGCGATAACCCTCCACGTCAATCATAACTTTGCCCCAGGTGCGGGTCTTTTTATTAATTATCAGATTAAAGATATATTGCAGGTCGGTCAGAGTTTCGCCGCGCCGCCCGATAAGCATGCCCAGGTCGCTACCCAGCAAATTTATCGTAACCCAGGGGCTATCGCTTTCCTCACCACTGTTAGGGTCTACCACTGGTGGGTGAAGCTGAATCTGAGGACGAGCCTGAACCCGCATCCGCCGCAACATCTGGCTGATAACCTCACGCCCGATTTCGGCTAACTCCTGGGGAGTGGTTCCCTGTGGCTGAACCGCGACTGGCGGAGTTTGTACTCCCATCTGTTGCTGCGGCACAGGCATACCATAATAAGCTTGCTGGGCGGGTTGAGGCGGTATTTGCGGCTGATACACCGGGCGGGGCGGCATTCCGGGCGGACGCACGATAACCCGCACCAACGCATCCTCAGCCCCTACGCCTAATACGCCAGGGCTACCCGGTCTGAGAATTTCAACGTCTACTTCCTCAAAACGGCGGCCTAATTGTCCTAGTGCCATCCCTACGGCTTCATCCACAGTGCGAGCCTGAATTTCAACGCTCTGCATAACGAATATCTCCTCCTCAATTTGTCGGTAGCGATGTATTTAGTTGCTACCATTTCCCCCCGGCCCAAGTTATTTCCGACCAGAAGAGCCTACTTTTTACTACTGGATTTAATTGGTGTGGCCTGGAGTATTATTTCCAAAGCTTCCCAAACTACAAAATAGCCCCCAACTACCAAACGAAGGGCTTTTTAAGACCCTTCATTCTTGCCAATCTTTACTTCTTTTTAGGTTTGCGCCCCGCATTTGGTACTGGTTTATTAGGTCTGGCACTTAACTGACGATAGGCTTCTTTAACGACCTCATTGGATGATTTCTCACCCGCGTCGCTACTGCCATCGCTTTTAGCATCGCTAATATTACTTTTACTACCTAATGGCCCCGCCCCAGCCCGTCGTCCAAAGTTGCTGGTAGCGGTAGGACCACCTGCATCCGCCGACCCTTCGGTGATAGGTTTAACATCGCCAGTGGTTTTGGCTCTTTCAGTCACAGCCTTTTCCTGCTGCTCGGCTAGTCGTTCCATTAGGGTTTTCTTACGTGGCGTACCATCGTTGGCTCGTTTTTCCAACTTGGGTAGTTTTAGTGCTTTGGTTGGCAAGAAGCCCAGGCCCGGAATATCGCTCAGGGATTGGAAGCCCGTAATGAAATATTGCTGGACGAAGCTGAAGATGCTGGTAGTTACCCAGTAAAGTACCGGGCCAGCCGGGAAGTTAAGGGCTGTAAAACCAAAAATCAGAGGTGTCCATTGCATAATACCGTTCAAACGCCGTTGCTGATCGTCAGCACCACCGCCTTTAGGCATTGCCATACGTTGGGTGATAAATTGGAAAGTTACCATTAGCACAGGCAGAATGAAATAAGGGTCGGGCTTGGTCAGGTTTTCAATCCAGAGAAATTTGGAATTAGCCAGGATAGTATCGGCATCTTTGGTAGCAGCTAAAGCTGAAGGCGCAAAAGCGTTCCAGGCATCCTGCACGAATTTAATTACTTCGTCGCCTGTCCCTACTGACTTGGTGACAGCTCCATACACCGCAAAGAACACTGGCAACTGAATCAGGATTGGCAGACAACTAGCGGTAGGGTTTACGCTGTAATCTTTATATAAAGCCAGAATTTCAGCCTGTTTCGCCTGAGCCTTTTCGGGAGGGAGGCGCACACCAGGTTTGGTTTTGTACTTTTCATTGATCTCCTTGATATAGGGCTGCAAAGCTTGCATGGCCCGCCCACTCCGTACCGATTTCAGGGTGAGAGGCAGTATCAAGGTACGAATGAAAATAGTAAAGAGAATAATGCCGATAGCGGTATTATTGCCGCCAATTGTGGCAAATATTTTAATAATGCTCGCCATCCCATTAACGATGGCATCCCATATCTGTCCCACTTAGACGGCCTCCTTAACGTCGCGCTCTCAAGTTTCTAGCGCGTTGCAAAGCTTTATCTATCGCTTTATCCATTATTATTAGATTGATTAGACCAAAAATCCCGCCGAGAATGAGTGCCAGGATTTCGCGAAACTGAATTTTTTCAAATCTTTTCATCATGCCCCACCCTTATTGGGAACCGGGTCATAGCCGCCTTTACTAAAAGGATTGCAACTGATTCCCCGATGAACTGCCAGCCAACCACCTTTTATTACGCCGTATTTCTGGATGGCCTCGTAGCCATAGTGGGAACAACTTGGGTAATATCGGCAGGTGTTAGCCGGAAGCAACTTCGACAGCGTAAGTTGGTATATTCTTATCAGTCCCAGAAAGGCGTATTTCATTATAGGTTCAACCCTATTTTACCGCAAATAAACTGGATTGTTATCCCTAATTGCTCCCAATTTGTCCCGATTTTTCCCCACTGGCTGGTTTTGGTGGGGCAGGTTTGGGGCGTTGGTTTACTTCTGGCGGTAACTTTTCCAACAATTTGGCCCGTTTTAACAGACTTTCGACGGTCTGGTCAACTGTCCAGAAGTCAACTTCCTCGGTAAGGTTGTTTCGGGCAATCCACACCAGGTCGTAGCCGGGTTTAATGCCCTCGTGACGCACTCTGGCGGCCTCGCGCACCCGACGTTTGAGCAGGTTACGGGTGTGGGCTTTGCCAATCCGCTTGCCAAACGAAAAACCATGTCGGGTCAAGCCCAGATTGTTGGGAGCAGCTACCAATACTAACAAGGGATGCGCCCAACTTTTGCCGACCTTTCGGACGCGCTGGAATTCACGCCCTTCTTTTAGCCTGTAAAGTTTGTTCATAAGCTAGGCACACCAAGAAACCAGACCCGGCCTATTGGCCCTATTATAATACACCGAGCCAAAATAAGATAGTCGAACAAGAAATAAACGGGATATTTTAATCTACAACAAAAAAAGCGAGCCTAATGCCCGCTCTCTTTTCCTTACGGACTCAGCCTAACGCGGTTCGCGGTGTTCGTGGCTGACTGTCAATTTCCAGCGCCCTTTTTTGCGGCGGCGGGTCAAAACATTTTGACCATCGCTGGTAGCCATCCTTGCCAAGAAGCCGTGTTTGCGGCGGCGCGGGATGCGTTTTGGTTGCCAGGTTCGTTTAATCATTGCTTGGTCTTCACCCCCAATTGGTACTCTATAACTAGCCTATCCAAGTGCCACTCCTGAAAAGTGACATAACCTTGTGGATTATACTAGCTTTGCCCCGCCCCGTCAAACGCCAATTTCAAAAAATTATTCACCACAGAGGCACAAAGGACACAGAGAAAGAAAATCTTAAAAATGCTGATTTTTCTGGCAATTCGGTTCAAAATAATTAGCAAATCGGCTTATTTGTAAAAGGTGTTACAATAACCCTCCATCTGGAAGAATGAAGGATGAAAAATTCTGGAGTCAGATTTAGATTTTACCTAACATCTAAAAGCTGATAGCTGATGGCTGACAGTTTTTCCAACAACTAACAACCAAGAACCAACAACCAACATGGCCTGGAGTTTACACAAAGCATTTAGTGATATATGGCGGCGCAAGATACGTTCGGGGCTGACGATTTTCGGGATATTTATCGGAGTAGCGGGAATTGTAGCGATTGTTGCCACTGCCACCAATATGACCGAAGCCCAACGTTACAACGTAGATAATAGCAGCCAGGAAGATATGCGCTGGTGGGTCTGGAATAATCCGCCCTCTCTTACCAGCGTTTTGCAACAAATCCCCAATGTGGCGGCGGTAGAGCGACGGGGCAATTATAGTGCCAAGTTTCGGGCCTCCGACCAGTGGAATGATATTGACTCCTTCGCCTTTGAAGATTACAGCAATCTAACAGTAAATAAAATAGATTTTGTGGAAGGCCAGCCGCCCCGCAGTGGCGAAGTAGCTTTTGATGTTAGTACCCGCGCCTTATTCCCCAGCCTCAAAATCGGTGACGAAATAATCTATCGTTATGGGCAGTTTAATCAGGAACGCAAACTGACCATCAGTGGCTTTGTGCAAAGTCCAGCTTACCCCAGCGCAACCTTTTTACAATATGCGGTGGCCTATACTAATGTGGCGGATATGCAACGGATGTTGGGCACGGCGGGCCTTAACGGGGTGCTGGTGCGGCTTGACGATTTATCCCGTCGCGACGAAACCAAGCGCAACATTGAGGACACCTTTCGCAAACGCAACTTGCAATTCGCCAGCTATGTCGCCCGTGACCCTGACAATTTTCTTGGCAAGAACGAGCTAAATATTTTGGTAAGCCTGTTACTGGTTTTCTCGCTGGTGGGTCTGGTTATCAGTGGCTTTTTGGTCGCCAACACCCTTTCGGCGATTGTGGCAGATCAGATTGGCGAGATTGGCACTTTAAAGGCGATTGGGGCCAGCCGTCGGCAGGTGTTACAGGTTTATCTTTTAGCGGCTTTGATTTATGGGACTGTCGGGACGGTGTTGGGGGTTATCGGCGGCTTTGTGGGTGGGAAGTTATTGCTGGATTTTCTGGGTAGTCTGCTTAATTTTAACGTCAAGGGCTTCTTTTTCCAGTGGAACGCCCTGATTTTAGGGGTAGTGGTAGGGCTAGGGGCAACCCTTCTGGCGGCTTTGATTCCGACCTGGATTGGGGTTTCAATTCCGGTACGAAAAGCTTTGGATAGCTATGGCATTAATAACAGTTTTGGGCAGAGCTGGTTTGATAGATTACTAACCCGTTTGCGCCGTCTACCACCGCTGGTGGGACTGTCATTGCGTAATCTGGCCCGTCGTAAAACCCGTAATCTAGTGACATTTGGGGTAATCTCGCTCAGTTGCGCCGCTTTTCTAGCCGCCCAAAGCACCAACGCCTCGATTAATCACACTGCCCAGCGTTTCTACGACCTATATTTGACGGATGCCTGGGTTTATTTTGGAAATGGGCAACCCGGCAACCAACTTGCCAGCAGTTTGTTAACGGTGGAAGGGGTGAAATTTGCCGAGCCCTGGGCGCGGGCGCGGGGAGTGGTTAAGGCCAGCAATACCGATATTTTTGGCCTGCCGCCCGACACCCAAGTTTATCGCAAACAGCTACTTGAAGGGCGTTGGTTTAGTTTTGGCGAAAACGGCGTGGCGGTTATCAGCAATGTGCTGGCCGAGGCTAAAAACTACAAACTGGATGATGTGCTGGTAGTGGAGATTGCCCGTCAGACCCAACGTTTTACGATTATCGGAATTGTGGATGATAGCAGCCGCTACCTGACCAGCACCGCTCTCGGTAAGGTTTTTCTACCCCTGGATGAAGCCGAGCGGGTGATGCAACATCAGGGAGTGCCAGATTTCTTCACGATTGTGACCGACCAGCGTGACCAAACTTTTGTGGATACTACTTTGCGGCGGATTGAGGAGCGTTTCAAGCTTTCGCGCCCTAGCACCGTGCCCGCTTATAGTGACCGGGCCGCGCTTGAGCAAATTACCTCTGCTTTGCAACTGTTGCTCTACGCGATGGTGGTGATTATCGCCTTTATCGGGGCAATCGGGGTAGTTAATACCCTGACCCTTAATGTGTTAGAGCGTCGCCGCGAAATCGGGGTGTTACGCAGCTTGGGTGGGGGGAACTGGCGATTGGTGCAGTTGTTTGTGACCGAAGGGGTATTTTTGGGTCTGTTTGGCTTTTTGCTAGGGGTGGCGTTGGGCTATCCGTTGGCTCGGTTAATCGTCAATGTCATTGCCCAATCCACCTTCCCGCTCGATTTTGTTTTCGATTGGCAAATTGTAGCCTATACCTTTATTTTTTCGGTGTTACTCTCGGCTCTTTCCAGTCTCGGCCCGGCGTTGGGGGCGGCCCGCGTCAAAATCAGTAACACCCTGCGCTACGGGTGAGCAGAAAAGACGGCGGACTTTTGGTATGGTTCAATGTTGCTCAACCGATCCCCTAACTTCTTCCTCGCCAAATTCAGCTCATAGGCTTTTTGTAGATTTAACCAAAATTCCGGGCCAGTTTTAAAGAACATCCCTAATCTCAGCGCGGTGTCGGCAGTAAGGCTGCGCTTGCCTTCAAGGATTTGGTAGATTCGATTATTGGGAACGCTTAAACGCTTGGCGAGTTCCAGCCCATTCATTCCAATTTCTTCTAACTCGTCGGCTAATATCTCGCCAGGGTGAATCGGGGCTTTCCAATCTGTCATCTTTTTTACTCCTTTTTATATTATACGTCAAGCATAGAAATAAGTAGAGCCTTTGCCCTATTCCTGATTTTGGATTAAAAAACAAACTAATCCCAGGCAATACCACTGCGGGCCAGGGCCAGGAATAACGAAATCAAAGATGGTTGGTACGACATATCCCCCGATAAAGAGTAGTAAGAATGTTTCAGTTAAAAAGGCAAACCTAACCCTTGACCTAACGGACGGTTCACGAACCGCCCCTACGAAAATTCCCCCTTCCCTAGCAAGGAAGGGGGAAGGATTTAAGTTCCCTCTCCCTAGCAGGGAGAGGGTTAGGGTGAGGGTAGAGTGTGTAGAATATCCAGAATTTTGAGTCATCCTGGTTTTCTTCAAAAATATCACTAAGCTAAATAACAACGCTAACCCCAGCCAACCAACCCAAAATTCACCCCGACTATGCCAGACCACATAATCCGGGTTATTGTAGGTGGCGGTGCGCCAGACCGCGTAAAGATAATCCAGCAAGTCAAAGGCCAGCAACAGCCCACCAACCCCAAAAGCCCAACCTCGCAGCCGCTTATTCCCGGCAAATATTCGCTGAGTAGCCCAAACCCAGCCCGTCGCTAGAGCTATTGTCCAGATTGGGAAATAAAAATAACTTGACCATTTGCCCAGGCTGTTTGCCGGGTCGAAGCCACTTTCGAGGCCATGCCCCGGCCCCAAAAAATAATCCGGTGCTGCTAACAGTCCCAGCCCCACCAGCCAGCTAAATATCCCAGCCCATTTATTTTTATTCCACAGTCGCCACGCCCCTAACCCCACCAGCATAATCCCCGCTAAGAAAAGTGGAGCGGATTTTTCCAGCAATCGCCAGCCGTCCAGTTCCTCAACCCTGACCTCAATCGCCGTTAATACTCGGCCTAACTCGTAGATAAGGTAGAGTTTGCCGCCAACTCCCACTCGCGCTGTTTCGACCTGAAACTGGTCAATCCCAGAACTTCCGACCCGAATCACCCGGTCTTCGGGGCGCAATCCTACTTTCCAGGCGGGCGTAGTCTGGTTGGTAAAAACGTTGGTGGTGTAAAAGGGGCTGTAAAAATATCCCGGCCAGGGTTTTCCCACTACCGCCAGCAGGGGTAAGGCCGAGGCCAGCAAAACTAACAGCCCTGTAAGAGCCATTATCAAGCCCATTATTTTATGCTTATCGCTAAAAACTTCTGTAACTCCTTTGCGGTTGTCGGTGGTCAGTGGTCGGTAAAAAGTTTTGTAGGGGTAGACCAGTGTGTCTACCCTTGTAGCCGTAGGAGTAGGCTCTGTCCTGCGATTATTATCGGATGACGGAGCATCCTCCTACGAAATTCCTCATGTATCTTTACTTCTCTATTCTTGCTCCTGTTTCCTTCTTCGATTTGAGCCTTGACAGTTAGACATAATGTTCTTATAATTAACAGAACAAATTTTCTTTAGGCCAAGCACTATTTTTAATAAAGGAAGATTATGTATACCGAAACCGAACAGCCCCATAAAGGTAATCCTTTGCCCGATTGGCGTACTGCCGACCTTTACGAACTGTTACAGGTTAGTCCCAGAGCCGAGAGTGAGATTATCGAAGCCGCTTACCGTCGCCTCGCCCTGAAATATCACCCTGACAAAAATTCCAATCCCGAAGCCACCCTGCGGATGCAATGTATTAACGCCGCATATTCCACCCTCAGCAACTCCGAACGGCGGGCAGAATACGATGTCGAACGTAATAATCCTACCACTTCCTGGGAAACGGCGGAATACCCTGAAGACGAGGCTTACAGCGCGGAAAATAGTTCTGAATCTGCCGAGGCGGAACAGGTTAAATCTGAGTATGATTGGGACGCGCTGGAATATCTGCCGCCCCGACGCAAATTACGCTGGCAACTGATTACGGGTTATATACTGGCGGGCTGTATTCTGGTGGGGGTGGCTCTGACCGCCCTGGCCTTGTTTGAAAGCCAGCCCACCGCGATTAATACCCCGGCTTTGCCAACCCTACGAGCTCTTCCATCTGGTTTGCTTTTCAGTGATGATTTTGATAGTGCCGGGGCTGCTAACTGGAGTTTGGACAATCCCTGGCATCTTACCAGTCGGCTATCCGCTAGTGGTAACTATGCTCTGTGGTTTGGCGACGAGCAACAGGGGCGTTATGTTACTGGGCTTAATACCAGTGCTAATCTGATTCGCCCATTGGATTTGGGTGGCTCTGCTAACCCGGCGATTGTTTTTGACCTGAGCGGGCAAAGTGACACCCCCCTGCACCCGACTGGTGAGGACAAATTATTGGTGGAAGTAGCCGAGCCAGGGCATAATTTTGAGATGGTTCATACCGTTTCGGGCCTAATTAGCAATTGGCAATCAATAAAAATAAGCCTTAACAAATGGAAAGGCAAGTTAGTAACTATTCGATTACGGTTTATTAGTGGTCCGGGAAACGTCGGCACAGGCTATAGCGGCTACTTTGTGGATAATTTTCGAGTAGAGAAATAGTTGTTGGTTATTAGTTCTTGGATGAAAATTCAGTAGTTATTGCCGAAAGTTAACAGCTCATTGCTTTTCCCATAACTTGGCACTGAGGAGATGGTCGGGGCGAGAGGATTTGAACCTCCGGCCTCTTCGTCCCGAACGAAGCGCGCTACCGGGCTGCGCTACGCCCCGACACTACTAGAACCCTCTGATTATAGCACCCCCCACCCCGTATTGCAAACCAATTTTAGCCAATTTTGGCGGTCATGTTACCATAACTATTGATTCCCTGAAAAAATATGTTTATAATACAAATCAAGTAAACATAACTAAATTCTATTATCTGGTAAAGTAGCCCTATTATAGGATAGGGGTCTACTCGTTAAGCTCTAAGGCTGGATATTCAAGTACAACAATTAGCATAAAATGGCGGAGTGAGGGGGCAATCGGTTTATGAACCCTGTGAACGATTTATTGCAACAAGCCATCCAGGCGGTGCGAAGCGGCAACAAAAAAGAAGGGGCCCAAAAGCTGGCTCAGGTGGTGCAGCAGGATCAGCGCAATGCTGAGGCTTGGTATTGGCTATCCCAGGCTACCGACGACCCCAACGAAGCGGCGGCCTGTCTTCGGCGGGTGCTAAAAATAGATCCAAACTATGGTCGGGCTAAAGAAGCTCTGGCAACATTGGAAAAGGGCGGCGTGACCATTCAGGATGTGGCAACTCCCACTCCTGGTTATGGCACACCCTACGACCCTTCGGCTACCCAGAGTATGCGTCCTTTAAATACGGGTGAGTTGTTGGGGGCCAGTAGTGGCTTTGATACACCTTATGGTTCTTACACCCCGCCCTCGGCTACTCGTCAGGATGCGCCCACCAGAGCGATGCCCAATATCCCAACTCCGCCGCCCCCACCTTTTGGCGATACTTTTACGCCCGCCCCTGCTCCGGCAACTTTTGGTAACGACCCCACACCGCCCCCGCCCTTTGGTATGCCAGCCTGGGCCAATCAAGCCGGGTCTGGTGGTACTTCCCAAAGACCCAACGACCCATATGCAGGGACTGCGGGTGGGCCACCTCCACCCCCACCTTTTGCCACGCCCGGAAGTGGGACAGGCTTACGTTTTAGCCAACTAGACCCGGCAGCCGCTCAGGCCGCCGCCGAAGCTCAAGCCGCCGCTGCTCAACCCCTTGACCCTAATGCTGACCTGCGGGCCCGTTTGTTAGGTAATCAATCTGCGCCCGTTAATCCCCCGCCAATCCAACCCACCGGGCAAAGAACCTTTACACCAGACCCCAATTTGAGGCAACAACCTGTGCAAAAAAAGAAAAGCCGAATTTCGCCCCTATTATGGGTAGTAATTGGAGCCGTAATTATTGCTATGGCAGTAGTGGCTATTTTAAGCCTGACTAAAACCACTACCATAGACCCTAATCAGGCTAATATTAATGCCTCGGCAACGGCGGGAGTGGCCTTGAGCGGTACACCTGCTGCACTGACTCCTTCGCCGGGAGCAACTGCGGCTGGCACTCTTACAGGGACGACCTCCGCCACTACTAATGCCACGGCGGCGGTTGGCACTACTACCTCTGTCGCCACTACTACGGCAGGGGCGACCACTACAGCAGGAGTTGCTACATCTGTAGCCGCCCCTAGCCCAACAGTAGCTAAAACTTTAGCTGCCCCAACTCCAACGGTAGCAAGACAACTAACAACCGCGTCGGCGGGTGCAACCCCTACCCCAACCTTCCCTGGTGGTCCTAGCACTACCACTTCTGCGCCGCCACCGCCTACGCCCGTGCCACCCAAACCGACCACTGCGCCGCCCCCTGCTCCTACCGTCGTTCCCGGTGCAGCTACACCTGTAGCTACGCCTAATACGCAGAGTGCACCGCCGGAAGTTAAGGATTATGTGGATAACGCTTTCAACTTGATTGGAGCATTGGGCTTTGTGGAAGATAATGTCAATCGGTTGGTGATTCAGCCCTATCGTGACGGCAAGTTTAAAGATAAGCCGCTTGACCGTAACGAGGAGTTGGGCTATTACCAGGTTGAAATGGGCCAGATTGCCCGCAAACTCAAGGACATGCGGGTTCCAGATGGGGCGTTTGAGTTACAAGTGCTGGCTACTGACTATGCCACCCACCTGAGCGAACTATCAAATATGATTGACCTGTACATAAGCACCGGGCAAACCTTTTACGCTGACCGAGCCGCAATCTACTACGATAAGGCCAAGTCCGAACGCCTGTTGTGGCTCAAAACCGTCCAGCAAGGTTATCCCTACAAAGTGTCATTGGCTTAGTTCGGCTGGAAATCGAGAAAGGGGTCGGGAAAGTTACGGCCCTTTCTTTACCCAGATCCTACTTGCTCACAGGTAGGATTTTTTATTTTGGCTGAATTGGGCAAATTCGTGCGGCAAAGTATATCGAAATCTATAGATATATTTTATAATAGAGTTGTACTAAATAACGAAATTCCCGACTCCAACGGACGGGTTATATGAACTTCTAAATTCGGATTATTCCTCCTTCCGCGTCTGCCCCTCCTGTACTCAGGGGGGTTAGGGAAGGGGGTTAGGGGGTTAGGTCAAACTATCCTTACCCCTATAGATTTAGGTGGAGGTTACAATGGCGACTACCGACAATCGAACTCATTATCTCAAAAGGTTATCTGACTTAAAAGACAGCCTGTTGGATTTGGCTAGTATGGTGGATAAAGCCATGCACCTTTCAATTTTGGTGATGAAGTCGCGTGACCACCGACAAGCCGAAAGGGTTATTCTGGCTGACTCCAAAATCAATGCCAAACGCTATGAATTGGAAGATGAAGCATTGGCGATGCTTGCCACCCAACAGCCAGTCCTTTCGCGAGATTTGCGGCTGGTGGCGGCGGTCATGCACATCGCGGGCGAACTGGAACGGATGGGCGATTATGCGAAAGGGCTGGCGCGCATCAGCGAAATGATGGCGGGAATACCCCCTACCAGCTCTTTGGTGACGATTGATAAAATGATGCAAATCAGTCGCGACATGTTAAATCAGGCTCTGGATGCCTTTGTGCGCGGGGATGTTGAACTTGCCCGCAAGGTGATTGAGCGTGACGATGAGGTTGATGCTTTATACAATCTAGCTTATAGTGAATTATTGGCTTTGATGTTAAATGATAATCAGATAGTGGATTTGGCAACTATGATGCTATGGGCCATCCATAATGTCGAGCGGTTGGGCGACCGGGTGACGAATATTTGTGAGCGGATAGTTTTTGTGGAAACCGGGCAAGTCACGATTGGCACTCCCCACCTGCACGCCGATTAAAACCCAACTTAATCCCCTAGCCCCCTTCCCGACATTGGAAGGGGGAACAATATTAAACACCAGGATTAAATTACCGTAACCAAAACCCCCCTGTTATCCGTTGATATATATTGTAAAATAGTATATAGGCTTGATAAGAGCTTAGGGGCTAGAAATTCAGCCCGAATATGTTATACTAAAAAATAAAAACTTGTACTAAACGTTTTGCCTTTACGTAGTAAAGTTAGTGTCACTTTTTAATTCTGGTTTGGGCCGATGACGTTAAAGGGAGTAGTCCGAAATCGTTATCAAATCTTGGAAGAAATAGGCCGAGGCGGATTCGGTGTAGCTTATCGTGCCCGCGATTTGCTGGTGGGCCGTGATGTAGTGCTAAAGCAACTCCACGAACAATTTGCCAATGACGCAAGCAACCCCAAAGCCCGCCGCCTCTTTGAAACCGAGTGGCAGAGTCTCGCCAAACTTAGTGAACACCCCAATATTGTTTACCTGATAGATTTGTTGCGGGACGAAAGTGCCTTTGTGATGCAGTATATTGGCGGGGGCAACCTGACCGAGCTTATCAAAAGCAAAGGCAAGCTATCCTTGCTGGAAGCCGTTTCGCTGATGGCCGAGGTTTGTGATGGGCTAGGGGCCGCCCATAAACTGCAAATCGTTCACCGCGACGTTAAGCCCAGCAATATTTTATTAACCAAAGAAGGCCACGCTAAAATCAGCGACTTTGGTATTTCGCATCAACCCCACCCCGGACGCGATAGTGACCTAACCGTTAGCGGCTCGAATCTGGGTACAATTAACTATATGGCTCCCGAACAGGCGCGCGGTGATAACCGGATTACCCCCGCCGCCGATATTTATTCGGTGGGGGCGACCATGTATGCCGCCATTACCGGGCGTTATTATTTACCGTTCCGGGCGGTCAAGAGCGATTTTGACTTTGAGACGATGGCCTATAACTTTAAGCTGGTGCGCGAACGTGACCCTGAAAAGCCCCGCCGCTATAACCCCTTTGTCCCGCCGATGCTGGAAGGGATTGTGCTGAAATGTCTGGCTAAAGAACCCAAAGACCGCTACGCCACCGCCGAGGAGGTCAGCGCGGCCCTGATGCGAGTGCGGACTGCCCTTGAAAACGAGCGTGACAAATCCTATATTGAGGCTGAAGCAGCTTTAGGGATGGCTAAATGGGCGCAGGCTCTAAAACTCTACGATAAGGTGCTGGCGATTGACGACCACTACACTGAGGCAATTTCGCATCGGGAGATGGCCCGTAAATGGCTTGGCCCCGAAGAAGAAGATTTAGCCAAACCTTCTGAACCTGATAAAAGCCGTAATACCGGGCTACCCCAACCAGAAGCCTCTCCTAATAAACCAGCCGATGTTGCGGCACGGGCGGCCACTTCGTTTAATGCTCTGGAGGGAAATCCGCCTAACATTGCGCCTGCTGGACAGGGTCTGGCGGCTAATAATAATGAGGCTCGCCCCCAACAGCCCACCAGCGCGACGGTAGTTAACCCTATTCAGCCTATCTCCAGCCGGGTCGAAAAAAGTGTGGATATTGGGCCTTTTAAGGTTATCCCGCCTTCAGGGGTGCAACCCGAAAATCAACCCTTTGACCCTTATCCTAATAACGGCAATGGACGGATAGTCCAGAGTCAGCAAGGTATCAAGCTCTGGCAAGACGAGCCCGCCGCTCCCACCTACATCCCTGCTAATAACGGCAATGGGCGAGGTGATAACAGCTATATGCCGCCCATCCACCCGCCTACCCCCGACAAAAGGCGTGTACCTGTCTGGGTAATTATTTTAGGGGTGGTGTTAGTGTTAGGGCTCATTGCCCTGATTGCGGGGATTGCGATTTCGGTGAATGGCAGTCCCACTCCTACGCCTACCGTTGCAGCGGTGGTGGTTAATACTACTACGGCTGAGGCTATCGCCACCACCCCGCCCGCCCCTATTCCGACTATTACGCCAAACCCTACGGCTACGTTGGAGCCCACCACCAGCCAGCCTAGCCCCACTCCTAATCCCACTACCACTTCCGCGCCGCCTACCCCGCGTTTGGTGGTGGTTTCAAAGGCTTTGTTGACCAAAAATTTCCAGACCAGTGCCGATGGGACTAATCAGGAGGCTTTTGAATACCTTGATAATATTTATCTTTTTTTAGAGGTGGAGAATAATCGTTCTGGTGATGTTCTGGAATTGGAAGCCCGCAACAAGGCCAACGGTCAGGTAGCCTGGGCGCAGAATAGTTCGGTTGAGAACAATAATTTTGTACGGTTTAACAGCAATCCCGGTCAGCTTGCTCCCGGTAGTTATGACCTTACCGTAAAATTTAGTGGTGCGGTGGTAATCGGCCCGCTTACTTTCCGGGTCAACGCCCAACCCACCACTACCGTCGTTATAACCACGCCCCGCACCACTAACCGTCCCACCACGCCCGTGCCCACCACCACCGTAGCGACTACTACGGTTAAAACTACTACGGCTGTGCCCACCACTACCCCTGTTATAACCACTGTTACTACCACTACTGTTGCTACAACGGTGGCAACCACTCCCGCAGTAAGCACTACCCCTGCCACCAGTGTCACGCCCACTACACAGGGTGCGACAAGCAGCACCCCTACTACCACTGGCGGCGCGACTTCATCTCTGCCCGCTTCTACCTCACCTGCTTCCTCCCCAACTCCTTAGCCCTATATGACTCAAGCCCACTCTGCTAACCCTTTGCAACCTGTGGTTAATAGTTGGTTGAAAGCTGCTTCAGAAAATTTTATTGCATTCTCCGAAACCGCCCCACATGCCACCCTCCCGGTTCTATCCCTTCGCAAGCGTCAGAAACATCAATCCCCCGACAACTCTGCTGATTTTGCCCGCCAACAACAGGCAACCCGCCTTGTTCTAGTGGCTCTGACCCGCTCGGTTCTGGAAACTACCCTGCGCGATTACAACCCTACCGAAAGCTACCCCTTTTATTGCCTTTCCCAGCCTCAAAATTCTTTAGTTTTTTCATCCTTCATCCTTCCTACTCCATCCTTACTCTGTGCTGAAAACCTCGCCACCCTCCAACTTTCGGACTGGCAAACTACCAATCGGGCTGAACGACAACTCCGCAAGCGCACAGGTAGTTTTTACACCTCCTCAGCCCTCGCCCGTTATATCACTGCCAGAGTCGGGGGATGGGAAAGAATAACGAAGCAAGGAGCAAACCTAACCCCCCTGCCCCCCTTCCCTAGCAAGGAAGGGGGAGAAGGAAGCAGTAGCCCCGACCTGCCGGGCGGTTCGCGAACCGCCCCTACGGAATTGTCCGACAACCCCCGACTCCCGACCCCCCTTCTCGACCCTGCTTGTGGGGCGGGTATATTCTTACTGTCCGCCCTTGACCTGTTACATGAAAATAACCCGGATGTTCCACCCCAGGAGTTGCTTGAACACCAGCTTTACGGGCTAGACCTGAACCCGGATGCCGTAGACCTGACCCGTTTAACCTTATTACTGCGCCTGTTTGAAATAGCTGGCCCGCTTAATAGTGAGGTTGCTTATATTTTAGGGCGGCAAATTCAGGCTGGTAATACGTTGGTGGGGGTGGGGGGTCGGGGGTGGGGGGTCGGTATGGAGAAAGGGGAAAGGGGGAATTTCGTAGGGGCGGTTCGTGAACCGCCCGGTAGGTTGGAACATAGCTTACCTCAGTCCTCAGTCCTCAGTCCTCAGTCCTTGAGTTATCGGGCTTGGGAGGCAGAATTTGAGGAAAGGCAGGCCGAATTACGGGAGCGGCTGGCGAATTTGCCGATTTTTAACGAGGGGGCGGATGGGCCGTATCTCGCCAGTCTTGCCCCCTTTGATTGGGGAGCGGCCTGGCCCGAAGTATTTGAACAGGGTGGCTTTGGGGCGGTGGTCGGCAATCCCCCCTTTGTGGGTTTTAACGATTATAGCGGGGTGGAGAAAGCTTACTTTGCTCAGGCATATCCGCAGGTCTATAACCTCAAGGCCGACCTGTTTTATTATTTTATTTATCGTGGGGTGGAGTTGCTGCGACCGGGTGGGGTGTTAGGTTATGTGACTTCGCGTTTCTGGAAAGAGGCCGTTTTTGCGGCGCGGCTACGGGAATGGCTGACAAACTCCACCCGTATTCTGGCGATTGAAGACCAGGGTATTGTGCAGCTTTTTGCCGAGGCCGAGGTGGATAGTTGCCTGTTATTTTTGGAAAACTCGCCTCCCGGCTCCGAATATCAACTTGAGTTTAGTTTTGCGGGGGAAGTACAAAAGGTTGAACAGGCTGGATTAGGCCGCGCACCCTGGGCCTGGTTGCGCCGTTTACCCGCCGAAGATTTGTTGCGGGCTCGTTTGGAGGAAGGCTCGGTACGGCTAGGCGAACTGGCGGAATGCCGCACCGGGGTACAGACGGGGTTAGACGAAATTTTTTTAGTGAATGCCAGCACCGCCGCCAAACTAGAGCCAGCAGCTTTGCGGCTTGCCATTAAGAGTGGCGATATTACTGCCCCCGGTCAATTGGTCTGGCCCGGTCAAAAATATTTGATTTATCTCCCCCCCAACTGTAATTTAGCTGATTTCCCCAATGTGGCTACCTATTTAGAGCCCTACCGCGCCCGCCTGGAACGCCGCTTGCGTTATCGAAAACCATTTCCTTATTGGGAACTTCAATGGCCGCGCACCCCAGAAGTTTTTGATGCCCCTGCCAAGTTAGTATCCCCCTACAAAGCTCCCCGCAACTGGTTTGCCATGGATAGCCAGCAGCTTTATTTCAGCACCGACGTAATTTCAGTAGTTTTTAGAGATGGGGAAGCAACTCCCCCTTCCTTGCTAGGGAAGGGGGCGGGGGGGTTAGGTTTTTTCCTAAATTTCCTAAATTCCAGCCTTTCAACCTGGCAGTTTCGTTCCTATAGTAAACAGGTGGGAGGTGGGCAGTACGATTATTACGCAAACCCCCTGAAAAAGCTGATTCTACCCCGTCAGGCGGATTTGTTGGCTTATCCCCGCTTAGCGAATAAAGAAATTAGTCAGGAAGAAATTGATACGCTGGTTTTTGAGCTTTATCAGCTTACGCCGGAAGAAATAGCCCTCATAAAAAAGGGAAGTTGAAGCTACTAAGAAACCCAACGACCACTGGCGAACCAGGCGGATAAAATACCCAGCAATATTCTAGATAATATAATTACTGGACTGCGATAAACCAGGGGTAGTTTGCTTGTTGTCAGGGGCAGGGCGAAATAGATTGGAGTATGGATAGTTAGGATTAGAATTTATTTAGTCGGGGTAACCAAAGATTTTACAGGCGTGAAAATCGCTCCTACATGAGGTCGGTATAGTACCAGACTACAGCCAAAGAATAAAACAAAAATCATCAGCCCTATAAGAAATATCTTCGGTATTCGGCGCGGAATAGCCTGAAGCGAAAAGGGTTCTGGTTTTTCGGTTCGGCTCACCAACACCGCCCCCCCGCCCGTTATCAACCATAACAAGCCAACCCCTATACCGATACCATTCAGGTAACTAATAAAACCAATAATAATTTGCCCAATTCCTAACAATATCAAAAGGCTACCAGCCACTAGTGGCAAACTTCTCAGAAAAGCCCCCAGAATCAGGGCTATGACAAAACCAAATATCAAATATAAAAACGGGCCATCACCCAATGGGTTGAATGGTCGCTCCCAATCACTGAGTAAATTGACGAGTATCAATAAGGCACAGGCTAGAAATATCCCTATTCCATTGCTAATAAGAGCCAACCGCGACACATTCTTTAACATAACTTGAACCTCATTTTAAACTAGCTGATAAATCTTCAAAGCTTCGGTGCTACTGCCAGTTATACCGAGTTCGACCAGGGCTACCGGGTCAATAATACCTTCTGGGTTCATAATGCCCTGTTCTTCGAGGGTGGGGGGGATACCAGTGCTGACCTTTACTTGGCCTTGTTCTTCCAGCATAATTAACTGGGCCAGAACCTGACGGGCAGCGGCGGGCCATAAGCGGCGGTCAGTATCCTGATAGACCTGAGCCACGATTTGGGGGACAGTTTGGGCCCCGTTGCGGAGAGCGGCAAGCACTTTTTGGAGGCGCATCTCGCGGTGGGCTAGATATTCGTTAAGTTTGGCAGTAGGGTCAGGGATGGCGGGGCCATGCCCACCATAAATAACCTTCGCCTCACTACAGCGCGTCTGTAGCAGACGCAAGCTATTCAGATATTGCCCCATATGGCCTTTGGGTGGCGCGACAATAGTTGTACCAACCCCTAGAACATTATCGCCTGTAAAAAGGGCCTTTTCTTCCTCAAGGTAAAAACAGAGGTGGTCAACCGCATGACCGGGGGTGAAGTGGCTGGTGAGGGTTATGCCCGCAATTTGATAATGCTGCTGGTCGTCCAAATTTATATCATGGGGGAAAGTAGCCTCGCGGTAAGCTGCAACGGGCACGGCGATTAATTCTTGCAAACGGGCTGCACCGGGATAGTGGTCGGGATGACCGTGTGTTACCAAAATGCCTACGATTTTCCCGCCCAAACTGGCGGCGGTGCTAACCAATTCCTGTAGGTGTTCTTCCAGTTTCGGGCCGGGGTCAATTACCACGAACTCGCCACCAGTTCCCACCAGGTAACTATTTGTGCCAGTCAGGGTCATGGGGCCAGGGTTGGGGGCACGTAATCGCCAGACTAATTCGCTAAGTTTTTCCAGTTCGCTCATTTTTACCCCGATTTTTGCCCTTTGACTTACAACCAACAACTAACAACTTTTTACCGATAACTGACAACCAACTACCGACAACTGCTTAGAGCTTTGTTCAGGGCGACGGAAATTTGCTGTAGATAGCCGGAATTTTTGGAAGAAAGAGCCTCAATCCTGCCGGAACGATTGGTTAAAACCAGGGTAAAATCCGGGCGGGGATTAGTCAGAGATTTTTGTCCGGCATAAGCCAGGAAGCCGCCCAGCAAAATAGTCAGGCTGATGAAAATTAGCGGGAAAATGTTTGCGCCGAGGCTGGTTCTACCAGAAAATATGCCCAGAAACAAAACCAGGGGTATCAGGCCAATTAGTAGCAGGGCTACTCCCGCCACTAACAGAGCTATACCCTTGCGGCGGTCAGGTGGCGTTTCCTGGAGATTTATCGTACTGATATTTGCTACGGCGTAGGTTATACCATCCACTACCAGCAGCGAATTTGTTACCTGAACCCGTTCATCGGCGAAAAAGGTATTTTCTGACATAACCTTACTTGGACAAATCCTGCTTCTGGAATAGGCGAGGGTCGGTAATAAGCCCGTTCACCCGCACTTCCCAATGCAAATGCGGCCCGCTACTCAGCCCGGTAGTGCCGACCCGCCCAAGCAGGTCGCCCGGTTTAACCGATTGACCTTTGGTGGCGATAATTTGCGACATATGGAAATATAAGCTTATAACCCCCATCCCATGATCAATTATGACTGTGCCGCCCCGCACTATCAAGTTATCGGCGAAAACCACTTTGCCCGTAGTAGGGGCCCAGATAGGCGAACCCGTCGGCTCGGCGTAGTCAATCCCGCCATGAAAACTGTCATAGGTGGGGCTATCGTTATAAGCCCGTCTTTCGGCAAATTGGGTGGTGATATTAGCTTCGTTAGCGTTAGGGCTGGGCAATCCCCATAAACCTGACCAGAGCGGTTGAGTGCTATACAGGTTATAAATCGGTTGCAGCAACTTTTCCTCGGCAGTCTGTACCACCGGGTCAAGGGCGGTATTTTTTTCAGCTGGTATATATAATCGTTGCAAAGGGAAGTTATATTTTACGATGGTAATTAGCTGGTTGATACGGCGGGGGCGGGCGGCGGGGTCGGTAAAATCTATCACTAACGGGTAGGTTTTGGGGTCAGTGGCAGGGCCTATCGGGTTCAGTGATTTGTAGATACCTGCCACCTTTTCCACTTTAAGGCTATTTTCACCCAGATGGGCCTGAACATCGGTAGGCAACCACTGCCCATTCACTCCCAACCGAATGGAGAGAGTACGACCCTGATAGATTTCGGTGTCGGCAATGTTCAAATCCATTGGCAGTTTGATAGGACGCGCCCAGCCTTTAGCTTCCAGCAATAGGTCGCCGGAATTGCTCATCTGAGCCGGGTTGCTACCTTGCGCCTCTAACCGTCCCCGCTCAAAATATTGCACAGTCAGGCCGGAACTTTCGCTATAAGCCTCCCCAATGGGGAAGCCCAGCAATTCGAGGCCACTATTTTTATCCCAATATGCTTTAAACAGGCCGGAGAGAGATTGGCCCGTCTCCTTGAAGTAGCTGCGGGTGGGGCTACTGCTGGTGTCGTTGGTGGGGCTAAACTTTAAGCCCTGTGCCTCGGCTAACTGACGGCCTAAAAAGCCGATTTGGACTTCGATTTTTGTACCCTTTTGGTCAGGATAATATTCCAGCAGGGAACGCTCAAAATATTGAGCTACCCGACCATTTTGCAGGAATTCCTCGCTAATCGGGTTGCCAAAAGCAGCCGTCGCGCCTTTGGTCTGCCAGAATGTTAGCAATGAGCCCTTGATATAATGTCCGGTCTCGCCCCGATAGATAGTACCATCTGGCAGTTGTTCGGCGGGAGTGAGGAGGCTGGCGGTGGAAATAGTAGGGGCTTCGTCGCGCTTGAGATATCGCACTCGACTATAATTTGCGGCGGTGCTGTTTGGGGCGGCTACACCACTAAGGTTTACATCGGCGGCGAGGGCGGTACGACTGGTGGTATCAATACAACCAACCAGTAGCGAACCCATCAGGGCCAGCAGCATAATAACCGCCATCACGATGGTCATTATCCGCACAATCCGTTGATTGCCCTTGTTATTTCTCCCGGTGTCGTAGTCGGCAGCGCGACGGGCATTATAGCCTTTAGGTGGGCCATATCCACCTAGCGGTTTATTGGCAGCTAAGCGGCGGCGTTCCTCTTGCGAGATATTACTTTTGGCTCGTTTTTTTGTGTTTTTGTTTGGCGGCATCCAGGTGCGTAAAATCCTTTATGATAATTTGTGCTTTTTGTTTTCCAGAATAGATAGTATTAATCCAAAGGTACAGACAACCATAGCGATTGGTATCGCAATTGCAAAGCTGCCCGGCAATATCGTCCTGTCTAATATAACTCCAATACCACCAACTAAAATGCTGACGGGGAGGGCTAAATAAAGCCATTTGCGCTGTTGTATGAGGTAGATTGTGAACGCAAAGGACGCAATAACCATGCAGCTGGCGGTAATCACAAAGTCAGGACGGAAAGTAAATAGAAACCAAAAAATTCCAATAGTAGCAATCACCCAAATAACAATGGCGATATAACCGATAAGTTTTGGTTGCTGTTTCCCTGCTGGTGTTTGCATATCAATCGTGCCTCTGGCCTGATTCTTGTAATAAGCAATATAACTGTGTTAATCTTAGCCGATTCCGCCTTTATTGTAAAGAGAAACCTAACCCCCTAGCCCCCTTCCCTGTAAAGGAAGGGGGAATAATTCTTCTAAAAGGCTGAAAAAGTGTTAAAATCTTTAAT
>Ga0209511_1000538_pt1 | contig 38131 bp, 33 predicted proteins | sample SSSSmetaG_FD_184141 | JGI IMG/M metagenome (GOLD analysis project Ga0209511, IMG submission 184141) | Glacier valley bacterial and archeal communities from Borup Fiord, Nunavut, Canada, to study Microbial Dark Matter (Phase II) - ​SSSS... | ecosystem: Environmental > Aquatic > Freshwater > Ice >... | reverse complement strand
CAGTTAGCGATGCGGCGTTACAGCTATCGTCCACTTCCCCTGGCGGAGGGTGAGACCATCATGAATGATGTTATCAGCAGCGATAACCGCGCCCTTGTCCAGACCTTGCTTGCTGGCTATGAGGTAGATTTTAAGCAACTTTGTCCCGCTATCTCTGTGCCTGTTATGTACCTGGGCGGACAACGGGATGTGGTCGCCCCTCTCCAATTCGTTAAACCCTTTGTAGAACTTACCCCCAACGCAAAATATGCTGACCTTGCCGAGTGTGGACACTTCCCCATGCAAGAGATGCCCAACCGTCTTATTGAAATATTGGACAGGTTTTGGGATAGGGTTAAGCCTGTTTAACCTGGATAGGACAAAATAAAACAGCCCCAATTTGACCCGCCACTCGCTACTAACAACCAGTTTCCCTTTTCTTTAGTTTGCTCTGATATTAAATTTTGACTGCCGTATACCCCGGTATTCTCGAAATCGCTCAGGCTAAAGTCCGTCAGGTTGGGAGAGTTAGTTAGCTCGATGATTTTCAAGTTTAGTTTGAGATTTTCGCTACGGTTTAAAACCTCTAACCAGCTTTTTTTGCCAGCGTCAAAAAGACTTATCACCACCTCACCCGAACGCTCACTACTATAACTAATATCAGTGATTGTGACACATTTACGCTCGGCACTCTGGGGATTGGCCCGGAAGGTTTTGCTTAGTTTGGCGGGAGGCGGCGCAATGGGATAGGTTTTACCTTCGGCTTCGGCCTTTGCAATAATAGCCTGATATTGTTCGGGTAGGGTAGTTTTTGGCTGATTTGAACTAAGAGGTGTAGTGCTAACCTCGCCACAACTCACTAGTAAAGTCGAAAAAATTATTGCTACAGCTAAAACCTCGGCTTTCCACCAACTTTTTTTCATGTTATTTGTGCTCATCCATGATTATGGTAGCATCCTTAGTTTCAGCTATAGCTGTCGTATTATAATTTTGGACAACTCTAAAAACTTCTCAAAACTTTTTTAAATCTGGCTTAACCTTTGGGGCGTGCGGACTGTAAGCCACTCAGGTAGGGCAATCTCATTTTCAGCCAGATTAAAACTCCAAAGCTGCCTACCATCGGCATTTTCTTCGGTCAAGGAGAAGTTATGGCGGCTGTAACAATCTTTAGCAGGTTCATTTTTAGCAGTGGGCAAGAACCAGCCTTGCAAGGTCTTTATACCACTCTGCTGGGCTTGTTCTGCTATAAAAGCTAATAGGGCAGTTTCTACCCCGCGTCCCATTACCCGACAACTTAATAGTAGGGTATCTACTTCCCAACTATCGGCTTTTGGTTCGATTATTGCTACTCCCGTAAGCCCATTATCGCCAAATTTATCGGTGACACGGAGACTATAGACTTGCCAGCCTTTAGCTTGCAGTTCGGTAATTTGAGCCTCACTGCGGCGATGTGTAGTAAGATTGAATTGATTAGTTTTGTTGGTTAGCTGGGCAATGCGTGGCAGGTTTACAGAGTTGCAGAAATCAATTTCCACCACCATTTCCAGGTTAACCAGATAATCATCAAGTGAGCTGGAGTTACTGAAATTTTCTTCAAATTCCTGACGGGCTTGCTGGGTGGCGTAGAGTTTCTGGCGGTTACGGTCTTCCTCCGTGAGTGCCAAAGTATCGAAAACATCCAATTCAAGGAGCGTGCGGCGATAGTAGGCCGGGTCGGTGGGGAGTTCTGGTACTAACACCTGGGGTAGTTCCGCCCGAACTTTAGCCCGTTCTACCGGATTGTCATCTAAAAACACCAGACTATCCAGGCCAATGTTTAATTCTTTGGCTATTTCGCGGATATTGATTTCTTTAGGTTGCCAGTTGATGCGTTGGGCTGCAAAGTTGGCTATTTTGAGAACCATGCCGGGATGTTGCTCAAATACCAGCAGAGCATCTTCTGGGTTGTTTTTGCTGGAAATAGCCAGCAGAATACCGCGCTGGTTAAGTTTTAACAGTTCACGCTGGAAGGCCGCAAAAGCATTGCCGGGAGCGTCCGAGCCGATTTGGATACCGCCCAGACCATCTTCACCGATTACCCCACCCCAGAGGGTATTATCAAGGTCTACTACAATACATTTGCGACTGAGAGCTTTAAAAGGCTTGATAAAACGCATATACTCTTTTGCCAGCTCCGGCAAAACCGCTTCGCTCCAACCCATCCGCGCCGTAAACCAGAGGCGCGGGTCGGTAGCACGGGCTTTACCACAACGCGCTTGAACTTTTTCCTCGTCCAGTAGATAGATATTTGAGCGGGTTCGCACTATTTCAGCTAGCCGGCGGTTAATTTCATTAAAGATCGAAAGCTGCCCATTTTCTTCGCGCCAATCATAAATACCCAACGCGGGATACTGCGGCAGCACCATATTATGAAAAAGTACCATGGCCGAGCTGCGTTTAGCAAAGGTATCAATAAGGTTCTGGATAGTTTTAAGGCCATTTTCCAGCTCGGCCTGACGCTGTTCCGAGGTAAGGTCGAAGGGGTTTTGCTGAAGTTGGGGGAAAAGACGGCTAGGGTGAATAGCGCAGACCAATATATCTGGTTGGAAGGCATACAGGCCACTTTGAGGGTCAAGAATTTGCTGGGTATATTGGTCAAAACCACCCTGGTAAAATTGGGGACGTAACCCGGCCCGATAGCACTCTACTTTGAGATAAGCCTGGAGATGGTCAAGGGTAGCATTACCCAGCAGGGCGATTTTTATCTGTTTAGTGGTAGGAACTTCACCGAGAGAAGGTTCTAACTCGTCCAGCCGTTGGGCGGTAATAAGATAAGTTTTATGTGAGGGGGTAGCCTGGATAAGCTCCTGGTAGGTGGCAAGAGCTTTATCGGGCTGACCTGTTTGTTCATAAAGACGCGCAAGGCTTAAATAATTATTAGCTTCCAGAGGGTTAGCTTTAATAGCGGTTTGCCACTGGTTAATAGCTTCTTCGGCGCGTTTCTGGCGTTGTAGGTGTTGGGCGAGAGCGGGCGCAGCCAGGGCCGGGGCAATATCGGCAGCCTGACGCAGAGCTGCTTCCGCTTTATTTACCGCGTCAGCTATATCAGGTCGTTTATTAAAGGCTTTAGCCAGGATTAGAAGTTGCTCGGCAATCATGGCTCGTTGAACAGCATTATTAGCTTTTTGAATGGCTGACTCAAGTAGCTGGCTTGCTTGTTCTAATTGTCCCTGTTTAATCAGGGAACGTGCGCCTAGAATTTCTAGCTCCGAAATAATTTCGTTATCAGCATAATTTGGTTGTTTTTCATTTATTAACTCTGCTAATAGGTTAGTTAAAACCTTGTCCATCTATTTAATCCTCTTTTTGAATGTGTTCATCCCGATTGTTAACCTGAGTAAAGTCTGCCACTTTGTTTTAGCGGTTGCCCCAGGGCAAGCTCTGGATTAATTTAGCGGGATTTCCCTCTACAAAGCTGTTGGGAGCCACATCCTGAGTGACTACTGCCCCGGCGGCTACAATGCTACCCCGCCCTACGGTAACGCCCGGCAGGATAATCGCGGCTAATCCAATCCAGCAGCCGTCCTCTATTTTAACTGATTTGGCTAAAAGCTGTCCAACCCGCCGATTAGAACCTGGGCCAATTTGGTGAGTGCCAGTGTAAATGATAACCAGGGGCCCCAGTGAGACATTTTTACCCAACCGAACTTCTGCATCTAAATTAATAGTAACGTGGTCGCCTATAACTGCGCCTGAGCCGATAATCAGGTTTTGATAAAAACTGGCTTGACCACTGGTTAGCTGGAGGTTGCCGATTATAAATGCATCTGCTTCAACGTTTTTGAAACCTGCCACCCGGTAAAGTTTTGCCCGAATCGCGCCACTGGCAAATTCGGGTAATAACCCGGATACTAGATTAGCTAACCGAAATTTGAGGTGTAGGTTTTGCTTAAACATTCCAAAATAATATTTAAATTTGCCGTTCACGTAGTTTAAGACAACTGGCAAAGAAACCAGCCGCCTTTTAGCCATCCTTTCTATTGCCTCAAGTCCAAATGCCAGACTTGAAGTTAAACAACATGTTTTTTGAGAACTTCCAGGATTTTTGGTAGGCTGGTCATTGCTAACATCTCATCCATTGAGAAGGCAAGGTTAAAATGGTCTTCCAGGGCTGCCATAATGGTCATCTGATAGAGGGAAGTCCAACGAGAATAGTTTTCCTGGCTAAGGTCGTCGGCTAATTCATTTTCATCTACGCCAAAGGTGTTAGCCATAATTTCGCGTACTTGTTCATTTAAAGAGGATAACATGATTTCTCCATTAAATTGATAATTATCGGTTTCGCTTTTAGTCTGGTATACAAGCTTGCTAATTATAACCCATAACAAGATTACAGAAAATGAAAAAACCCCTTAAAATTGGCGTAATTTTTTTAATCTGGTTTGCGTTTCTATCTACAGAAGCTTCTATGACAGGTTAAAAAATTATGGGACACAAGATGTAGACCCACTCACAAGGAGTAATAGTTATGAAAATGTTCACTTCACGTTCTGACCGTTCTGTTGCTGGGCGACAGCGCAAGCCCTGGATTGCCCTTTCGTTATTGGTAGTGGTTTTGTTAGTAATTGGTTCGATGGGGATAGGGATTATCTCCAACCTGCGGAGTAACTCCAGCGATGCGTTTTATGCCAGCGAGGTTTCCAGCCAACCCGTTCAGGATAGTGCCGGGAAAAATGTTAACGCCCCCGTAGCCGTACCCGCCAATCCCGGAGCGACTACAGCGGCGGCAGCTACAACCGCAGCCGCATCTGGCGGGAAATCCAGCACAGGCTCAACCGCTTCTGGTAGCAATTATAAACTCAGCGACCAAACTGACCGCATGGTAATTCGCAGTGCCAGCCTCTCGCTAATCACCGAAGACGTAGAAAAAACTCTGGCGAATGTGCGCTCTTTAGTTACGGTGCAGCAGGGGTTCGTGGTCAGTAGCAACTCCAGCGTGCGGGGCGACTACACCTACGCCACGATTGTAGTCCAGATTCCTGCTCCCGCCTACGATGAGACCATGAACCTGTTGCGGAAATCGGTCTATAAGGTCGAGAGCGAAAGTAGCACCAGCCAGGATGTCACCGAGGAATTTGTGGATACCGATGCCCAGGTTCGCAACCTTAAAGTTACCGAGGCTCAATTGCTGGATTTGATGAAAAAGGCTACTAGCCTGAATGATACCCTGACCCTACAGCGCGAGTTGACCAACGTGCGGGGCGAAATCGAACGGCGCGAAGGTCGCTTAAACTTCCTGTCAAAGAAAACAGCTTACTCAACTATCAGCATAAGCATTTCGCCTAAAACCGCGCCGATACCAGTTAAAACTCAGGAATGGGATTTTGGACAGGTGACAGATAAAGCCTGGGCTGGTTCGTTGAAAGGTTTGCAGGGACTGGCGACGGTAGGAGTGAATGTGGCGGTCTACGCTATCTGGATTTTACCGCTTCTGGCCCTGATGTTTTTCCTGGTAGTGTTCAGCTTCCGGCGGTTATTCCCCCGTCGTCCCCAGACTCCTGGCACGGGTATGACTCCACCCCCCGCCGCTCCCCAAGACCCTAGCGGTCAGGGCGCAGCAGCCTAAGCGGTTGTGAGGTATCGGTGGTCAGTTGTCGGAAAATTCGTAGGGGTAGACCAATCTGTCTACCCTTTTTGATTATCTGCCGTTTTAGGGGAAGGGGGTTAAGTTTAGCCAGAATTAACGAGGGTTAAAGTTACTTCCCGGTATCGCCAGGGAGGTCGTTTTTATTTTCGTACCAGTAAAAAACTACCGCGTTTGGCACTTGCCGTTCCACCGTGCCACTCCCATCACTGGGGTGGCTCAAAAGCTTGTTATCCATTGACATGGTGCTACTACCACCGCCGTCCAACTCCATCGCAGTGGTAGCCCCAAATTCCACGAAAAGAGCCGCCAATTCTTTTTGGGTCATGCCAATACTGAAACCGGGCTGATAGCCATCGGACTGAATGACCACCAGCGTATCTTTTTTATCATTAAAACCAACGGCAGTGCGGGGCATGCGTACCGTCAGATAGTGAGATAACTTCCACTCGGTGGGAAACTCCTCGCACTTTGGCCCTTTTAGCTCTTTAGTATCGCTGCAATCCCCCAAATTGCATAAGCAATCTTGCACAAATTGCCCGTTTTTCAGAATTATCGGCCCGCCGCTAACCGCCTGAGTATAGGCGTCCAGGTTGTAGTTAGCCTTGAGGTTAAGATAAAGCGGCTTACCCACTTTGGCATGAGATTTTAGCCATTTATAGGACTCTGTGCCTGGTCGAGCCAATAACACAAAATAATCTTCGGGGATTCTCAGGGCCTTCCCCTCGGTTTCTATTTCGGCGACCTTGCCTTCGGGGTCTATCAAAATCTTTATATCGCCATAATTCCCGCTAATGCTGCGATACATATTGTTGTAAATACACAGCCAGTTATAGAGACAAGGAGTGTTGAGTAACTCAATCGAGTGAGATTCGCCGTTTTCGGCACTGACGCTGGAAGGCCAGGTCCAGTTATCGGTGAAATAACCGATAAAAGGTTGACGGTCTTTCGACCAGGCAAAAGTGGCCCGATATTTGGGAGCCATTGCCAGTTTGCCATCGCTTATCATCAAACCCTGCGGCAAACCCTGTCCGCTAAACAAATCGCCGTTAACCGCCGCAAGAGCACCCTTGTTAGCCTTTAGAAGGTCGGTAGTGCGCGATACGCCGCTCAGGTAGCCGTTTTTAGATACTACCCGCAGGTTAAATTCCGGCGACTTTATATCAAACAACATGATATTTATCTTGAGCGGGCCGGGGCTAGTGAGTTCCCGATGAATCAACGTCACACCCGGTTTGACTTCTGTTACCCTATCTTTTAGTCGGTAGTCAAACCGCTCGAAAAACGGAATAGGCGTAGGAGTAGGGAACGGGGTAGGGGTGGGCGGTATAGGCGTAGGCGATGGAATACTGGTAGGGGTTGGCGGAATTAGGGTAGCGGTGGGAGTAGGGGCAGCGGTAGTGGTAGCGAGAGTAGTTGGAGTTGCCGTAGCTTTTTGGGTAATTAACCCCGCCTGGGGATTGGGGTTTGTCTGGGGAGTGATAAGAAAAAAAGTAACAAAGATACCGACAATTGCCAGAAGACCAAGCCCAATCCGAAATTTATATTCGGTCAAAAACGCTAACCGATTCACAAATTGTTTTTCCTCTGTGTTATATCAAGCTGTAAAGGAGTTGTGCTATAATTCCTCCACGTCGGTGTGGTTTGAACAGATGGGCCCAGCAGGATTCGAACCTGCGACCTGTCGATTATGAGTCGATTGCGCTAACCACTGCGCTATGGGCCCTGGCAGCTAGATTATAGCTTATCCAGGCGGCTTTTTCAAATTGAGAGTAGTAAAACAATCCGTGCTTGAAATACAAATTGCTGTGGCTAAAGTGAATAAATATGCCAGCCGTGAGAGCGGCGATACTGTTGAGATTGTCGAGCGACCAGGGGTGGCGGGTGGTTTTACGGCGGTGCTGGTGGACGGGCAGGGGAGCGGACGTGCTGCCAAGAGTCTCAGCAACATGGTTGCCAGCAAATGTGTCGCCCTAATCAAAGAAGGGGCGCGGGATGGAGTAGTGGCACGAGCCGCCAGCGACCAGCTTTTTGCCTATCGCAATGGACAGGTCTCCGCCACCCTCAATCTTTTAAGTGTGGATTTTGTCAGCCAGACTCTGGTAATAACCCGCAACAACCCCGCTCCAGTCTATCTGGCGCGGCATAAACCCAGCGCAGAAATCAAGCTAACCAGCCTGGAAGAAACCAGCACCCCGATTGGAATTTATGCCCGCAGCCGCCCCGTTATTATTGAACTGGAACTTGAGGCTGGAATATGGGCTATAGCCTTCAGTGATGGCTTATTCGAGGCCGGGACGCGCTACGAGGAACGGATTAATCTGCCTGACGTTATTTCGCAACAAATCCAGCGCGAAGGGGCAACCGCCCAGTTGTGTGCCGATATGCTTCTAGAAATAGCTCTCCGGCATGACCGCCAACGCCCTGCCGATGATATGAGCGTGGTGGTGCTGACCGTACAAACCCGCAGTGGCGAGGATGGCGACCCTTTGCCCCGCCGCCTGAGTCTTAACGTCCCGTTTTTTTAACATTATGCAACTATACGGCTTCCGTCCCAAGTTATTACTTTTAGTCCTGGTGGGGATTTTCCTTCTCACTTTTTTGAATATACCCCCAGCCCAGGCCCAATCCGCCAGAGTGGATTTTAACGATGTATCGGCAACGGTGCGCTTTAAGGTTGGGGTAAAATTTAATATTAAGGCTAAAGCCACTGGGGTGCAGTTTGAAGGGCTAGAATTGCGGGTTAAATATGGGCGCAAAGGCACAGAAAAAAGTTATGGGGTAACTGTCCAGCCGGGTAACAGCCTCGATACCAGCTACTCTATCTCCCGGCAAGAGGAAGAAGGCTTGACGGCTGGTATACCGCTATTCTATAACTGGACGGCTACCCTGACAGGTGGGGCAAAGGTAAACGGGCCCGCCAGCACGGTTTTTTATGAGGATAATCGCTTTAACTGGTATCAAATCGAGAGCGATAAAGTAACGGTACGCTGGTATAGTGGCGATAACGGCTATGGGCAACAAATGTTTAGTCTGGCCCAAAATTCACTGGCTATTTACCAAAAACGTTATAATATGATTACCACCAAGCCGATTTATGTCTCGATTTATAACAGTCAAAAAGATTTCGCCAGTGCCTACGATGGGCAGATTCCAGCCTGGGCGGGGGGGGTGGCCTATCCCGACATTGGAGAAATCAGCCTGATTGCGTCCCAGGATGAGTTATCCAATCAGTACATTAACTATGGTATTCCCCACGAACTGGCACATGCCGCGTTATATCAGTTTGTGGGCAAAGCCGTTCCTCACTGGCTGGATGAAGGTTTCGCAGTTTATAGCCAGACCCAAATTAGCCCTGATTATCTGAAGCTAGTAAAAGATGCCGCTCAAAGCAACCACCTTTTGACCTTTAACTCTATTAGCCAGACTTTCCCCAAAGATTCTAATCTAGCAAAGTTGGCCTATGCCCAGAGTCGTAGCATTGTGGATTTTATGATTAACAAGTTCGGCGACCCGGTGTGGACGAATTTTCTTGACCAACTTCGCCGCAACAGCCTGGAAGGGGCAATTCAGGCGACTTACGGGGTGGATTTTGGCACGATGGAAGGTTACTGGCGCAATTATATTGTCGGAAAGCCCAGCACTTTACCCAAACCCCTGCTCACCGGGGCGGTAAACTCTTTGCCCAATCAACCAAAACCAGCCACTCCAGTCGCTACGGTAGTAACCCAAAACCTGCTGCGCCCGGAAGTTTTGATTATTGGCGGAGGTGTATTACTAGCACTAGGAGTGTTAGGCTTTGTGCTTATCAGGTCGGGGCGGCGAAAAAGTTACAGCAGCTATGCCACCGACCCGGCTGGGCCTGACCAAACTGACTCCTTTGTTACTACCCCCCCTGATGAAGAAAATCCCCTGATTGACGATACCCCCACCCGCATGAGTCAGCCGCAGGGCTAGGAAAGTTCAAATTATTTTTTTCACCAACTTTCAGCTTTTTATAATTGGTATATAATGGCCTGTAGCGATTTATGCAGAAAATCCCATAAACAACATTTGTAGAGGAGTTTTATGAGCCGTCGGACAAAAATTGTCGGTACAATCGGGCCAGCTTCCTGGGAAGAACCAGTGCTGGAACGACTAATTCAGGAGGGCTTGGACGTAGTGCGGATAAATTTTTCCCACGCCGAACACGACCAAACCGCCGAAATTATCGCAAGGGTGCGAAAATTAGCTGCAAAACATCACCGCAATGTGGCGATTTTACAGGATTTACAAGGCCCTCGCATCCGTACCGGCAAAGTAGCCGCGCCCATAAGTCTCACTGCCGGGCAGGAAATTACCCTAACCACCGAAGAAGGTTATATTGCCAGCACCTCCGCTAAAATTGGCATAGATTATCCTGGCTTGCCCCTGGATGTGGAGGTTGGCTCAACTATTTTGATTGAGGATGGGCTCCATAAACTGCAAGTGATTTCCACCACCACCACTGAGGTACATTGTGTGGTAATCGAAGGCGGGAAGTTGGGAAACCACAAAGGGATTAACGTACCAAATGTCACTTTGCGGGTTCCGACCATTACCGATAAGGACAAAGCTGACCTTAAATTTGGGCTGGAACAGGATGTAGATTATGTGGCCTTGAGTTTTGTGCGAGAGGCCGCCGACCTGATTCACCTGCGCCAATTGATGAAAGATTATAGCGGGAAAACCGACTCGGTTGATTTGCCCCTGATTATTTCCAAAATTGAGAAGCACGAGGCCATTACCAATTTTGATTCTATTTTAGAGGCTTCGGACGGGATTATGGTGGCACGGGGTGACCTGGGGGTAGAGATGCCCACCGAAAGTATCCCGGTGCTACAAAAACAAATCATTCACAAGTGCAACGCCGCCGGGAAAACTGTTATTACCGCGACCCAGATGCTCGACTCGATGATACGTAATTCGCGCCCCACTCGCGCCGAAGCCACCGACGTAGCTAACGCTATTTTGGACGGCTCGGACGCTACCATGCTTTCGGGTGAAACCGCCAATGGACTTTACCCGATTGAGGCGGTGCGGGTTATGAGTCGGATTGCCGAAACTACCGAGCAAGAGATACTATTTGCCGAGGGCTATGTGCGACGCATGACCTATGATACCGCCTCTAATATTTCGGATACTATCAGTCAGGCGGTTTGCCAGATTAGTCGCGATTTGAAGGTAGCAGCGATTCTAGCGACTACCACTAGCGGCTCAACCGCCCGAATGATTGCACGGGGTCGCCCGCAAGCCCCGATTCTGGTGGCTACTTCGGTAGAGCGCACTTACCGCCGAATGGCGATGGTCTGGGGTGCTACAGCCTTCCTGACGGGCGAATACGTCACTACGGGCGAAGTTACCCACCGTCTGGAAAAACAAATTATTGAGCTAGGTGTAGCCAAACCGGGCGATGCCATCGTGGTTACGGGAGGTATCCCGGTAGGCGTGCCCGGTCAGACTAATATGCTGCGTATCTATACCGTCGGCAAGGATTAGGCGGGGGATAGGGAAATGCGGAAGTCAGGAGTCAGGAGTCAGAATTAAGAAGTTTAGTCCCCTTTGTTGCTAGTGCATTTCCACGAAACCTGTTGTGCATTGGACAAACCCTCACCCTGCCCTCTCCCTTAGAAAGGGAGAGGGTGTATAACTCTCTTTTTGCACAATGCCTCCTGTGGTTTTGCACTAGAGAAGGGGGCTAGGGGGTTAGGTTTTATCAACAACCGACAACTGATAACCGACAACCGTTCAAAGGAGGTGAGAAATTGGGCAATCGGGTGAAATTGATTGAAAAAGCTGAAGTCAGAAGCGAGGTACTACCCGTTTACGAACAGGCCGAGCAGTCGCGGGGCGGCACAATGCCCAACATGTTCAAAATGCTGAGCTATTCCAACGAAATGCTTGAATCAGCGTTGGGGGTGGCTAATTTTTGTGGCCTGGAAACCAAAGTCCCCGCCAAACACAAACAGTTGGCCTATCTGACGGTCAGCCGAGTAAACGATTGTGAATATTGTCTGGAGCGACATTCAGTGGCGGGCTTAAAACAGGGTTTAACCGTCGCCCAGATTGAGGCTTTACACCAACCGGGCGAGTTGATAGATAATCCAGCCTTCGATAATCGCGAGAAGGTTATAATTCGTTTCGCCGAGGAACTTACCAAAACGGGCAAGCTCAATAGCGAAACATTTAACCTGTTGCACGAGTTCTATGGCGATGAAGAAATAGTGGAGCTGGTCTATACCGCCTCCTCCGCCAATATGTTTAACCGTATCGCCAAAGCGTTGGATGTCGAACTTGAACCTGCTTTCAAAAAATAACGATTTTATGACACGTGAAACGCCCCACCTTGAAACTGCCCGCTTAATTTTGCGCCTGGGAGAACCGGGCGATGCAAAAGAAATTGCGCGGTTTTACCTGGAAAATAAGGAATATCTAACCCCCTGGTCGCCAGAATGGCCCCCTGGCTTCTTCACCGAGAAATATTGGCAAGAACAGATCAGGTTAAATCTGAGCGATTTCAGGTCAGGGTTAGCTATTAAGCTGTTTATTTTTCCAAAAGACCAGCCTCAGAAAATAATCGGGGTGGCTAATTTCACCAACGTAATTCGGGGAGCGTTTCAGGCATGTTACCTCGGCTATAATCTGGCGGAAACGGCGCAAGGTCACGGCTATATGGTGGAAGCTCTGCAAACAGCCATAGATTACGTTTTTGCCGAATATAAACTGCACCGAATTATGGCGAACTACATGCCCCATAATCGGCGGAGCGGTAGTGTATTACGCCGCCTCGGTTTTGGGGTGGAGGGTTATGCCCGCGACTATGTGATGATTGCCGGAGAGTGGCAAGACCACATACTGACCAGCCTGCCCAATCCCCACTGGGGGCTAGTTGATGGAGGTCAGGGAAAAGTCGCCTAAATTAAAAACCGCACCCCCCGTATTCCTGGCCTGATAAAAATTAGCTAAAAAGTTCAAAGGTCTAAAGTCGAAGGTCGGGTAGTGTGCCTAAAATGAGTTGACAGGTTCAAGGGATTAAAAGTAGTAGTGACTTTAGTCGCTTCTTCTGACTATTTAAAAGCTAGCTACAAACATTTACCATCGAGAACCTGAATTGCTGGGGTCTAGGGGCTAAACCACTGACCCGGCAGCTTTATTAGCAAGCGACTAAAGTCATTACTACAATAAAATCAAAAATCTTTGTGTCCTCTGTGAATCTGTGGTGAAAACTAAAAGACCTAAAGCCTAACGCCTAAAACCTAACAGCTTGATAGATTTGTTGCACCATTGTGGAAACGGCGTTCTCGGCGTTCTGTTCGTTCACTGCGTCCGATACGTAAACCGCGATGATTAACACCCCCTGACTGGTGATAATATAGCCGACCTCGTTCCGAGTCCCTGTACCAGTGCCACTCATATGACGAAAATCTACCCCGCCGGGCAATTTAGAGCTGAAGAAATTCTGGTCGGCGGAATAATTTCGGCGGGCATCCAGGGCCGCCAGAATTTTGTCAGAACTAGCTTTATCTACTATCTGGCCCTGATACAATTTCTGCATCATAGTCGCCGCATCCCGCCCGGAAGTGAAATTGTTGTTGGGATTACTCACATCCGCTAAACGGCGTTGTAGCCGGGTCTGGTTGTAACGGTTACGCTGGGCATAAGCGTTCACCTTGTCAAAGCCCCCTAGTTTATCAATCAAAATATTCGCCACGCTATTGTCGCTATAAGTTAGCATCGTATCAATAAGCTGGTCAAAAGTGAAACTTTTACCCACGCTCTTGCCAATAATACCCGTGCCTGAAACGATGTCCGTACCTTTGACGGTATAGCTTTCGCTCAAATTAAGCCGTCCCGCTTTGGCTTCTTCTAAAACTGTGGCAGCAATCCAGAGCTTGATGGTGCTGGCAGAAGGCATCTGGCGGGTAGGGTCGTCCTCCACACTGTTACCATCTGGCAGCAAAACTACTACAGAAGTAGTGGCGGGCAATGCACTTATGGCATTTTGTATGGCGGTTTTGTCATAGGAAACGGCTGGTTGCAAAGGGGTAGAAGCCCCACTGTCGCCGCGTTCTACCGGACTAGCCAAATTTTGGGTAGTAATCGGTCGTGCAACTGCTTCGGTGGTAGGAGCGGAAGAAGTGGCGGTGTTGACCTTAGAAGTAGCGGCGGTGGTTGAATCTGCACTAGAATTAAGAGTGGGGGTCGAACCAGTCAGACCATTTTTGACCGGGCTAAAGACGCTGCCTATCTGGGGCGAATCCCTATCTTTATTGACCAGAACCAGAATTAAAACCACCCCAATCACAATTATAACCACCACTCCAACCAAAATCCCGATTAGCAGCCCGGTATTGGATTGTTTCGGCGGCGGTGGCGGGTTAATTGTGCGTTGGGTTGGGGCTAGATAGGGTGAAGGCGGCGGCACAAAACGTTGAGGTTCGGTGGGTTTGTCGTATGGTGATGGCTCGTTTGGCCCTGGGTAACTCATAGTTCTCCTGACTGAAAACGCGGGAATTAGTTTTATTAGCCATAACAATTTTCCCACAACTATGCGAGGAATACAACGAACAAAATTTAATTAGCAAACAGTAATAATTTTCACTGGTTCTTAGCGAACTTGGCGGTTAAATTTACCTAATGCCTGGATTAATTGACGGGCTTTGGGGCGGGTGTTAGAATTGGGCAGTAATTTCTGAGGGAACTAGCTACCGCAAAGGGCTTAGAAAAGTTATGAGTTTTGACCTAACCCCCAACCTATTATGCTATGAACAAACCTAACCCCCTGACCCCCAGGGTAGACACAGAGGTCTACCCCTACAAGGAAGGGGGAACTGAAACTCCAAACCTGAACGATAATAATCAGCTAGAATTATGGCAGAAACGCTTTTGGCTTATCGCTGGATATAGTGCTGCTTCTTTTTTATTACTAATTTGGGGATATGTAATCTTACCTCGAAACGGAGTATTATTCTGGCTGTGGTGGCCTGTTGCGCTGCTAAGCATTGGGGCTGGGGGTTGGGTAGTCTGGCGACAGATTCAACAGGCGAAACAAACTGAAGTCAATTTACAAAATATCTCTTTCTTTAAAAAAGGTTGGTGGAAAAAACTGCCGTTAGGGTTGGGGCTAATTCTGGTAATTGGTTTAGCCCTTAATCTGTTTATCCTGACCCGCTACCCTCAACTTTTGCGCTACGACTCCTACGAATACAGCCGAATGGCCTATAAATATTCGCAGAAGGGCTATACCCCGGATGCAATTCGCAGCCCCGGTTATACTGTGTTGCTGGCGGGGGTTTATAAGTTAGCGGGTGGCCCACAGCCAGAGCAAGACCCATTTTTCGGCCCACCCAAACCCGCCAACCGGGATTTACAGGCAGCTTGGCTGTTCCAGGCGTTTTTACTCTCGCTGACGGCCCTCACCTGTTACGGGATTGTGGGGATATTAAAACCGACCCCCGTCCCCCATCCCCCATCCCCTATATACTGGGGCAATCCGTTAGGGCTGCTGGTAGCGGGGTTAGTAGCTCTATGTCCGTTTTTAATCGCCTACACCAGCATAACCCTGACCGAGATTGCCGCCGCCTTCTGGTTGACTCTGGCAGTTTTTTTCTGGATAAAAGCTCTGAGATTCCCCGGAGTAGCGGTCTACCCGATTTTGGGCGGGGTATCACTAGCCTGGACGCTTCAGACTCGGCCTACTTTTATCTATTTACCGTTGTTTGCACTGGCAACTCTGATATGGTTTGCCAGAGGGCGACAGCGATTATGGCAGCCCTTGCTAATGGCAATTCCTCTGGTATTATTTTTGTGGCCGCAGTTTGCCGCAAACCTTGAAACCTGGGACGAACCCAACCCGGTGATTGCCGCCGACCTCTCGACTTATCAGACGATGGTGGGGATTTATTACGCCACCTATGGCGGCTTGCCCCGCTATCAAACTCAGGTTACGGCAGTCACGCCTGACCCCACCGCCGAGCCTATCTGGGAACGCCTGAGTAATTACCTGCCGTTGCAATCAGGGCAGCGCGAGGGCAAAACCCTTTCCAAAGAGGAACGCAAAACCGCCGTTCGCACCGAAAGCGACTATTTCAAGAAATATTTCGCCGATTATGTAACGGCTAACCCCCTGGAATATGCCGGGACGGTAGGCAAACGGTTGTGGTTTATGTGGGATCAACATTTTGTTTTTCCCTATTACGACCCCAACTATTTTGATTATCGCGGGTTTACCGACAACCTCAACCGTTTTTACCTGATTTTTGGATTAGTAGGATTAATATGGGGTATTCGACGGTGGGGTCGCTATAGCTGGCCTCTGTGGATTAGTTTGGTCTATCTGACGGCGGTTAATGCCCTGGTGCGGATTGAGTTTCGCTACACCCTGCCGGGTTACCCGCTATTGTTGGTTTTTGCCGGGTTTGGCTTTTGGGAATTTGTTAAGGCGATTAGAATTAAGACTAAAGTACGCTGGCAAATAGTGGCGGGAACAGGACTGGCTTTGATATTAATAGTAGTTTTATCGGCGACCCTACCCCTGATTCCGCCGACCAATGCCGCCCGTGAAAAAGCTCTGGACGTTATGGCTCAGGCCGATGAACGCAATGAGGTACGTCAATTCTGGATTGCCGAGCCGCTTTACAATCAGGCAATTGAGATGTACCCGGCAGAGAGCCAAATCTGGGCGGGGCGGGGTAACTTTTTTGCCGGAAAGGGCGACCCTGCCAAAGCTATCCCCGATTATTCCAAAGCGATTGCCCTTGACCCCCAAAACCCAGACCCTTATCGCTGGCGAGGCTTGACTTACCAAAAATTAGGGCAGAATGTGGAAGCCCGTGCCGATTTTGAGAAATTCCTCCAACTTGCCCCCCCTAACCACCCAGCCCGTAGCAAAATCGAGCGGGAACTGAAAAACGGGGGATAGGGTTGGGAAAGATATTAACAAGGATAGACAGGATGAACAGGATGTTAAGAAGTAACGAGTAACGAGTAAAAGGGTTCTTTAGTATTCTTATTCTTACTTCTTGGTTCTTATTTCTGACTTCTGACTCCTGATTTCCCTAACCCCCGACCCCATCCCCTGTCCCCTATTTTTTCATCTTTCATCCTTCCTACTTCAGCCTTCCCAAGAGCGGGTTGACGCTACCTGCCTTTGGCTGTAAAATTCTTGCGCCTTAAACATTAAAACATTACAAGGAGAAATTTTTTGGAACGGAAATCTCGCTCACCTCAAGTTGGACATTTTGGGCGTATAACAGCCCTGATACTGGTTATTTTAGGGCTGTTTAGCCTTTTGGCGGCCTGTGGCGACCCCACCGCCACCCCGCCGAGTGCCGCCAGCAATCCTTTCAACCAACCTATTACCCCCCAGGCTACCCCTAACAGCACCGCCCCCGCCGACACTATCCCTAGTCTGGTGTATACCGGGTCGAAAGAGCTTAAACTTAGCGACCAGCTTTCAAAGGATACCCTGGCTAACATTAGCGGCGCAGGCCAGTTGGTCGGTAATTTCGTAGGACAGAAAGCTAATATTTACGTCACTCAGGACACAAACGACAAGATTGAGGAATTTTATCGCAAATTGATGATTAGCTCCGGCTGGAGTGCTGTGAATCGTCAGGCCGACGATAGCAATCTGGTACTGGTCTATCAGAAAGCCGGAACCAAACTGATTATCAGCGTTAATCTGGTGTTGTCTACTGATAATCTTGTGCCCGAATTGAAATCCGAGGTTAAGGTTAAGGACCGCCTGATTTTGATAGCGCAGGGCAGTGCCACCCAGGCCCCACCCACTCCGGGGGTTATTCCTGGTTCGCCAACTGCCGAGGTTAAAACTGGTCAGAAGAAAATCGCCACAATCGAGCTGGAAAAAGGTGGCACTATTACCGCCGAGCTTTACCCCGACCTTGCCCCTAAATCAGTCGAGAACTTTGAGAAACTCTCAAACAAGGGTTTTTATAACGGCCTTAATTTCCATCGGGTCGAACCGGGCTTTGTTGTACAGGGCGGCGACCCTAAAGGTGATGGTAGTGGCGGCCCTGGTTATACCATTCCGGGCGAGTTTGCCGAAAATACGGCGGTCTATAAATTGCCTGACAACCTGAAAGACAAAGCCAAGCATGTCTTTGGTTCACTGGCGATGGCCCGCGCCACCAGCCCCGACAGTGCTGGAAGCCAGTTTTACATCGTTATCGGTCAGGAAACCGACCCGTCGGTATCAGGTCTCAACGGTAAATATGCTGTTTTTGGCAAAGTCAGCGATGGGATGGATTTAGTTACCAAAATCGCCAAAGGTGACAAAATCAAAAGCATCAAGGTCGAAGTCAAGTAAAAGCATTGACCCTGACTATTCTGGCTGATACAATCATTCTGTAGAATTTATCTGTATCAGTCAGAATAGGATTAAGAACAGGAGAAACTAACATGCCAAAGAAAATAGCCACAATTGAGATGGAAAAGGGCGGCACTATCAAGCTGGAGCTTTATCCGGATAGTGCCCCTAACACCGTTGCGAACTTTGAAAAACTTGCCAATACCAACTTTTACAATGGTCTGACCTTCCATCGGGTCGAGCCGGGTTTTGTGGTGCAGGGCGGCGATCCCCAGGGTAATGGAATGGGTGGCCCTGGCTACAAAATCAAGGCCGAGTTCAACGCCCGCAAGCACCTTGCCGGGACACTGGCGATGGCTCGTTCCCAAAGCCCCGACAGCGCGGGTAGCCAGTTTTATATTTGCCTCGCTCCTGCCCCTTTTCTTGATAACCAGTACACCGTCTTTGGTCAGTTAACTGAAGGGATGGAGCTTGTGCAGGGTATCCGCCGGGGTGACAAAATGAGTACCGTTAAGGTAACTACGGTCGAATAAACCGGGGAATAGATGCCGGAGCAAGAGCTACAACCAGAACTTTCAGAACTGAGCTACAAGGCTATAACAAGCATTGTGGCTCAGATTCCGTCTGGCTCTGGAATTAATCCTGACATCGCCAGAGCCGCTATTAGTCGGGCTGCGCAGTTTTTTGGCGAACTCCACAGCCCCAGTGGTAATCTTTGGGACACTCGCGACCACAATAATAACCTGATGCTGGGCAAATTCACCTATAATACCAAAGCCGGACTATTACCCGGCACAACCCTGGAGCAACATGGCGCATTGGAGCATCATGCTCGTCAGATTTTAGGGGAGTTGGACGAATATTATGTAGTTGACCGCATTGACCAGGTAATAATCGGGCGGAGTATTAGCCTGATGGGTTATATTTCGGGCGGCACATCCCGGCATGGTATGGTCGCCATCCAATTAGACCCAGATTTAATGTATTTGGCTCTGCCCCAAAGTGACCGAGTATATGATGCTGTTAGCCGCGCCTGTTATCTTTTGATAAAATCTGGCATCAACCCACATAAACCTGTGGCATTCCACGCTGAAATTAATAACCGCTACGGTCACAGCCGCAACCGTAAACACGAATACGACACCCTCAAAGCTTTGGGAACGCCAGAGCCAGAATTACCCCGCTATAAATCCCATATATATCTTACTATGCCGGAAACTTTACCCTTAAATGAGGATTTGGTAGCTGAAGAACTACTCCGCGCTAATCTTTTGCAGTGGTCGAGGGGCTAAAAAGTAACGAGTTTAAGCTATAAGTTTCTTAAACTTATTAAGCCTAAAAATAAACTACCCCGCCGAACTGACGCAGCGGAGTAGTCTTTCAAAATGGTTTAGAGACTAGGATTTGACCGTTATTGTGTAGGTAACGTCTTCATTAAATGTCGGGAATGGCACGACATAGGGATCTCCGGGGTGTGCAACAAATTGTTGGGATGCTAACGAGCCTGGTGAAAAGATGGTGCTGAATATTACCTGTCTGGAGATATTCCCACCAAACCTGAGAGTATAGGGCTGGCTGCGGGCTGGCAGTTTTAGCGACAAGTAGTAACCGCCCTGGAAAGACTGCCAGATAGCAGGTGTTCCATCTGGATTAGAACAACAGGGCCAAAGATAGGTTAGAGCCTTGCTTGGCACAGTGGTAGTATAGAAGCGGTTCTGGTTTACAGAAGTAACTAGATTTACGCCGTCAAGGCTGGCAAAAGCCGTGGTTCCATTGGTTTGACCTAAAGCCTGGTCTAACCAGCTAATAAAGGTTCTAGGAACATAAGGGGCCACAGCTTTTCGATCATAATACTTAGGGTCCTCACCATAGACTAAATTGATCAGCGGGAAAAACAGGCGGGTGCCAGCCTTTATCTCACAGGTACGATTACCACCAGCTACCCCACCCAGGAAGAAAACCCCGTAAGTCTGGTGGGCATGGAGACAATCGCCGGTTAAGGCAAAAAACTGAGCTTGTTCAGTTGGTGATAAGGAATAGGTATATTTCCAGAACTGGTCGCCCCAGGCGGAGTATTTTTCGCGGCGATCCCCCCTGTCGTCATCGTGTCTATCCTCAGCCAGAGCACTGCTAAGTTGGGTCAACAATAAAGATAACACGACCAGAAAACTGAACCCAAGTCTTCGCTTCATAACTTTCTCCTTTTTTGTTACTTACTAAAAAAGTTACAAGTATCCAGTAGTTGAGCCTGATGTATATCGAAACCGGGTCGAATTCAAGTTGTAAAGGTTTTAAAAGCTGGATGTAACAGTTCAGAGGTTTTGGGACTCTGGGCTGATGCGAAGAAGCTTTTAGCCGCAGGAAGGACCTTTACCGGGTTCAGGATGAGAAAAAGGTAAGCATAATGCTAAATTAGCATTTAAAATCAATATAGGAATTTTCTTGGGGACTATATAACCGATTATATAAGTATTTCGATAAAAAAGCAAGGGTCATAAATATGAAAAATCTTAACTATTTAAGATTAATGGAATCCAGCAAACTAGCCTAAAGGTGTTTTAATAATTGGTTGTGAGGAAACGTTAGGTTTCAGAAAAAGAATCTAGGAGGGTAACATGGGCGAGTAAAAGGTTGTTGGAGGTCGGGCGGCAGTTAAAGGGCGACCATCATACCCTGAGTACAGGGCACAGGTGTACGCCCCTACGAACTTTCCAACAACTGACAACTGATGACCGACCACCAAATTTACCAACGATTGCGTTTGTTCCAGGGGTCGTTGTCGCGGCCTTTGCGCTTGCCCGTAATCAGACTTTTCAGGTTTTTCCAGGAAAACATCGGCTCGCGGTTTACCAGTTCACCCCGCCAAAATTGGGGGTCATCATTCAGCATAGCACCATAACCAAAGAAGCGGATAAAAACCGGGGCGATATAAAGAACAAAACCAAGCAGTACCAATACCTCACCTACAATATGGACACTGCCGAAATTTTGCATAGAAATCATGCCACATATCATAAAAAAGAAACCGAAAATTAGATAAGCCAAACTCCCGGTAATTTTGTGGTCACGCAACCATTGGCGGAAACGGGTAGAAGTAGTAGTTTTGGGACGGATAGGGCGTGGCGGGGTCACAGGCATTACGCTAACATTAGTAGGCTTTTTCTTGGGTTCTTTTTCGCGTTCGCGCTCCTGAGCAGGAGCTTCCGGCACAAAAGAGTCCATTTTATCCAGAATTTCACGTATCTCTTTTTCGTACTTTTTCATAACTTCACCATCCCCGCTTGGCAGCCTTGTTTGCTCGAATTGAGCTATCACATCTATATTTTAGCAGAGTTATCGAATAATCAAAAGTCCTCGTTCCGATTGAGGTTTATTAATCAACAGGTTATTTATCTTTTTATTTGGTGAGAATGATTCAGATTTGATTGTTGTGAAACTATCCACTTCCTAACTAACTTCAGGAGAGTTTATAGCAGGAGGTTTAAACGACAGACGAATGTATTTTTATTTAGCCGTTTATCACCGTCTCAGCTTTAATGTTATTTTAGAACAGGCAAGGCAAATTGTAAATAGCAAACGAGCTTGATTCAAGTGAACTTTTAGGGTTTTCCACATTTCCACTTTCACCAAAGCTCTTTTATTGATTCAAAGGGCTGAATCAAATTGATTCATTCCGTGATGTTCTCTAATATATCCAAACGAGTCAAGGAACCACTACTTGAGAATTGCACCGCCGCCACATCTAGCCGTGAGTCAGGCGGCTCCATATTCGTCTTCCATAGCTCAAGGTGAGTATTAAGATAAGCTTCGGCCAAGCGGGTGAGGGTTGCCAATTTACGCGGCCCAATAGACTCCTCTGGTAGCCCAGCATTATCGCCGCGCCGGGTACGCACCTCGATAAACACCAAGCAATCTTTATGCCACGCAATAATATCCAGTTCGCCGTATTGACAACGCCAATTGGTTTCAACCACCCGATACCCCAGGCTAGTTAGTTTGTTAGCTGCCAACCGTTCGCCCATATTTCCCAGCTTTTTGCGGGCTTTTGTATCGCGGCTAACCCCGGTTGTTGGTTGTTGGTTGTTGGTCAAAACCTAACCCCCTAGCCCCCTTCCCTGAGTGATATAAGGGGGAACAAGTCTTCTTTAATTTTCAATTTTAGATATTCGATTTTTGATTTTGAACCGACAACCGACAACAGACCACCGATAACCACCCTGCTTGCACGATGAGTCGCTAGAGTGTAAACTTTATTTGAGGATGCGTCAAACAAATTTCAGTCACAAAGGCATATGAGAATAACACCAACCCTTGAATACGAATATCAACTCTGGCAAGCCGGGAAAAAGCTGCTGGTAGGCATTGATGAGGTAGGGCGGGGAGCTTATTGCGCCGGAGTCGTGGCGGCGGCGGTAATTTTGCCCCAGGACGAGGAAAAGCTGGCCCAACTGGTAGGGGTGCGCGACAGCAAACAGCTTTCGGCAAAAGCCCGCGAAGTTCTGGCGATAAAAGTGCGAGAGGTGGCTCTAGTTATAGGGGTGGGAGCAGCCTCCCCCGCCGAAATAGACCGCATCAACATTCGGGCGGCAACAGCGTTGGCAATGCGGCGGGCTCTGCGGAAGGTTGGGACTTACGAGCATTTGCTGGTAGATGGTTTACCCGTCAAAGAGTTGGACTTAACCCGTCAAACTGCCATTATCAAAGGCGACTGCTTTTGTCTTTCGATTGCCTGTGCCTCGGTGGTTGCCAAAGTTTGTCGGGACGGGCTGATGCACAAACTGGCGGTGCGCTATCCCGGCTATGGCTGGGAACATAATGCGGGCTATGGCACAGCCGAACACCGGGCAGGGTTAGCCGAACTAGGTATTACGCCCCATCACCGCCGCAGCTTTGCCCCCATTCGCGCCCTCACTTTTGCCAACCCGGAAATATTATCGGCAATTCAAGTTCAAGAATAATCAGGTGAGAACAATGGAAATAGTCAGGCTAGTTAAAGGCAATGAAGAAAAGGCTCTGGAAGCGGCTATATTTTTTGGTGAGGATGAATATCCCGAAGTAGCGGCTAATTTAACCAGCCAGGATGTTGCCCCTTTCCTGGCAGATGAAAATAACTATCTAATAGCGGCCTATGTTGAAGATAAACTTGCGGGGTTTGTATGGGCAGTCAGGATGCAAAGGTTAGACCAAAACCGGGCGATGATGTTTATTTTTAGTATTGATGTTTTTCCCGAATACCAACGTCGAGGGATAGGGCGGGCCTTGATTAACGAGCTGAAAAAAGTCTGCCAGGCGGGTAATTATCTGGAAATGTTTGTGGTCACTAACGACTCAACCCCGCAGGGGGTGGCTTTGTATAAAGCTACGGGGGCCGTAAGACCCGTCCAGGATGATATAGTTTATGTTTATGATGGCAAGGGTTTGGAGATTTGAAAGGGTCGTTAAAAATTTTGGTGACGGGCGGTGGGACGGGCGGACACGTTAGCCCTGCTCTGGCGGTAATCCGGGCCATTCAGGATTTGGCCCAAAACCAGAACTGGCAACCCGTTTTTCGTTATATCGGCAGCAAGCGGGGGATTGAAAGCAAGCTAGCTACCGAAGCCGGGCTGGAATTTGTGGGGGTGGAAAGCGGTAAGTTACGGCGAGCTTTCAAGCTTTCGGGTTATTTCACCAAAGAAAATCTGTTGGACATTTTTCGCATCCCGGTGGGCGTGGGACAATCCTTGTGGCAAGTCTGGAGGTTTCACCCGGAAGTAGTTTTAAGTACCGGGGGTTATGTAAGCGTGCCGCCCATAATTGCTGCGTGGCTATTGCGCGTCCCGGTTATTACCCACGAACAAACTGTCCAAATTGGGTTAGCAAACCGTATTACCGCCCGTTTCGCCAAACGGATTGCCCTGACTTTCGAGGGTGCCGCCCAGGAACTTCCCCCCAAATTGCGCCGCAAAAGCTTTGTTACTGGCAATCCCGTCCGCAACATTATTTTCAACGGAAATCGGGAAAAAGCGCGGGAACTTTGTGGCTTTGACCCGGCGGACGACCATTTACCAACGATTTATGTGACGGGCGGGGCGCAAGGGGCGCGAATTATTAACCGGGCGATAGAGGCCGAGTTAAAAAGTTTGCTAGAAATTTGTCGGATTATCCACCAATGCGGGCAACAACCCACCGGGGATGAGCAGGATTACGACAGGTTGGAAAAGGTCGCCCAGACTCTTGCGCCCGAACTGCGGCGGCGTTACTGGCATACCCGCTTTGTAGGCGACGAGATTGGCGATATTTTTGCCCTGGCTAATGTGGTGGTAAGTCGAGCGGGGGCGGGGACAGTCACGGAGGTTTCGGCATTAGGGAAAGCGGCTATTTTTATCCCGCTTGTGCCTACGGGCGGTGATGAGCAAACCCGCAACGCCCAACGCAGTGAAGAAGCTGGGGCGGCAATAATTATTCCCCAGGCTGAAATGAACGGCGAACGGCTGTTAAGCGAGTTACGCACCCTTTTAGCCAATCAGGCCTTTATCCAAGAAATGGGACAAGCAGCCCTGACTCTAGCCCGCCCCAACGCCGCCCATGATTTGGCTCAGGCGGTGGTTGAGTTAGGAAAAGGACTGAGGACTGAGGACTGAGGCAAAAGTGCCGAGTAAAAGAAGTCAGAAGTCAGTAGTCAGAATAAAAGGAATTTTGTAGTGGTGTTGCGCCTGTCCCTCCTGTATTCAGGGGGATGCCGCACCCGGAAACGCTGGCGTAGGGGCGTGGTCTCCGCGCCCCGTTCAGGAATTTTGAATTTTCCTAACACCTAAAAGCTGACGGCTGACAGCTTTTTCGACAACCAATTACCAGAAAGGACACGCTTCAAACATGGCAGGTAGAAAAGGGCGACCTGTAGACGACGACGAAACAAATTATGTCAGTGATAAAGACCGCACTTTTCGCCGCTTGATTGCCAGTGGAATTGGGCTATTGGTGATAGCAGTGGTGGGGATATTCTCGGTGGCGGTGCTGGGAGTAGGCAACCCTACCCCAACCCCAACGGTGGGCGTAACCGTTACCCCGGACGATGGGGTGGGGGAAGCCGCCGACATTGGGCGTTCTACCGTCGTTAGCTCCACCGTACAAGGCGCGTTAGGGTCTGGCGGGAAATACAAAGGCGATTGGTACGAGCTATATTTCACCGCTCCATCTTATCCCGACATTAAAGCCAACCACAAAGGCAGCCTTGACCAGTATTTGAGCGCCTTTATAGATACGGCTCAGGTTTCGGTAGATATGGCGGTTTATGATTTTGACCTTGATAATGTGGCGGAAGCTCTGGTACGGGCGGCAGGGCGGGGGGCGCGAGTGCGCTTCGTGACCGACTCCGATACTATGAATAATACTAAAAACGTAGAAGTGCAAAATGCGCTAGGTAAACTCCGGCAGGCTAATATCCCGATTGTGCAGGATGAACGCAAGCCGATTATGCACAACAAATTTACGGTAGTAGATAATAAAGTGGTCGCCACTGGCAGTTGGAATTATACCGATGGCGATACCTATCACCTGAACAACAACCTGATTTTTATCAAACTCCCCCAGATTGCCCAGAACTATACCGCCGAGTTTGAGAAAATGTTTGTGGCTAAACAGTTTGGGGCAAAAAAACCTGCCGGAGTGCCTAACCCACAGGTGATTACCAACACCGGGGTGCTGATTGAAAATTATTTTGCGCCAGAGGATGGAGTCGCCAAAAGAATTGTCGGGAAAATTAACGGAGCCCAATCCAGCATCTATTTTCTGGCTTTCTCCTTCACTCAAGATAATATTGGGAATGCCATAATGGCTAAAGTGAAGAACGGACTAAGAGTTGGCGGGGTATTCGAGACTACCGGGAGCAATACCCCCTTCTCGGAGTACGGCAAGATGGCTAAAGCGGGGCTGGAAGTTTATACCGATGGCAACCCTTGGGTAATGCACCACAAAGTCATTATTATTGACGAGCGGATTGTTATTTTTGGCTCTTTTAATTTTAGCGATAACGCCGACAAGGAAAATGATGAGAATCTGCTGATTGTGGACGACGAAAATCTGGCAAGAGCCTTCAAAACCGAATATGACCGGGTGCTGGCGGTTGCTAAAGCCAAAATGAAGAAGTAGGGGTTAGGGGATGGGGGTTGGGGGACAGGGAAATGCAGGAGTCAGACTAGGGAAACAAACCTAACCCCCTAGCCCCCTTCCCTAAAGTGGAAGGGGGAACTTATTTTAACTCGTTATTCACTACTGGTTACTTCTTAACATCCTGTTTATCCTGTCTATCCTTGTTAATATTTTTCCGACAACTACCTTTAACTATACTCGTCACCAAGCAATACTTCGATTAATTCGGGTTTGGCATACTCCGCCCAAAGCTCGTTAGCCAGGGCTTGCCAATCGCTTCTGACATCATAGCGAGCGAAATATTCACAAATACGCCTTACATCCCGCTCCAGAATGGGTTGGGCGTTAGGGTTTGAATAAATATCCGTAACCTGGGGAAAATCAATCAAGGTTAGTTGGTTTTCCCAATAGAGGATGTTATAAGCCGAGAGGTCGCCGTGAACCAGACCATGTTGAAGCATTAACTTGATATTCCGCAAAACCTCCTCAAAGAAGGTTTTGGCCTCATTTTTGGGCAAAACAGTTTCGTGGAGAGTGGGAGCAGCTCGATTATTGTCGCCTCGATAGGCCATTAATATAACATTATCGGAAACGGCGTGGGGTTGGGGTACTGCCGCGCCCGCCTTGTAGAGCTTCTCCAGGGTAGTGTATTCGTACAAAAGCCAGGAGGTATGTGTAACCTGTTCGCCAAAAGCGGTTTTTTTACCAATCGCCCGCATAATACGATGGTCGCTGGTTTTCACCGCCCGACCTTCCCCGGTCAATATCTGACGACCTTCCCGGTACATTTTATCGTTGCGAAGGCTGCGAAACTGGCGAGGCCGATATACTTTAGCCGCTACTAAACCCAGCCCGGTTTCCGGGTAAGCCTGACAACGGTAAACGGTAGCTTCTTTACCACCCTTAACCACAGCCAGCACATCACTGATAATATGCTCCTGGTAAAATTCCTCTAAAGAGGATAGTAACCAGACTTTTTCGTATTTGGAAGGTTGATAGGTGGGGTGGAAACCTGCTTCCAGACCAGTTGCTTCCACAACCTGCTGAAGGATTTCGGTTTTTGATTTTTTGGGGACATGGTGAACTTTTGGCGGGCGACCAGCTATTCCCTCAATCGGAAACTCAGGGTGGTTTTCAAAATCGTCAGCCGCATTTCGATATTTTGGCAATCCTCTAACTCCTTAAATGTTTAAAAAATTGGTAGAAAGGTTTGTCAGTAATAAAAGATGTAAAAGTCATTTTATTTCCTCCTTTTAGTTATAAACTGGCTATTGTTGTAATAGCATATTTTAGGGTTAGCTGGTTATACTATAAATTAAATCCTCACACCTGTCAACAACAGGCGGATTTCTGATTGCGGTATTTTTGGACTTTCGACCTTTGACTGTAGACTATTAGCCAGATGTGCGCCTTGTCATTTGAGCTTTCCCCTTTTCAAGATAGGATATAATAAAAACTACGTGGATTCTATATAAAGTTTTTGGATTTAGCCCTAATTTTTACCGACAACTACCCCACCCTGGAGAAAATGGCAAATGCTACAGTCTGGAGAAATAATCGGCGGCACTTATCGCCTGGAACGACAACTTGGTAAAGGCGGGATGGGCGAGGTTTGGTTGGCCCGCCACACTCTTTTGGACGAAAACCGAGCTATCAAAATTGTGCTGGGCGAAATAGCCACCAACGCCGAGTTGCGGGATAGATTTATCCGGGGTGAGGCTCGTAATTCACTGCGCCTGGAACGCCACCCTAATATTGTGCGGGTCTACGAGTTAGGGCAGCACGACGGGATGCCCTATATGGTGATGGAGTATGTCGAAGGTTTAACCTTGCGCCAGATACTCACCCAACGTAAGACCTTGCCACCCCGCGAAACCTTTTTCTTTCTTGACCAGATTGCCAAAGCTCTGGATTTAGCCCATCGTCAGGGAATGATTCATCGGGATATTAAACCCGCCAATGTGCTGGTTGAGCCTAATGGCAGAGCCAAGTTAAGCGATTTTGGCCTGACCAAAAATTTGGAAACCAGTCAGGACGACAGCCTGACCACCACCGGGCAATATATGGGCACTCCGGCTTATGTCTCGCCGGAACAGGTAGAGGGTCACGCCGACCAACGCAGCGATATTTATTCGTTAGGGGCGATGATTTATGAAATGCTGACGGGCCGACCACCGTTTGTGGGAGTGGCAACCTCAGTCATCGTGCAGCATGTCACTACCGCCCCGCCCGCACTTCGTAATTTTAATCCTGCCATTCCCCCCCAGATTCAGGAGGTGGTGTTGCGGGCGTTGGCAAAAAAGCCCCAGGAACGTTATCAGACGGCGATGGAATTTGCCGGAGCTTTTTACCGGGCTTTACAACAAACCGGGGAGATTCCGACTACTACAGGCAGCCAACCTCTTACCAATGGTCCCCAAACCGCCGCAACTCCCCATGTTTCTTATTCCCCACCGCTTAACCAACAAAACATTGAGGCAACCACCCCGATTGGTCTGGAGCAACCGACCATCCCCACCGGGAACACCCCACCACAAGCCATCGCACAAACTGGTAATACGCCACCGACTGGCTCAGGGTCAATCGCGGCTACTAATGTTCCCTCGAATCCACCTGGCGAACCGTCCCAGCCAAAACCAAGCAGCAAAGGCTTACCCCTGAAAATAATCCTGCCTGTGGCGGCTTTAATGCTGATAGTGATTGGAGCAGTAGTAACTTTCCTGATAGTGTCAGGCTCAAGTAATAACCCTGTAGCCGGGCAAGTCATCACCCCTGGGCCAAAAATCACCCCAACCTTTACCCTGCCGAACAAAACCGCCGACCCCGTTATATTTGGCAATCCAATCAATCAGGTCAATGCCCTGGACCTTTCGCCCGATGGCAAGATTATCGCCGCAGGTTATGACAATAATATTATCCGCCTGTGGAATGCTGAGAATGGGCAGGAACTTAGCAACTTGTTTGGTCATCAGCAGGCCGTCACTGGGGTAGATTTTTCCAGCGATGGCAAACAACTGGTTAGTTGTAGCGCGGATAATACTTTGCGGCTGTGGACTATTCCCGATGGCAAGCTAATACGCACATTTGATGGACACACTGCCCAGGTCAATAGTTGCCACTTTATAAATAACGACACGGCTATTCTTAGCCTTAGCGAGGATAAAACCCGCAAACTCTGGTCGGTAGCTACCAATGACCCACCTGTTAGCGTGACCGTTGAAAATGAGCAGCTCAACCGGGGTAACCTTTTTAGCCCCGATGGTTCGATAGTGGTCTCACTTAAAGAAGATTATAGCCTCGTTTTTAATGATACGACTAAAAATAGCGAAATTGATACTATTAATTTTTTTGGAAGTGGGGTTCAAAACGGGGCCTTCAATCCTAAAAATACCAATCAGATAGCTATATGTCTGGATGATGGCACTATTCGCCTGTGGGACTTAAAGACAAAAGCTCAAACTATTAAGCTAAATCTTTCGCTGTATGGTGTTTTAACTATGACCTATGCCAGCGATGGCAAAACTTTAGTGATTGGCACCGACCAGGGCAAAATAATAGTGGTTGACCTTGATGCCGGAAAGATTTTTAGTCAGGCTTACGTTCAGGAGCGGGGAATTAACCGAATTATTTTCTTACCGGGTGACAAACGAATTATCAGTTCTTCCAGAGACAATACCATTCATATCACCAACCTGGAGGGGCTAAAACAGGATAAGATTTTTAGTACACCGTCTTTACCGTCCTTTGCTCTCGCAGTATCGGAGGATGGTAAATTGGCGGCTTATACAAAAACCCGCAAGATAGAGGTTTTTGACCTTACTAAGGGTGCGGTTAAATATACGCTGGAGGGGCACGACACCCTGGTACGGAATGTGGCATTTTCGCATGACGGGACAAAATTGGCCTCTGTTGATAACGAAAATGAGCTATTTATTTGGGATATGAAAACTGGCAGCAAAAGTGCTGAGGACAAACCAAACTATTCTTTTAAGGGGCTGGCATTTTCCCCGGACGATAAATTTCTGGCGGTAGGTAGTCAGAATCATATTTATCTTTATAATACCGCTAACTTTCCCCAGAAACGCGACTTAAAGGAAGATAATACCGAAGCCAATATAGGCGACCTGGTATTTTTGGATAATAAGACCCTGCTAACAGGTTGGTATGATGGTAGAATCCTGGTCTGGAGTCCTGGTAATGGCGACAAACCCACCAAAACGCTGGCAAAATATGATAAACCAGTGATGAATTTAGCGATTTCACCCAATAAAAAAGTGCTGGCAGTGGGTATACTTAATGGCCTGATTTATTTGCTAGACCCCAATAGCGGTACCGAAAAATTACAACTAAAAACTGAGACCTATTCTTTTGGCTCGCTAACTTTTGACCATGAGAGTAATCGGCTGGCTGCCGCGCTGAGTCTCGGTGAAATCTGGATCTGGCAAGCGGGGGGTAAAGCCGACCAGCAACCAGTAAAACTAAAGGGTCATACCGATTCTGTGGGTGGTTTCCAGTTTATTTACGATGATAAATATGGCTTTAGTGCCTCCGCCGATGGCACAACCCGGCTCTACAAGCTATAGCGGGCTTGAAATAAGTCAGGGGTTGTGCTAACCTCTCCTACTGAAGGATGTAGTAGGAAGGATGAAGGATGATGAAGATAGGGGGCGGGGGTCAGGGGTTGGGGGATGGTAAAAAAAGGGGGAATTCGTAGGGGTAGACCCAATGTGTCTACCCGCTTGCCGAACTTGTAGGAGCAGGCTCTGTCCTGCGATACAAGCCATCGGATGACGGAGCATCCTCCTACAATAACTTCTTTACATTCTATTTATCCTTGTTAATATTTTTCCGACAACCGACAACCGACGACTGATAACCGCCAAGAAAGTAAAATACATAAAAATGACCATAGAAACTGTTGTAAATAATAAATTATGGGGGAAACTCCCCACCGGGTTAGAGCCAGAACTAGCCGCCAAAACCGACCAACTGTGCCAGATATTGACTGAAATGGGGTCAGTATTAGTGGCTTACAGTGGCGGGGTAGATAGTGCCCTGGTTTTGAAAATGGCTGATTTAGTGCTTGGGTCGGAGAAAGCGGCGGGCTGTCTGGCGATTTCCCCTAGCATTCCACCCCGCGAAATTGAGCTGGCTCAGAAAAACGCCGAGCAAATCGGAGCACGCCTGATAGTGGTGCATACCAACGAAATGGAGCGCACAGGTTATGTCGAGAATAGCTCCCAACGCTGTTACTTCTGCAAAAATACTCTTTTTACTGAGTTGAACGATGTCGCCGAGGAACAGGGTTTTGCTTTTATCGCCGATGGCTTTAACGCTGACGATTTGGGCGACCATCGCCCCGGTATGCGGGCGGGCAAGGAGTTGGAAGTGCGTAGCCCATTGTTAGAGGCCGATTTTAATAAAGCTGACATTCGGGCTCTTTCCAAAGCACTGGGATTGCCCACCTGGAACAAACCCGCCGCCGCCTGTCTCAGTTCGCGAATACCCTACGGCACACCTGTCACGGTGGAAGCTTTGGAGAAAATCGGGCGGGCCGAGGAAATTCTGCAAGACCTGGGTTTTGTGGGGGTGCGGGTGCGCCATTACGATAAAATGGCTCGTATCGAAGTGCCCCTAGCCGACCTGACCCGCTTTGTGCAAGAGCCAGCCCGTACTCAGATTAGCGAAGGACTTCATAAAATTGGTTATAATTATGTTGCCCTTGACCTGGATGGCTATCGCACCGGGAGTCTGAACGAAGTAATTCAGATTGGTAGAAAGAAAGCCCAGGCATGACCTTCTTTATCAAGCAAGAAGTCCTGAGCCAAATCGAGCAATTGGCGGGTGAGGGCTTTCCCTACGAAATTTGTGGTTTTTTGGGGGGCACGGTTTTGGGTCAGGCTACCAACCAAAAGGCTGCCAAAAATGTATCACCCCAACCCAGAGTGGAATATAATATAGCCCCGGAAGAAACCCTTAGCGTATTGCTGGACTTTGAGGGGCGTGGCCTGAAACTAACCGGGGTTTACCATTCCCACCCGCGCTACCCGGCCCGCCCTAGCAGCACCGATATTAATCTGGCTGACCTACCGGGAGCGGTCTACCTGATAACCTCGGTATATGACGACAAAAATGGTGAATTGAAATATGAAACGCGAGCCTACCGCATCGAAAACGGCAAGGCCAAAGCCGCAAAACTGGAAATAATCTGATGGCAACCGAAAAAATTGAAAAGAATATCGAAAAAACCAGCCCGCCTACCGTCAAAAAATCTCGCCGCACCGCCTTTAGTGACCGCAACTGGGAAGTGGTACTGGTAATAGCTTTTGTTTTCCTGATTTCGATAGGGCTAACGGGGGCAATGGTGCTTATCTCGGTAGGTGAAAATGTTTATCGGATTCTGCCCGCCGCCGGATTACTGGTAATGGTGGGACTCTGGCTAACCCTGACCTTGCCTTTTTACAGCAAACTATCTTTTTGGGGAACGATAATTTTTATCGCTACTTATTTGATGTTTGGCATACCGTTTGTATTTTTGGGCTTGTTGCCATTAGCCTGGGCAATTGCCGCCATAATATTTATTATTTTCGGGACAGCCAGTTTTCTAATAATGTTTCGCCAGCGCAGATTGTTTCTGCCACCGCCCCCAGCCCCGGTTAAAAGGAAAACTACTAATGAGTAAGAATGTTTTAGAAAAAAGTTAGGGCTATAAAAACTGTAATTGTTCCTACTTTTGTCACCCAGAGCTTGCGAAAGGTCTTGTTATAAACATTGAGATTCTTCGCGTTCGCTCAGAATGACAATCCTTTGAACGCTTACAAAAAGCTTAGTATGAAAATAATTAAACATAAAAAAGGGCGAATAGCTATTGAATTATTGGCAGGGATGGGGTAAAATAACAGGGAAATCAAATAAAGAGATTATGGACAGTCCTTTTGCAGTACCTTGAACTAAATCTCTCCTCCTCTCAAAGAGGCTCACCTTTGGTAGCGGGTGAGCCTCTTTGAGTTGTAGTGCTGGTGTGTTAAAATTATACTTAATACGCGAGAGATAAATTACTCCCATAGGGAGAATAGTTAAAAGGTAAGGATTTCGGGTTTATGTCCCAAAAAAGAACGCCTGATTATATGCGGCGTGAAAAAGGCCCAACGGTGGGTTGTGCAGACGTGACGATTGTTTCTGTCGCGGCGATAACCGGGTTTGTTATTTTGATTTTGATTTTAAGTCGGGCTGATTTTTCCAATCTGGTTGAAGGTTTTGGCCGAACCAGCACCCCCCCGGTAGCCGCCGCCCAACCTACTGCCGACCGCACCGTTACGCCCCGTGTAGTTTTTACCCCCACCCCGCCATCATCCCCAACCCTGGCTCCTACCGCCACACCTATTCCCAAAAAAGCGGTGCTGAAAACCAATTGCAACCTGCGCCCCGAACCCTCAATCAATCGCGGCACAAAAGGCGAATTCCGCCCCGGTATCACCTTTATTATTCTAAGTGCGCCCCGCGACGCAGAGGGGATTCGCTGGGTCAATGTGCAGATTGACGATGGCAGTAAAAATCAGGGGTGGATGTGGGAAAGCTGTTTTGAGCTTTAAATAAAGTGATAGGTTTTCAGGTAATCATCCAAAATACCAACCACCTGACCGATAATATTCAAATCGTAAGTCCAAAACCCCTCGAAACGCCGATAAACCAGCTTATCAGCAGCATTAGCTGGACGGTTGGGGTTAGGAAGTTCGCGACTTACTAGAGCCATTGAAACAAACTTGGGGTTGTGCAAAATTACAAACCAGTTCTGGTTCAGGTTTGGTTTGGAAAAATCGTTGCTGTAGGGCAAAGGCACAGGTTTCAAGAAGGGGTCTTGCCACAGTTCGGCATCGGGAACCCCAAAAAGATAAATCGGATTCTGGTTTTTCAAAATTTGCTGATAACGTTCTTGCTGGTGTTTGACTCGCGAAAATTTCTGGAAGCCACTATAAATCTTGTGGGAACCCCCGATAGTAAGAGCCTGATCCTCAATCACATGACTTACCGCCTGCATGCCCAAAACTGAGGAAGTGAAAAATACGTTGGAGTTTTTCAAAGGGGTTAAATTTTCAGGCTTTTCCAATTCTTTGTAGCCAACATCCGTGAGGTCGGTGGCAGAAGCTCTAATCAAGTTATTTAACTGGACAGCATGTTCTAGCATAACAGAAGCTCAATTCCTAGTTTTAGATAGATTTTTAGATAGATTTTCAAGTTCAGCAGGTAGCTTAATTTATTTAACCATAATTATAGCTAATTATAACATTTGTAACAAGCCAACAAAGTATCAATTTTTGAGCAATTTGCCACAACCCCTTGACAACGAACATTTTTTCTAGTACCATAACAGTACAAATATTCTATATAAGAATTGTGTTCCCTCTTCCCGACAATTTTAGCTCACCTCCCCCGGTGGGCTTTTCTTTTGCCCCAAAAAACTTTTTCCTATAAATTTTTTTGATTTTGGATTTCTAACCCCCTAAAACCTGTAAAACATGATATAATAAAAGAAATTAACTGGAACAAATTTTCTTATTTTGCAAGAGGCTTTATGAGCATTACCTCTACCCAACCTGATACCGCGCCTACCCCCAGCATGAGCGAATTAAGCGGGATAATTGAGCGCATCACTTTTCAGAATGACGATAATGGCTGGACAGTCGCCCGTATTCAGCCCCTCAAAGGTAAAAAGGACGACCTAATAACCATTGTAGGAAATTTGCCCTCGATTATCCCTGGCGAAAGTCTGGAAATGCAGGGCTTCTGGAAGAACCATGCCAATTTTGGTCGGCAGTTTGAGGTGGTTCGCTACAAAGTAATGTTACCCGCCACCATTACAGGTATCCAGAAATATCTGGGAAGCGGCTTGATAAAAGGAGTGGGGCCCAAAACCAGTGCCCGGATTGTAGACAAATTTGGCTTGGAAACGCTGGAAATTCTGGAAAATAACCCTGACCGTCTGGCTCTAGTGCCGGGGTTGGGTCTGAAAAAAGTGGAGGTTATCAAAAAAGCCTGGAGCGAGCAAAAAGCCATCAAAGAGGTAATGGTTTTCTTGCAGGGGCAGGGCATCAGTACGGCCCTGGCGGTACGGATTTACAAACAGTATCAGGATAGTGCCATTGCGGTGGTTAAAAACGAGCCTTATAGATTGGCCCGTGATGTGTTTGGGATTGGTTTCAAAACCGCCGATAAGATTGCGGCGGGGCTGGGTATGGCGAAAGATGATCCCGAACGTCTCAAAGCCGGGATACTATTTACCCTGAGCGAAGCCAGCGAGGATGGTCACGTTTATCTACCCCGCGAGGAACTCCTTAAACTTAGTGGCGAATTGCTGGAAGCCACCCCGGAGCAAATCGAAGAAGCCCTGGACGCTTTGCAACAGGAAAACGACATTAGAGCCGAAAAGATTTTTAATCTCAAGGAAATTCCACTGCCGAGTAAGAAAAAACTTGAGATGGCGGACGATGAGGAATGGGAACGCAGTGTCAGCGAAAGCCGCGCCGAATATTACCTCGAAAGCGACGAACCCGAACCAGTCGAAGAACTACCGCAGGAGGCGATTTACCTGCCAGCCTTCCACAGTGCTGAGATGGGGATTAGTGGGGGGATTTTGCGGCTACGAAACGCTTCTTCCACCAAAGACCGCTTGGCCTCCTTCAAGGCCGCCTCTTTCGAGCAGGTTTTTAACTATCTGGCTAACAAAGACGGTCTGGTTTTGAATGACAAACAAAAAGAAGCGGTACAACTAGCCCTTACCGAAAAAGTTAGCGTACTGACGGGTGGGCCGGGAACGGGCAAAACCACTTCCATGCGGGCTTTGTTGCGGGTATTACTGGTTAAACAGAAAAAAGTAACCCTGGCAGCCCCCACCGGGCGGGCCGCCAAACGTCTGTCCGAAACCACCGGGGCAAATGCTACCACAATTCACCGTTTGCTGGAAATGCGTCCTGGTGGAGGCAAACCAATTTATGACCGTGATAATCCGTTAGATGCCGATATGGTGATTGTGGATGAGGCCAGTATGCTGGATGTGCTGCTGATGAACCGCTTGTTACAGGCCGTGCCGAGTGGGGCGCATCTATTGTTGGTAGGTGATACCGACCAGTTACCAAGTGTCGGGCCGGGGAACGTGCTGGGTGACATTGTGAATAGTGGGGCAGTTCCAGTGGTGCGGCTGGAGCAAATCTTCCGGCAGGGCGAGGGCAGCGGGATTGTCACCAACGCCCACCGCATCAATCAGGGTCAGCAACCTTTAGCAGGGCGGGATGTTTCGGATTTCTTTTTCTTTGTGGAGGATGATACCGAGAAAGCCGCCGACCTGTTGATTGAGTTGGTTTCGGAACGTATTCCCCGCAAGTTTGGGGTCAACCCGGTGCGCGATATTCAGGTGTTAGCCCCAATGCACCGTACCAGAGCGGGCGTAGGTGAACTTAATAACAGCTTGCAAGAGGTTCTGAATCCACCTTCCCCCACCAAACGGGAACGAAAGTGGGGTGGTCGCATGTTCCGGGAAGGCGACAAGGTGATGCAGCTAAAAAATAATTACGAGAAGCTAGTTTTTAACGGTGATGGCGGGTTTATAACCCTTATCAATCTGGAAGACCAATTTATCAGAGTGCAACTTGAAGATAATCGCGAGGTGGAGTATGATTTCGCCGAACTGGATGAACTGACGCTGGCCTATTGCGTTTCTGTCCACAAAAGCCAGGGGTCGGAATACCCGATTGTGGTAATGCCGCTAGTTACGGGCCACTACCCGATGTTGCAGCGCAATCTGGTTTATACCGCCGTCACTCGCGCTAAAAAGGCGGTGGTGCTGGTTGGCAGCAAACGGGCGATGGCGATGGCAATCAAGAATGACCGCCAGAATCGCCGTTACAGTGGCCTTGCCAACCGTATCCGTGACTTTGCCCCACCCAAACTTTAATTCGCAGGGATAGCACCACGCGGGGCAGACGCACCCCGCAACAAACCTTCGGTACTCAAATTAGTTGAATTTCTAATTCTTCCATCAAAGCTCGCAAGGTTGTTTTCCGCAACCGCGCCAACTCCGCTAGAGCTTCAAGGCGGCTGGCTTCCAGCTTTTCCAGTTAATTGCTCAGGCTCAAAAGTTCAGTGTATTCCTCCGGGGTGAGGGTGCTGGCCTGTCGTTTGGCGGACAAGAGGTTATAGCGTTATTGAAATTCAGGGGCTAGTCCCTGGTTAATTTTCAATAATAAATCCGCCTCTTTTTTAGGAAGGGCAGCCTTATCTTTTGGAGGTAAGCTTTTAAGCACTTCCCGCACCAACAATACCCTTTGGTCGGGCGGCCCCTGTCGTACTATCTTCAGTACATCCCGGTAGCCTGGTGTTTAGATGTACTCATACAAACTCCTTGAAGGGTAGTATTTTAAATTTAATTTCCCAAGCTCCAGTATACAATTAATTTATTTTCATATCAAGTTTAATATATTTGATTGAAAAGTCTTCTTTATTCTGCTCAGGAGTTATGAGTAAAATCATCTTTTTTAGTGAATTAGAACTTACAGAACCGAAATGTAATATCCGCCTTGTTTTTTTACTCATTGATTCAAGGTTTGGGACACTAATCGTATTTTCTGCAAAGTAGTTAGGATAATTTTTATAGTAGAAAGTAAAATATTCAGAAAAAGCCCCGGCTAATAAATCTGGGATAGCAGTTAAGTCCTCCAATTCCATATTTTCACGGTTGTTAGAAGCCGTTGTAGCAATTGTGATATCTTTCAGGCTATGCGGGAAATAAGACTGAGTAACAATAGTTACCATCTCCAAAAAAGCCTCACTTAGTATCGAGTTAGCAACGATCTCATCTTGGTCTGTTATCCAAGTTACATCCTGTTTAGGTTTAGTGAGACCTCCGAGAAAAAAGTTCATGAAGTTAGTTATTCTTAGAGCCTGTCTAAAAATGAGGGATGGGTATTTACAAAAACGCTAAACTGGGAGGCATGAATACACGAAAAGCCTATGACAGCGACTTAAATGATAGGGAGTGGGATTTAATCGAACCACTCATTCCA
>Ga0209511_1000534_pt1 | contig 38288 bp, 30 predicted proteins | sample SSSSmetaG_FD_184141 | JGI IMG/M metagenome (GOLD analysis project Ga0209511, IMG submission 184141) | Glacier valley bacterial and archeal communities from Borup Fiord, Nunavut, Canada, to study Microbial Dark Matter (Phase II) - ​SSSS... | ecosystem: Environmental > Aquatic > Freshwater > Ice >... | reverse complement strand
TGGTCGTCGAGACGGGTGCGGGTGCGGCGGCAAACTTCCCCGATAAACAGTTTGTCGCAGCCGGCGCCGAGATCGTCGAGCGCGCGACCGCGTGGCACGCGGATGTCGTGGTCAAGGTTCGTCCGCCCCAAGAGATTGAAGTCGAGCAGCTGAACGAGGGCGGCACGCTGATCTCGTTCCTGTATCCCGCACAGAACGAAGCACTGCTCGCGAAGCTCGCGGCGCGCAAGTTGACCGTGCTCGGCATGGATCAAGTGCCGCGCATCAGCCGCGCGCAAAAGATGGACGCGCTGTCGTCGATGGCGAACATCTCCGGTTACCGCGCGGTGGTCGAAGCGGCGAATCGGTTCCCGAGCTTCTTCACCGGTCAGTTCACGGCAGCCGGCAAGGTCGCACCCGCGAAGATCCTCATCATCGGCGCAGGCGTCGCCGGGCTCGCGGCGCTCGGCGCGGCAAAGGGCATGGGCGCGATCGTGCGCTCGTTCGACGTGCGCGCGGCCGCGGAAGAACAAGTGAAGTCGCTCGGTGGCGAGTTCCTCACCATCACGATGAAAGAATCTGGCGACGGCGCCGGCGGCTACGCGAAGGAGATGAGCAAGGAGTTCATCGACGCGGAGTACGCGCTGTTCCGCGCCCAGGCCAAAGAGTGCGACATCGTCATCACTACCGCGCTGATCCCGGGCAAGCCGGCGCCGAAGTTGTGGCTCAAGGACATGGTCGAGCTCATGAAGCCGGGCTCGGTCGTCGTCGATCTGGCAGCAGAGCAGGGTGGCAACTGCGAGTACACCGTGCCGGGCCAGGCCGTCGTCGAGCACGGCGTCACGATCATCGGCTACACGGATCTGCCGAGCCGCATGGCCTCGGTGTCGAGCGACCTCTATGGCATGAACCTCTGGCACTTCATCGAAGAGCTCGGTGGTGCCGCAAACTTCAAGATCGATCACGACAACGATGCGGTGCGCCCCGCTCTCCTTCTCGAGCAGGGCGAGAACCGGTGGCCAGCTCCGCCGATGGCGAAGAAGGTTGCCGAGGCGCCCAAGCCAGCTCCCGTCGCGCCAAAGCTTCCGTCGGAATCGCTGGCTCCGCCCGCGAAGACCCACGGTCACGGCGGTCCGAAGATCAAGGCACCAGCGGGCGGTGGCCTGCTCGCGGTGGTCGGCCTGCTCGCGGCGATCGCGTGGGTCGTGTTGCGGCTGACCAAGGGCAGCGCGCACGTCTCCGAGGATTCATTCGTGCTCGTCCAGCAGCTCACGGTCTTCGTGATGGCAGTGATCGTCGGCTGGCAGGTGGTGTGGAGTGTTTCCCCCGCGCTGCACACGCCGCTGATGAGCGTCACCAACGCGATCAGCGGCATCATCGTGGTAGGCGGTATCATGGGGGGCACAGGCACACTGCACGCCTCGGCCGCGGTCGCGATCATCGCGACCGCGTTTGCCACGATCAATATATCCGGTGGATTCCTCGTGACGCGACGCATGCTCGCGATGTTCAGGAAGTAAGGCGATGAACCTCGCGCACATCCTCGTTCTCCTCGGCTACCTCGTCGCCGGCGTCTTGTTCATCCTCGCGCTGCGCGGGTTGTCGACGCAGGAGACCGCTCGGCGCGGCAATCTGTACGGCATCGTTGGCATGCTGATCGCGATCGGCACCACGCTGAGCGTGACCAGTGAGCTCACGCACCCACTGATCGGCGTCGCGATCATCGGCGGTGCGGCGATCGGTGCCTTCATGGCGATGCGCGTCGGCATGACGCAAATGCCGGAACTCGTCGCGATGCTGCACAGCTTCGTCGGCGTGGCCGCCGTCCTCGTCGGCTACTCGCTCCAATTCACGGATATCTCGGCGAAGCCCGAGCTGATCGAAGTCTTCATCGATGTCGTGATCGGTTCGATCACGACCACCGGCTCGATCCTCGCGTTCATGAAGCTCGGCGGGCGCGTCTCGGGCAGACCCCTGCTGCTGCCCGCACGCCACTTCGCGAACCTCGCGATGCTCACCGCGATCGTCGTGTTCGGCGTGCTCTACGCGAGCGACCACGAGACCTGGGCCCTCGCGGGTGCCACCGCGGTCGCCTGTGTCCTCGGCGTTCACCTCGTCGCTGCGATCGGCGGCGCGGACATGCCGGTCGTCGTGTCGATGCTCAACAGCTACTCGGGCTGGACCGCTGCCGCGGCCGGCTTCATGTTGAAGAACGATGCGCTGATCATTACCGGCGCCCTGGTCGGCAGCTCCGGCGCGATCCTCAGCTACATCATGTGCCGCGCGATGAACCGTTCGATCTGGAACGTGATCTTCGGCGGGTTCGGCGCGGCGCCGCCGAAATCGGCGAACAAGGGTCCCGCGCAGCCCGCGGGCGACGTCCAGGAGATCACCGCGCCGGATCTCGCGACCACGCTGCTCGGCTCGAAGAATATCGTCATCATCCCAGGCTACGGCATGGCCGTCGCGCGGGCGCAGCATGCAGTGCGCGAGCTCACCGAAGTGCTCCGCGGCAAGGGCGTCAACGTCCGCTTCGCGATCCACCCGGTCGCCGGTCGCTTGCCGGGGCACATGAACGTGCTCCTCGCGGAAGCGAACGTGCCGTACGACATCGTCCTCGAGATGGACGAGATCAATCACGACTTTCCGACGACCGATGTCGCGATCGTGATCGGCGCGAACGACATCGTGAACCCCGCCGCCGAGGATGACCCGACCTCGCCGATCGCTGGCATGCCGGTGCTCCAGGTCTGGAAGGCCAAGCTCGTGATCGTGAACAAGCGGTCGCGCGGAGCGGGCTACGCCGGCATCGACAACCCGCTGTTCTACAAGCCGAACACGAAGATGCTGTTCGGCGATGCCAAAGACGCGATCGAAAAAGTCGTCGCGGCGCTCAAGGCGTAGTCCGTAACGCTAGGCAGCGAGCTGCTTGACGAGCGCGAGCGCATCGTCGACGTGCTTGCCGACGCGGATCTGAGACTCGAACCGGCTCTTGCAGACGCCGGACTTGTCGAACACGAAGGTGACGCGGCCCGGGATGAAGCCGAGCGTCTTCTTGATCCCGAATGCCGCGCCCGCTTTGCCGTCGACATCGCTCAACAGCGTGAACGGCAGCCGATGGTTCTGCTTGAACGAGGCGTGCGAGGCGCCGTCATCCCGCGAGATGCCGAGGACCTCGGCGCCCGCTGCGGTAAAGTCTTCGTACGCGTCGCGAAACGAGCACGCCTCCTTCGTACACCCTGGTGTCTCGTCCTTCGGATAGAAGTAGATGACAAGAGTTTTGCCAAGCTTGTCCCTCAGCCTCACGGGACCGGACTCACCAAGGACAGTTGCGTCCGGCAACTGATCGCCGACATTCACCATGCAAATAGCTTACGCCAGATCGAACGCGAGCACTTCACCGTCAGCGACACCCTCGATCCGGATGCTGCTCTCGTTCTCGAACGAGGCGGCATCCCCGGCCGAGAGCTCCGTACCATTGATCCGGACCTTACCCTTCGCGACGTGGAGCCACGCTCCACGACCCCGTCCGATCGCGAGCTCGGCGGCTTGCCCCCCGGTGAACAGGCCCGCGTAGAGCTTGCCGTCGGTGTGGACCGTGATGCTGCCATCCTGGCCGTCCGGCGACGCGACGAGCCGGAGCTTGCCGCGCTTGTCGGCCTCGGTGAACATCTTCTGCTCGTAGCCGGGCTTGATGCCCTGCTTGCTGGGGATGAGCCAGATCTGGAGGAAATGCACTTCGTCCTTCTTCGAGCCGTTGAACTCGCTATGCTGGACGCCGGTGCCCGCGCTCATGCGCTGGACATCGCCGGGACGGATCGTCTCGCCCGTGCCCATCGAATCCTTGTGCGAGAGCTCGCCCTCGAGGACGTACGAGATGATCTCCATGTCGCGGTGCGAGTGCGCGCCGAAACCTTGGCCACCCGCGACGCGATCGTCGTTGATCACGCGCAGCGAGCGGAAACCCATGTGCTCGGGGTCATGGTAGTCCGCGAAGGAGAACGTGTGGCGCGAATCGAGCCAGCCGTGCTTGGCATGGCCACGGTCGGCTGCGTTGCGGATCGTCATCATGGGCTTCACTATCGCCATCGCCTGGCATCTCTGGAATCGGCATAAAATCGATGCCGTCCATCTGGTCATGAGATGGTAGCGAGATGCTCGATCCCATTACCCTCGACCAGCTGCGGGTGCTCGCAACCGTGGTCGACGAAGGGAGTTTCTCCGCCGCCGCACGCAAGCTCCAGCGCGTCCAGTCCGCGATCTCGACCGCGATGGCGAACCTCGAGACCCAGCTCGACGTCCCGGTCTGGGACCGCGAGCAGCGCGCGGCCACGCTGACCAGCCAGGGCCAGTCCGTCCTGGGTGCCGCGCGTCGGGTGCTCGCAGAGGTCGATTCGCTGCGGCGGCTCGCGGCCGGGATGCATACCGGCGTGGAGGCCCTGGTCTCGTTGTGCGTCGATGCGGTGTTCCCGAGCTCGGCCTTGATCGGGATGTGTCGCGGGTTTGCCAAGCAGTATCCGGTTGTCGAGCTGCGCGTCGATGTCCAGACGATGTCGGTGGTGACCCAGCGCGTGCAAGACGGCGCGGCCACGCTCGGCGTCGCCTCCGCGATCGCGCGATCTCCCGCGCTCGAGCGCCATGCACTCACGCCGATTCGCATGGTTCCGGTCGCGGCCGCGCGCCATCCGCTCGCGAAGGAGCGCGGCAAGCTCGCCCACGCACTCCTCGCCGAGCACATCCAGATCGTGCTCTCCGAGCGCTCGGATCAGGGCACGCGCGATCAGGGCGTGCTGTCGCCGCGAACCTGGCGCGTTCACGACCTCCAGACCAAGCGCGCGATGCTGCTCGCGGGCCTTGGCTGGGGAAACCTGCCGATCCACATGGTGCGCACGGACCTCGCGAAGAAGCGGCTCGTCCGGTTGCGGCCCCAAGCCTGGGCTGACGACGAGCACACGCTGCACCTCGCGCTCGTCTATCGCCACGATATGATGCTCGGGCCCGCACATCGCTGGGTCGTCGATCAGCTCACGACGCTCTGCGCTGCCGAGCTCTAGCCCGCGCTCTAGGTGCCGGTCAGCAGCAAATCGAGCGCCGCGATGATTTCCGTCCGACTTGTCGCGAGCGAACCGATCGACTTTCCGAGCGCAACCTTCGGAATCGCGGCTAGCAGCGGAACCACGAGCACGTATTCGATTCCACCGGTCGTCACGGTCGGGTTCAAGCGCTTGAGTCGAGCAGCAGGGTACTTTTCGAGCTTCGCCAACGGAACGACCACACGCGTGCTCAGTTGCGAGAGCAAATCGGTCTGCACGTCGAGCAGCAGCGGATACTGACCGGCGCGGGGATTCTTGTAGAGATCGAACTGAGGCATCAGAACTGTCGCCAGTCGTCGCTGAACACGCCGTTCTCCTCGACGAATGCATTGTATTCGCGAATCGCCTCCTGATTTTGCTCGAGCCAGCGCGTCTGCTCGACACTCTGGATTGCCGTCTCGAGCGCAGCTTCCACGAGCTCCGAAAGATTCAACTGGAGCACTCTGGCTCGCTGGACTAGGTCCACTCGAAGCGACAGGTTCGTGGCCGCCTTTCGGCGTGTCGTCGCCATTACCGCCGGTTTGCGCTTTGACCGTTTAGCTGCGCCCGCTTGGACCATATGCGCATGATATGCGCATGCGGCACGTTCACCAACCGCGTTTCTTCACACGGCTTTCGTGACGACGGATGCGCCGTTCTGCACGAGGAGTGTGTGCCGAGCGTCGCGACCGGTGTTCGTCCCACCGGCGCTCTCGTGCTCGTTCGCGGTCAGGTGGTGACCGTTCGCGGTGATCGCCGTCGCGCGGCGATGAGAGCCATCCGGTGAGTGTGGTACGAATTCGTGGCGATGTGGCAGCCCCCCGAGCGGATCAAGCACGAGCTACCGCCCGGCGCGTGGCCGACCGCCGAGCAGGCCGCCGAGGCGCGGCTGTTCCAGCCGCTCGCGATCGGACCGCGGCTCGCACGCACGCGGACCTGGGTGCCCGCGATGGTGCCGTGGCGAGCGACCGAGGACGGCTTCGTCACCAAGGATGTCATCGAGTGGTACGCGCGCTTCGCCCAGGGTAAGCCCGGGGTGATCGTCGTCGAGGCGACCGGGATTCGCGATGTCGCCTCGGGCCCCTTGCTCCGCATCGGCCACGACCGGTTCGTGCCGGGCCTCGAGGAGCTAACCGCCGCCGTCAAGGCAGCGTCCGGTGGCCAGACCCTGCTGTTCATCCAGCTCATCGATTTCTTGTCGATCCGGCGCCGCCCGCAGCGCGAGAAGTTCTTCGCGCGGTTCCTCGAGATCACCGACACCCATCGCGCGGCGCTAGGCGGCGGTCCGGGCAACGACGGTGGCCCTGTTGGAGACGACGAGCTGCGCACGCGGCTCGCCGCGCTGCCGGAGGCCGAGCTCGAACAGGTGCTCTCGGCGCGCGAGCTCGACGATCTGCAGCGCGGTGCGCGCGAGCGGGTCACGGATACGCACGTGCCCGCGATCGCGGAGCTGCCGCGCGTGTTGCCGAAGCTGTTCGCCGATGCGGCCGCCCGTGCGATCGAAGCGGGGTTCGATGGGGTCGAGCTCCACTTCGCGCACGCCTACACGATGGCGTCGTTTCTGTCCGCGCTGAACACGCGCACCGATGGCTACGGTGGTTCGCGCGAGAACCGCGTGAAGTTGCCGCTCGAGGTCGTGGCGGCGGTCTCGGAGCGGGTCGCGGGGCGCGGCGCCGTCGGGTGTCGCTATCTCGGCGACGACGTGATCGAAGGCGGCAACCACATCGCCGACACCACCTGGATCGGGGTGGAGCTCGCGAAGGCGGGCCTCGATTTTCTTTCGATCTCCAAGGGCGGTAAGTTCGAAGATGCGAAGCAGCCGAAGGTCGGCGCGTCGTCGTATCCGTACACCGGGCGCTCCGGCTACGAGTGCATGCCGACGATCTATTCGGATCCGCGTGGCCCCTTCGCGCGCAACGTGTCGCTCGCCGCGACGATTCGCTCGGCAGTGCGCGAAGCAGGTTTCGGTACGCCGATCATCACCGCCGGCGGCATCTGCGAGTTCGGTCAAGCCGAAGCGATCCTGGAGCGCGGCGAAGCCGACTTCGTGGCCTCGGCGCGCCAGACGCTCGCGGATCCAGATTGGTTCGCCAAGATCCGCCAAGGCGCCGGCGGTGAGATTCGCCGCTGCGAGTTCACGAACTACTGCGAGGCGCTCGACCAGCAACATAAGCAGGTCACCTGCAAGTTGTGGGATCGCGACAGCCTGGATGCTCCGGATGTGACGCTCGCTACCGACGGTAAACGTCGACTTGTTCCTCCAGGTTGGCGCTGATCCTGTAACCCGCCAGTCACGCGTTGACGTTATTCGCCGGTTGTTCGCTGGTTGTTCGGGGGCGCCGCTGTGGCCACTTGTCCGAGCGCACGCGCTCGTTAGTGCACTAGAGCGCGGCCGAGATTTCCTGGCCTCGGTCTTTGACCTCGGAGACTCCGGCCATACGCGCACAATTGGCGCAGCAGAAATACTGACCCCGCGCCTCGATGCCGTGGCCGATCATCGTGACTTTGCACTGCGCACAGCGCGGTGCGAGCGCGTGGATGGCGCAGGCGAACGAATCGAACGTGTGGTTGGTGCCACCGATCGAGACGTCGAAGCATTTGTCATACTCGTTGTGGCAGGTCTCGCACGTCTTCATATGCCGCTAACGAGCAAGGCCCATGCCTTGCAAAACATCGGTGCATGGCGCGCGCATCCAAGCTGCGAATGGCCGTGATCGGGCAGGGGTATTTCGCGCAAGCCGCGATCTTGCCCGCGATCGAACAACTCGAGGATGTCGTGCTCACCGCGCTCGTCTCCGGTTCGCGCCACAAGCTCGACGAGCTCGGCGAGCACTACAACGTCAAGACACTCGCGACCTACGAGGAGCTCGATACGCTGTTTGCGAGCGGCAAGGTCGACGCGGTGTACATCGCGGTGCCGAACGATCTCCACGCGCAGACCTGCATCCTGGCGGCACGTCATGGCGTTCACGTGTTGTGCGAGAAGCCGATGGCCCCGACCGATAGCGAGTGTCTCGCGATGATCAAGGCGTGCGAGCAGAAACGCGTGAAGTTGATGATCGCCTATCGCCTGCACTTCGAAGCCGCGAATCTCGTCGCGATCGAGCTCGCGCGCGGCGGCGAGATCGGCGAGCCGCGGATCTTCAACTCGACGTTCGCGCAGCAAGTGCGCGAGGGCAACGTCCGGCTGCAATCACGGAGCGGAGAAGGGCCGCTGTACGATCTCGGCATCTACTGCATCAATGCCGCGCGCTATCTCTTTCGAGCGGAGCCGATCGAGATCACGGCGATGCGATTCGCGAGCAACGATGCGCGGTTTCGCGCCGCCGACGAGGCCTCCGCGGTCACGATGCGGTTCGGCGACGACCGCGTCGCACAGTTCACGTGCAGTTTCGGCGCGCACGAACGCTCGCACTACGAGGTGATCGGCACCAAAGGCATGCTGTCGCTCACGAACGCGTACGACTACACGAAGAAGCAGTGCATGTATGTCGAGGGAATCAACGGCACGCGCTCGCGCACGTTCGAGGAGCGCGACCAGATCGCGGCCGAGGTCGAGTACTTCGCGCGCTGCATCTACGACGACCTCGAGCCCGAGCCGAGCGGCTGGGAAGGGCTCGCCGACGTCAGGATCATTCAGGCCGCGCAGGTCGCGGCGCGGTTCGGTCGCAGCGTGCAGCTCGAACCACTCGCGAGGCGAGCGCGCCCGGACCTCGGCCAGGCGATCAGCGTGGCTCCACATGCGCCTCCGACCTTGGTCGACGTGATCGCGACGACGCGCTAACGTCGCGGCGTGGATACCGCGCACCTCGCGCTTGTCGGCGCCGCTGCCGCGGCCGGCGGCGTGGTGAATGCGGTCGCAGGTGGTGGAAGCCTCCTGACGTTCCCGGCGCTCGTCGCGTGTGGCATTCCGGCGATCACGGCGAGCGCGACGAACACCGTCGCGATGTGCGCTGGCTACATGGGCGCGACGTACTCGCTTCGCAGTAAGCTCGCGGGGCAGGGTGCGCGCGCGCTCAAGATCTTGCCGGCCGCGGCGATCGGCGGTGCGCTCGGCGCGTTCCTCTTGCTTAACACCGGCGAAGCGGCGTTCGATATCGTGGTGCCGTTCCTGATCTTGTTCGCCGTGTTGTTGCTCGGCTTTCAAGAGCGCATCCGCGCGCGCGTCCACACGCTGATCAAGTCGGAGAACGTCGCGATTCCGATCGTCGGCATCGCTTCGGTCTACGGCGGTTACTTCGGTGCCGGGCTCGGCGTGATCATCCTCTCGGCGCTCGCGATCGTGATCGACGATCTGCTCGTGCGCTTGAACGGGCTCAAGCAGGCGATCTCGCTCGCGGTCAACCTCACCGCCGCGATCGTATTCTTGATCATCGCGCCGCTCGATCCCGCGATCGTCGGCGTGATGGCGGTGTGCTCGCTCGTCGGCGGCATGATCGGTGGCGCGACCGCGACGCGGGTCTCGGCCAAGGTGCTGCGCGCGATGGTAGTCAGCGTTGGCCTGGTCGTGTCGGCGATCTACTTCGTGAAGCTGTTCGAGCACTTCTGAACCAATCGTCGCCGGCACACAGGGATGTGTGTGCCAGCCGTTGGTCTAGCGTGCGCAGTTGTAGATCGAGTCCGGCGTCACGCCGGCGAGGCCGGCACCGTCGAACTCGCACGAGAAATTGTCGCCTCCGCAATCGCCGGCAACGAAATCGAGGATGACGGGCATGACCAGCGTGTGCGTCCCGACGACGAGCGCGAACACACCGTGACCCAGAGCGGCGCTGGGCCTCGACCCTGTCATGTTCGTGAGGTTGTTGCCGATCGTGACCGAGCATGGCGACGTCGTCATGACTGTCGGGATCTGGAGCGTGCCCGAGAACGTGTTCGTGGTGAACGCGATGCCGGGGCTCGCGATGAAGCCGGGGTACGTGTTCGCGAAGCTCGCGAACTGCCCTTCGCAGGCGAGGTTGGTGAGGTCGGTCCCTATCCTGGCTTCCGTGGTCGATCCCGAGCAGATCGCATACGAGTTCATCGAGTTGTAGGTCGCCGTGCAGCGCAACGCGGCGACCTTGCCCGCCGTGCCCAGCGCCGTTGGCTCGATGAGGCTGGCGAGACACGGCTCAGCGTCGAACTGGCCACACGCCGGAACCGTGCACGCCTTCTCGGGAAAGCAATAGCGCCCCTCCGAGGTGCAACCGGTGGTCGAGCCGTCGATGCAGCGGCCATCGTTGATGCCCACCACACATGCGGGTTGCGGCGGAGCATCGGTCAGACACATGGTCGGCGACTGGAGCGAGGGTGCGGAGGCGTAATCGTACCAGTCCGGATCGCACTCGTTGGCGATGAAGCCGTCGCAGTCTGGATCCGCGGACGGGACGATAAATTGATTCGTGCCATCGGCGCGTTCGATCGCGAGGCAGCTCGGCGTGGTCGCATCGGCGGTGGGCGAGCGCCAGACCACGACGTGGGTCGTGGGATCGTCGTCGCCATTCTTGGGACTCTGCGGTGCGAACGCAGGCACGGTGCTCGGCGGTTGCACCGTCTCGATCGGGCGCGTGGTCAGCTCGTAGCGGCGGATCGTGCCCTTCGCGGCATCGAGCGAGAAGCTCGTGCCGTCGAGCACGTACGCGACTGCGGTTCCGGTCGCGGTGTAGCCCACGGCCGCGAGCTTGGTGATTGTCGTGCTCGTCGAGCCGGTCGCGTTCGGTTCGAGTCGGAAGCCGGCGATGCCTTTGCTGACGCTCGTGGTGAAGCCGTCGTTCGAGATGGTGTAGTCGACCCGGCCGAGGGGCCGCGGTCGGGCCGCGGTCACGCCGGGTGGTGCAATCCCGACGCAGGCGACGCACTGCGTGTCGGCGACGAAAAGCTCGACCGAGGTGATCGAGCTATCGCTGGTCGAGACCTGGATCGCGACCGACGTGTCACTGCCACATGCAGCTATCAAGATCGCAACGGCCAGCAAGACCTTACCCATCGCGACGATCCTATCACGCGTGTACAGTCCGCCCGCGGTGGATAAAGTCACACAAGAAGTCGTTCCGATCCTGTTCTTGGTGGTGGCCATCTCTCTCGTTGTGGCGCGCCTCCCCAAGGTCGATGTGGGGCTCTCGGCTGCGTTCAAGCGCCGCCGGATCATGAACTGGCTGCCACTCGGGTTGTCGTACGCGTTCCTCTACATGGGCCGTTACAACATGACCTCGCTGATCGATCACGGCTTGATCACCAGCAAGCAGTTCGGCGAGATCGATGCAGTCGGCGCGGTGGTCTACGGCCTCGCGTTTCTCGTGAATGGTCCGCTCTGCGACCGTCTGGGAGGTCGGTTCACGATGTTGATCGCGACTGCAGGTGCGGCAGTCGCGAACCTCGCGATCGGGATCATTTACTGGAAGCAGGGCGCGCTGCCTTCGGTATTGACGCTGACGCTGCTCAACGCGGTCAACATGTACTTCCAGAGTTTCGGCGCGGTCTCGATCGTCAAGGTCAACGCATCGTGGTTCCACCTCCGCGAGCGCGGCACCTTCGGCGGCATCTTCGGGATCTTGATCTCGCTCGGCCTCTATCTCGCGCTCGATTGGGCGCCGAAGATCGCGGACCTCACCGAGTGGAGCCCGAGCCTGTTTGTCGCGCCGGCGATCTTTATCGCACTCACGTTCGTTGGCTCGTTCATCTGGGTGCGCGACACGCCGAAGGATGCGGGCCTCGGCGAGTTCGATGTCGCGGATGCCTCGAGCGGTGACGAAGGGCCGCCCGACAAGGCGTGGACGATCATCAAGCGCCTCGTCACGAACCGCGTGATCCTCACGATCGCGTTGATCTCCGGCTGCTCGGGGTTCTTGCGCCAGGGCATCTTGAAGTGGTTTCGCACGTTCGCCTCGGGTGTCGGGATCAACGTCAAGGACGCCGCAGGTCACGTCGCGAACCCCTCGTTCATCGTCCAGCACTGGGGCATGGTCTCGTGCTGCGCGGGGATCCTCGGTGGCGTGTTCGCGGGCGTGCTCTCCGATCACTTGTTCAAGTCGCGGCGCCCGCCGGTGGCCGTCGCGCTCCTCGGGTTCCTGCTCGTCGGTTCGATCGCGATCATCCCCGCACTCGCAGCGCCGATCGCGGTCACGTTCATCGTCGCGTTCATGGCGATGGCCGTGATCGGCGTACACGGCATGCTCTCGGGTGTCGCGAGCCAGGACTTCGGCGGTCGCAAGAACGCGGGCACCGCGACGGGCTTGATCGATGGCTTCGTCTATTTCGGCACCGCGCTGCAGGCGACGGTGTTTGGCCACATCCTTCCAGAGGGTAAGGTGCTCGGGCCTGATGGCCACACGATGATCTCGAACCCCGCGAGCAAGGTGATGTCGAACTGGTACGGCTGGCCGATCGCGATGATCATCATGGCGGTCATCGGCATCATCTTGGCGCTCACGGTGATCAACGCGCGTGTGCAGCCAATGAAGTTCGTGGGACCAGCGACAGCTACCGAGAAAACCTGAGTCGCCGAACCCAATTTATTTCTCGGTTCTCTCGGCAAAGATTTGTAATCGCGCTCGCACGGTGCTGATCGAAAGACCAATGCTCCGTCGAGGATTCGCACTCAGAATAGTTTGCACTCAAACAATGTGCCGTCGTGTCGGACAATTAACACAGAGACGAGGGCGCACGCTAAAGCTACCCCCGTGCGGAGATGCAACGATCTAACGGACTCTCGATGGTGTCGATTTGCCTGGGCGGGCTGCTCGCGGCATGTACCGGTTCCCTGACCGACGGCACGAACCATGGCAGCGATTACGCTGGCAGTGACACGAGCCAAGGCTCCGACGCCGGTAGCGATACCTCGATGCCGACGTACCCCAGCGCTCATCCGCGCATCGTGCTCGGCTCGCGCAAGGCCGATCTTCAAGCGGCGCTCGCCGCGAACACGCCCGCCGCCGCGCGGTTCAAGACCGTCATCGATAGCTGGATCGGTGGCAACGACCTCGGCCTGTCCGCGTGGCACGCGGCGCTCCTCGGTCAGCTCACGAGCGATCCGAAATACTGCGCGAAGGCGATCAGCGTGGTCGACACGATGGTGAATGCCGCGCAGGCCGCGATCGCGGCGGGCACGGTTCCGCACGCGGGCAACGATAGCTATTACTTCGTGGGTGAAGACATCGGCGATCTCGCGCTGACTTACGACTGGTGCTTCGACTCGGTCACCGCTGATCAGAAGACTCGCTGGCTCGCGTATGCGAACCAGGCGATCTGGAACACGTGGAACCCGACCGCCGCGACGTGGGGCGGCACGACGATGGCGTGGTCGGGCTGGGCGACCCACGATCCGTCCGACAACTACTACTACGGATTCTTGAAGGCGACGATGCTCGTCGGGCTCGCCGCGCAAGGCGAAGACGCGACCGCCGATCAATGGATCGCGCAGTTTCATGACACGAAGATCATGTCCGAGCTCGTGCCGACGTTCGATGCCGATCTCGTCGGCGGTGGCTCGCGCGAAGGCACGGGCTACGGCGTCGCGATGAAGAACCTGTTCCAGCTCTACGATTTCTGGAACCAGACCACCGGCGAGCACCTGTTCGCGAAGACGCGGCATACGCGCGCGTCGATGCTCGCGTTCATGCACCAGGTCGTGCCGACGCTCGATCGGATCGCACCGACCGGCGATCAATCGCGCGACTCGACCGCGTCGTTCTTCGATTACCACCGCCAGTATCTGCAAGAGCTCGTCGCGATGTTCCCGACAGATTCACTCGCGCCGCGCGCCCAGGCCCTGCTCGCCGCTTCGAGCGTGCCGAAGATGGGACAAGCGTTCATGGCGGTGGATGACTTCCTGTATGCGAATTCGGACGTGCCCGCGACGACGCTCGCCGGGCTGAACACGACGTACTACGCGCCAGGCATCGGCGAGCTCTACACGCGCTCGGGCTGGGACACGCACGCGACGTGGGTCAACTTGATCGCGGGTCCGTACACGCAGTCGCACGCGCATCAGGATCAAGGCTCGCTGATGCTCTACAAGGATGGCTGGCTGTCGTACGACGCCGGTGTCGATTCGCACTCGGGCCTCCGCCAGGAGACCGGCGCGCACAGCCTTGTACGGATCGACAATGCAGGCACGCCGGTGACGCAGGTCGCGACGACCACGTCCAAGCTGCTTGCACTCCACAAGACCGACAACTGGGTCTATGCCGCGAGCGACCTCTTGCCCGCGTACAACAACAAGGCGCAGGTCACCAAGGATCAGCGCGAGGTCGTGTACCTCTTGCCCGATACGGTCGTGGTCTACGATCGCGTAGCATCGCCGAGCGGGACCTCGCAGACCTGGCAGCTCGCGACGCCGGTGAGCCCCACGATCAGCGGCACGACCGCGACCGCGACGAGTGGCCACGCACTCCACATCACGCGGTATGCGCCGGCTGCCGCGACAAGCTCGGTGCACGTGATGTCGACCGACTCGGACTATCACTCCGGCTATCGGCTGGACGAGACGATCGCGGGCGGTGACCAGCGCTATCTCCACGTCCTGGCGATCGATGGATCGGTGAGCTCGGCGACATCCGCGAACGACTCGACGATTACGGTTCAGCTCTCCAGCGGGCACACTGCCACGATCGCGTTTAACCGGGATTCCGCTGGCGCCACCATCACTTATGACGGCACGGTGACCAATCTGAGCCTGGCAGTGGATGCCATGCCGGAGTAACCGAGAACCGTGTTACGTCGGATGCCTATGTGGCGCTTATCAGGTGTCCTGGTTGTCGTGGTCGCAGCGTGTGGTGGCAGCGGAGATGACGGTCCGAACTACGCGGATCAGCACCCGCGGATCAAGATCAGCGTCAATGCGGATGCGGCGAAGGCAGCGTACGACGCGCAGTCTCCCGCGGCCGTGAAGTTTGCCAAGACAGTCGACCGCTGGGTCGCGTCGCCGAATGATGTCTACGGCTTCAACGAGTGGAACGCGGCCTGGCTGGGGCAGCTCTCGGGCGATGCCAAGTACTGCACCGCCGCGGTCGCATCGATCGACAAGTTCGTGACCTCGGAGCAAGCGCTGATCGACGGCGGTCAGACTCCGACCGTCGCAGGTGACGACTACTACGCGCTCGGGGATGCCGTCGGCAACCTCGCGCTGGTCTACGACTGGTGTTACTCGACGATCGCGAGCGACCGCCGCCAAGCGTGGCTCGGCTACGCCCAGCAAGCGGTGTGGAACGTGTGGAACCCCGACGACGCCAAGTGGGGCGCCACCAAGACGCCGTGGACCGGCTGGGCCGCCGACGATCCGGAGAACAATTACTATTACAACTTCCTGCGCGCGACGATGCTGCTGGGCCTCACGGCGCACGGCGAGCTCGACGGAACGGACGCGTGGATCACGCAATTCCACGACACCAAGGTGATCGGCGAGTTGAACCCACTGTTCGACAGCGATATCGTCGGCGGCGGCTCGCGCGAGGGCACCGGCTACGGCGTCTCGCTGATGCGGCTGTGGGAGCTTTACGACATCTGGCAGGCCTCTACCGGCGAGAACCTCGCGGTCAAGAGCGGCCACACGCGTGCCTCGATGCTGTTCATGCTGCACGAGATCGTGCCGACGCTCGATCGCATCGCGCCGACTGGCGACCAATCGCGCGACTCGACCGCGAGCCTGTTCGACTACCATCGTCACTACATCCAGGGTCTGGTCACGCTGTTCCCGAACGACCCCCTCGCGCCGAAGGCAAAGAGCCTGATCGATGCATCGTCGGTGCCGGAGATGGACCAGCCATTCATGTACGCCTACGACCTGATCGCCACGAACAGCGTCGCGAACACCGGCGGCTTCGATAGCCTCAACACCGCGTTCTACGGCCCGGGCACCGGCCAGCTGTTCGCGCGCTCGGGTTGGGACAAGCACGCGACCTGGATCAACATGAACGCGGGCCCGTACACGCAAAGCCACGCGCACCAGGATCAGGGTGCGATCATGATCTACAAGGATGGCTGGCTCGCGTACGATCCGTGCATCGACTCGCACTCTGGTCTGCCGCAAGGCATCGACGATCACGGCACGCTGCGCGTGATGAACGGCACCACGGCCTTCAAGCAGACGGTCGGGAAGTCCTCGACGTTGCTCGCGCTCCATCAGGGCTCTGGCTACGTGCACGTGGCTCTGGATCTCGCGCCGGTCTACGGCAGCCCGGTCTCGAAATTCCAGCGCGAGATGGTCTACCTCGAGCCCGACACCGTCGTGATCTTCGATCGCGTGTCGTCGACCAACTCGCAGGTGTGGAGCCTCGCGTTCCCGACTCAGCCGACGATCAGCGGCGCGACCACGACGGTCACGGCTGCGGGTCACACGCTCACCGTGCAGCGCCTGACCGAGACCGGTGCGACCTCGAGCGTCCATGCGTACAACAGCGACAGCGACTTCTCGGCCGGCTATCGCCTCGACGAGACCGTCGCGGGTGGTGATCACACGTGGCTCCATGTCGCCTACGTCGACGGCGGCGTGACCGCGATGACCGCGACCGACGCGACCTCAGCGGACATCACGCTCGCAGGGGGCAAGATGGTGCACGTCTCGTTCAACGCGAACGCACCGGGTGGCACGCTTAAGATCGGTAACGACACGTCGACCCTTGGCGCGACAGTCGATACCCTCGCGGAGTGAAATCACACTGGCTCAAGGCGACGATCAGGCTCCTGCCGATCGTGCTCGGGTTTTCGATCCTCTCGATCGTGGGCCTCTGTGCATTTCGTGCGATCGTGCCGCTCGAGGTACTCAAGCCGGCGGGCGACGCGGTCGGTAACTATCTCCAGACCGTCGGCGGCATCTACGCGGTGCTGCTGGCATTCATCGTGTTCGTGGTGTGGGGCCAGTTCAACGACAGTCGCGGCTACGTCGAGCGCGAGGCGACCGCGATCGTCGATCTGCATCGCACCGCGAGTGGCTTGCCGGCGCGTACCGCCGATGCGATCCAGCGACCGCTCGAGGCCTACATCGAAGACGTGCTCTCGACGGAGTGGGTCGCGATGGCTCATCACGACGAAGACGCGATCGAGAATGTCGGCACGCACCTCGAGCTCGTCTGGTCGGCGGTGCACTCGTGCCAGCCGATGAACGAGTGCCAGCAATCGGTATTCGGCGAGGTGTTGTCGCGATGCAACGATCTCTCCGATCTGCGGACGAACCGGCTGTCGTCATCGCGCGCGCGCGTACCGCTGATGATGCGCTTGCTGCTGTATGCGGGTGGATTGATCACGATCGTCTCGATCTACTTCATGGCCGTCGAGCCGTTCTGGATCCACGCGGTGATGGCAGGCGCGCTCGGCGGCGTGGTCGCGCACATCATCTACTTGATCTGGGACCTCGATAATGCGTTCGCGGGCAATCTCCAGATCTCGAAAGAGGCGTTCGAGCGCGCGAGGAAGACCGTCCAGCGCAGCGTGCATCGCGTCGACGCTGCCGCGTGAGCGCTCGATGTAGCGAGAGCGCTCGGTAGACGCGCGCTCCGCGCCTCGCCGCGTGATCGCGTAGGCACGGACGTCGCATTAGAGAATTACCGATGCGAGTTCCACTTGTCGACGCGGTACGAGAGCGGGCCGTGATTCTCGCCATCCGGCCCGAGGTCCACGGTGGCCGTGATCCCGTGAAGCGCGTCGGCGAGGTGTTGAGTGTCGACGTCGAGGTGGGAGCGGACGGGCACGATCTCGCGCGCGGCATGGTGCTCGATCTCCTCGGCGGCGGGCGCCATTTTTGGCGCGGTGCGCGAAGCTTCGTCGAGCTGGTTTTCGAACAGTCGCCGGCGCACGTTTTGGCGATCCACGGGTTCGTGCGTGGCGAACCGCAATTCGAGTACTTCCTATGAGCGAAACCTCTGATGTCCTCACCGACGATCCGCTCTGGTTCAAAGACGCGATCATCTACGAGATCCATATTCGCGCGTTCCAGGATTCGACAAACGATGGCATCGGCGACATCGTCGGCCTGATCAGCCGGTTGGATTATCTTTCCGACCTCGGTATCACCGCGATCTGGGTGCTGCCGTTCTACCCCTCGCCGCTGCGCGATGGCGGTTACGACATCGCGGACTACACGAGCGTGCATGACAACTACGGCACCCGCGAAGACTTCGGCCGGTTGCTGACCGAGGCCCACAAGCGCGGCATCCGCGTGATCACCGAGCTCGTTTTGAACCACACCTCGTCGGAGCATCCGTGGTTTCAGGCGGCGCGGCGCGCGCCAGCCGGCTCGCCCGAGCGCGAGTTCTATGTCTGGAGCGAGACGCCGGCGCCGTACAGCGACACGCGGATCATCTTCAAAGACTACGAGAGCTCGAACTGGTCGTGGGATCCGGTCGCGAAGGCGTACTACTGGCACAGGTTTTACAGCCATCAGCCCGATCTCAACTTCGACAATCCCGCGGTCCACGAGGCGCTGTTCGCGGTCCTCGATTTTTGGTTCGAGATGGGTGTCGACGGTATGCGGCTCGATGCGGTGCCGTATCTCTACGAGCGCGAAGGCACGAGCTGCGAGAACCTCCCCGAGACCCACGACTTCTTGAAACAGCTGCGGGCGCGGATCGACGCGAAGTTCAAAAACCGCATGCTGCTCGCCGAGGCCAACCAGTGGCCCGCGGATGCCGCGGCGTACTTCGGCGATGGCGACGAATGCCACATGAACTTCCACTTTCCGCTGATGCCGCGGATGTTCATGGCGCTCGAGACCGAGGACTCGTTTCCGATCATCAATATCCTCAAGCGCACGCCGAAGATTCCGGATAGCTGCCAGTGGGCGACGTTCCTCCGCAACCACGACGAGCTCACGCTCGAGATGGTCACCGACGAGGATCGCGACACGATGTATCGCGGTTACGCCGCCGATCGCATGGCTCGGATCAACTTGGGCATCCGTCGCCGACTGGCGCCGCTGCTCGGTGTCCGCCGCAAGATCGAGCTGATGACGGCGCTCCTCCTCTCGCTGCCCGGCACGCCCGTACTGTACTACGGCGACGAGATCGGGATGGGCGATAATATCTATCTCGGCGACCGCGATGGCGTGCGTACGCCGATGCAGTGGAGCTCGGATCGCAACGGAGGGTTCTCGAAAGCGAATCCCCAGAAGCTGTTCCTGCCCACGATCATCGATCCCGAATATCACTACGAGGCGATCAACGTCGAAGCGCAGCAAGGCAACTCTGCGTCGCTCTTGTGGTGGATGAAGCGCACGCTCGCGAAGCGCAAGGAGAGCCGGATCTTCGGGCGTGGCTCGATCGAGTTCGTGACGAACGATAATCCGCGCGTGCTCGCGTTCGTACGCGAATACGAGGGCGAGCGCGTGCTCGTGATCGCGAACCTGTCGCGATTCGTGCAATGCGTGCGGCTCAACCTCGAGGCGCGCCGAGGCATGGTGCCGAGCGAGCTGTTCGGACGGACGCAGTTTCCCGAGATCAGCGACGCGCCGTACTTCATGTCGCTCGGCGCGTACGACTTCTATTGGTTCGCGCTCGAGAAGCCGGCGGCCGAACACCCGGCCGAGCGACCCGCGCTCGTTGCGAAGGGCGCGTGGACCAACGTGCTCGAGGCGAAGCGGCCACTCACTCGCGCGCTCGTGCAGTACGCCAAGGCGAAGCGCTGGTACCGCGGCAAGGCGCGCACTCCCAAAACGACGCAGATTACCGATGTGATCCGGTTCGGCGATCAGCCGTTCGTGATCGTGTTACTGGCGATCGAGTACGACCGCGGCAAGCCGGAGACCTACGTGATGCCGGTCGCATTCGCCGAGGATGCGGATCCGGTCGAGGCGGCGCGGACTCCGAGCATGGTGATCGCAAGCGTCGCGCTCGAGGTCGAAGGCCGCGGCACCGTGACCGGCGTGCTGTACGACGCGCTCGCGAACGACGCGTTCGATGTGGCGATGCTCGTGACGATCCAGGGCGGTTTGAAGGGCCGCGGCACGCGCGGTGATGTCACCGGCGAGGCGATGGCGGCACTCCGCAACATGCCGCCCGAGACGCCGCTCGTGCCGCACATGACCTCGACGGATCAAACCAACAGCAGCGTCGTGTATGGCGAGCATCTGATGCTGAAGTTGTTCCGCGTGATGGAGGAGGGCCCGAGCGCGGAGCTCGAGATCGGCCGCCAGCTCGCGACCGTCCCGGAGTATCGCGGCACCGCACGACTCGCGGGCGTGCTCGAGTATCACGACCAGGGCACCGACTCGACGCTCGGGACGCTGTTCGAGTTCGTCCCGAACCACGGCGATGCCTGGCAGCTCACACAAGATGCGCTGGATCGCTACTTCGATCGGCTGGTGTCCGACGACCATCGGCCGGAGTCACCGCCGATCGAATCGCTACCGCTGACCGCGCAGGTAACCCGTATCGTTCCGGATCGCGCGGTCGATTGGCTCGGCCCGGTGCTCGATCGGATAAGACTGCTCGGCATTCGCACCGCGGAGCTTCACCTGGTGCTCGCCGCGAGCGCGAGTCCGCTGTTCGCGCCCGAGCCGTACGACATCATGCACCAGCAGTCGGTGTATGGATCGGCGACCGCTCACGTCGCACGCACGTTCGATCTCTTGCGCAGCCAGCTGCCAAAACTACCGGCGGAGATCGTGCCGCTCGCGGAGACCGCGCTCGCACGCGAGAGCCAGCTCGATCGGGTGCTGGCCGCGATTACGCGGCATCGCATCGATGTCTCGCGCATCCGCGCGCACGGCGATTATCACCTCGGTCAGGTGCTGTGGACCGGCAACGATTTCGTGATCATCGACTTCGAGGGCGAGCCGGGGCGGCCGCTGTCGCAGCGGCGCTTCAAGCGGACTCCGCTGCGCGACGTCGCCGGGATGGTGCGCTCGCTGCACTACGCGAGCGCCGCAGCGCTGCGCAATGGCAAGCATCGCCCCGAGGATGTCGCGATGTTGCAGCCGTGGGCGCGCGCGTGGTCGGAGTGGATGTCGGCAGCGTTTGTCGCGGGCTACCTCGGCAAAGCCGCCGGCACGCGGCTCGTGCCGAAGAAGGAGACCGATCTCTCACTGGTCCTGGAGTTCTTCCTGCTCGAGAAGTGCGTCTACGAGATCGGCTACGAGCTGGATAACCGCCCCGACTGGGTCGAGATTCCGCTCCGCGACCTGCTGTCGCTCCTGGAGCAGAGATGAGCTTCGGTGAGCTCGATGCGCACCTGATGCACGAGGGCACCCATCCAAAATTGTTCGAGAAGCTTGGCTCGCACCTCGACGCCACCGGCGTGACTTTCGGCGTGTGGGCGCCTCATGCCAATGCGGTGAGCATCATCGGTGATTTCAATCAGTGGAAGCCGGGCGCGAATCCCTTGCGCGAGGCCGACGGCGTGTGGAGTGGGCGGGTCGAGGGGCTAGAGCGCGGTGCGCTCTACAAGTTTCACATTCACGCGAAGCACTACGAGGTCGCGAAAGCGGATCCATTCGCGCAGCGTCACGAGACTGCCCCGGGGACGGCCTCGGTCGTGTGGTCGATGCAGTACGAGTGGCGCGATGCCGGCTGGATGAAGACGCGCGCACAGCACTCGAAGCCCGACGCACCCGTCGCGATCTACGAGGTGCATCTCGGATCGTGGAAGCGCGATGGTGATCGGATGCTGACGTATCGAGAGATCACGCCCTTGCTCGTCGAGCATGTGAAGAAGCTGGGGTTCACGCACGTCGAGCTGATGCCGTTGACCGAGCACCCGTTCTACGGGTCGTGGGGCTACGAGACGACCGGATACTTTGCCGCGACCTCGCGCTACGGCACGCCGGAGGATCTGATGGCCATGATCGATGCACTGCACGCCGCGGGCGTGGCGGTGATCCTCGATTGGGTGCCGGCGCACTTCCCGACCGACGAACACGGGCTCGGCTACTTCGACGGCACGCCGCTGTTCGAGCACCCGGATCGCAAGCTCGGGTTCCATCCCGAATGGGACACCGCGATCTTTGACTTCGGTCGACCGGAGGTGCGCAGCTTCCTGCTCTCGAGCGCGCTGTACTGGCTCGAGACCTTTCACCTCGACGGGCTGCGCGTCGATGGCGTGGCCTCGATGCTGTATCGCGACTACGGGCGCGAGCAGGGCGAGTGGATTCCCAACGATCTAGGCGGCAACGAGTACTTCGAGGCGGTCGAGCTGCTGAAGCAGCTGAACGTCGCGATCACGCGCGAGCTCCCCGACACGATCACGATCGCGGAAGAGTCGACTTCGTGGCCGAACGTGACGAAGCCCGAAGGCCTGGGGTTCTCGTACAAGTGGGACATGGGCTGGATGCACGACACGCTCGAGTATCTCGAGCGCGATCCGATCCATCGCAAGTTTCACCACACCCAGCTCACGATGCGCGGGCTCTACGCGTGGAGCGAGAAGTTCGTGATGCCGCTCTCGCACGACGAGGTCGTGCACGGGAAGCATTCGCTGCTCGAGAAGTTCCCGGGCGATCGGTGGCAACAGCTCGCGACGCTGCGCTTGCTCTACGCATACATGTACACGCTGCCGGGCAAGAAGCTGTTGTTCATGGGCAGCGAGCTCGCCGAGGCGCGCGAGTGGAATCACGATGCCGCGCTCGACTGGGCGCATGCGCATACGGAGATCGAGCTGGTCGTCGGCACGCTCAATCATCTGTATCGCAGCGAGCCGGCGCTGCACGAGCTCGATTGCGAGCCGCGCGGGTTCCGCTGGATCGATCCGGACGATGCGGAAAATTCGATCCTGACGTACGAGCGCCTGGCGCGCGACGGCACGAGCATCGTGTGCGCACTGAACTTCACGCCGGTGCCGCGTCACAACTACCGCGTCGGAGTGCCGAGACCGGGAATGTGGCGCGAGATCTTGAACACGGATGCGACGTCGCTCGGCGGCAGCGGGCAGGGCAACCTGGGCGGCGCCGAGGCAATGCCGGTGCGGTCACACGGTCGGGAGCTATCGCTGGCGATCACGGTGCCGCCGCTCGGCGCCGTGCTGTTCAAGCGATGAGCTCCTCGCGCTCCGTGATGAGCGCCGCCGGTTGAACGAGGCTCGCATGCAGGAGCTCGGGGCACGAGCTCCGAGGTGTGACGTGACGTGCGACCAGAGCGTGAAGCACTTCCGCTGGACCGGCACCACGTACGTGTCGCGGTAGCTTTAGGGCTCGACGCTGCCGGACGTGCAGCCGGTCGCGGGGCGAGGCATGCCGCGCTGGTCGGTCGCCGGGCACATCACGCCGGCGCCGTGCGCGGAACCGGTCGTCGCGGGCACGATCGTCGGGCTCGCGCCGCCGTGATCGCCGAGGTCACCGAGCATCGGATCAGCAAACGTGGTCGTCGGCGTGCACTTCGCATCCGCTGCACCGCCAACCACGTGCGTGGCCGGAAACTGCAGGTTGCCATCGCCCGTGCCGGTGACCTGGCACTGCATCGGCGCGCCAGGATTCTTCGCGGTGTTGTTGACGAACAAGTTGCTGACCAGAGACAACGTCGGGTTGCCGCCGATCGCCGCGCCGAAGTACGGGTCGCCACCGTCGGCGTGATTGGCCGAGAATGTCGAGAACGCGATCGTGCCGTCGCCGCCGAACAGGTCGACCGCGCCGCCGAGCCCGGCGAGGGCGGTGTTGCCGCTGAACGTCAGGTTCAAGAACGAGAACGTGGTGCCGTCGGCCTGGATCGCGCCGGCGCCTTTGGTCGCGATGTTGTTCGAGAACGTCGAGGCCAGCACGTTCAGCTGGCTGTTGTGGAAGTACAGCGCCGCGGCTTCGTCGCCGGTATTTCCATCGAACGTGCTGCGATCGATCGTGGTGGTCTGGCGCGCGCCATCGGACGTGCGGCCGAGAGCACCGCCGAGCGCGCCGAGGCCTGCTTTGTTGTGCGTGAACTTCACGCCGCAGAACGTGTGCGTGGTGTCGTCGCCGCCGTCGATGCCGATCGCGCCGGCGTTGCCGCCGGAGCCGGTCTGGTGCTGGCCGTTCGTCGCGACGATGCTGCACATCGACGAGTCATCACCGTTGGCGCCATTGCCGGTCGCGGTGTTGCCATCGAACACCGAATCGTAGACATCGAGCTGGCTGTTGAGCGAGTTGACCGCACCGCCACTCGAGCCTTGGTTGCCCTGGAACACGCTGTTCGCGATCACCGCGCGGCTCACGCCGAGTAAAGCGATCGCGCCACCACCGACATCGGGGCCGAGCGTCTCTGCGGAGTTGGAGAGAAATTGCGAATCGATCACGACGAGCTCGCCATCGCGGAAGTACAGCGCGCCGCCGTAGCCGTCGTAGTAGCCCTGCGAGCACGGCGAGGGCGCCTGCGCGTACTTCATCGTGCCGTGCGAGTGGCCGTGCGCGAACGCGAGGTGCTGCAGCGTCAAGACCGTGTGGTTCACGCGATAATCGGGGTGCAGGAACGACATGATCTGCACGGCATCGCCACCGTCGAGCGTGATGCGGTTGCCGCCGTCGATCGTGGTGTCGACATCCGTGCGGACGCTCAGCGTGGTCGTGATCGCGATCGTCTTTGCTCCACCGCACGAGAACGTGATCTTGCCGCCGGCCGCGAGTGCGGTGACGAGCGCTGCCTGGGTGCACGAATCGGCCGTGCCGGTGCCGACCACTTGATCAGGCGTCGAGGTATCGACCGCGGTGACGGGTGCGCCGCAGGTCGTGCCCGGTGGCGTGATCGGTGTCGCGTCGATCGTCGTGCCACCGTCGCCGGTAGCCCCGTCGTCGCCGCCGCATGCAGCAAGAGCCAATCCAAACACCAGGTGGCGCGAAATCCTCATCTCGCGAGCTTAGAGCGTTGGCGCGGCGAGCGCGAGATCCGTCGCGAGCTCGAGATCGAGCGCACCACCCACCTCGCGGCGTTGCGCATACATCGCGGCAAAGTCACTCGGCAGGCGCAGCGACCAGTTCGCCGTGTGATCGATCACGCCGGGACTATTGAAGCGCTCGTGATAGCCAAACAGGTCGGCGAAGAAGATCGAGACGTTCTCGGCGCGGCACGCGAATAGCTCGGCGAGCATCGCGTTCGCGAGGAAGCCCGGATCCGCCAACCTCCACGGGCGAGCGAGCCCGAGCCGTGCCGCGAGATGGCGGCCCCATGCATCGCGCGTCGCCGTCGGCCACGCGCGGATCAGCTCGAAGATCGGGGCCGTGTCGTGATTGCCGAGCATCACCCAATCGGCGCGCTCGGCATTCTCCATGCGATAGACATCGCTCGCATCGTTGAGGTTCGCCTTCTGCGCGACGCGCCAGCGCCCACACCCGTAGGCGGTCAGCACGGCGCCGAGCGGGCACGGCATCGTCGAGAGCACTTCGAAGCTCAGGTCCGCGGCACTGCGCCCGTGCGTTTCCGCGGCAGCCGCGAGCGGGCGCAGCTTCGCGGCATACGCGCGCGCTTGGTCATCGGTGAGCCCGCGCACCCAGCCATCCGCATAACGCTGTTGCACCTGATCGAGTTGCTCGACACCGACCAGCGCGTACGCCGCGAGCTCGGGTAGATCCGGCGACTCGAACAGCCGCGCACCGTCGCGCACCGCCTGGCCATCGTCGCCGGTCTCGGTCTTGTAGACCCACGGGCAGATCCAGCCGTGCGGATGATCGATCCGCATCGAATCGTACTCGGCAAAGGCTTTATGCGCGCGGGCCCGCAGTAGCTCGCCGGCTCGACCGATCGTCTGCTCGGGATCGAGTACGGGATAGCCCCACGGCTGGCCTGCCGGGTTCGTACGGCTCGGTGGAGCGCCCATCCGATAGCCGGGCAAGAAGGCGGCGCTGTACGCCCATGCATCGGCATCCGCATAGCCAACGGCCAGGTCCCCGTACAACGCGAGGCCCAGCGCCCCGGCATGCCGCCGCACGCGTGCGTGCTCGCGATGCGCCAGGAACTGGCCGAAGCTGTAGCGATCGATCGCGGTCGCGTGGCGCTCGACCAGGGCCGCGACTTGCGGGCCGATCGAGCTCGCAACGATGGCCTCGAGCTGGGCCACTGCATTCGCGCGGCTCGCGATGACCGCGTCCGTCGGTGCGGTTAGCTGGTCGAAGAACGCGATCGCCCGGCCGAGGTTCGCGGCGACGCGCCGATCGAGCGGCGAGCTCACGTTCCACAGATCGCGCTCTGCCTCCGGCCAATCGCGATGCGCCGCTCCACCGTGTGCGGTGGCGAGCGCGGCATACAGTGCATCGCTCGCGAGCCACGCATGGTTGTCCATGCGAAACGCGTCGAGCTCTTCCTGTAGATCCGGTCGCGCACCCTTCGCCATCGCGACGTGCGCCGCCGTCACCAACGCGTGGCTCGCGTCATACGCGTGCACGTGGTTCGTCGCGCCGGTCCACCGGACCTGTGCGATCGCATCTTCATCGACCAATCCGAGATAGCCTTCGGGGCTGATCGTCGCGAGGTTGCGCGAGAAGATCGTCGCATCGTACGGCGAAGGATTGTCGCGCGAGGTCTGGCCCGGCGGTCCGAGCTGCAAGCCGGTAAACCCGAGCTCCTTCGCGAAGCTCGTGAACCGGGCCGCGGCCTTGGTCGCCGGCGAGCCCCGCCCGAGATCCTCGTCCGGATCCGAGGGAAAGCTCACGTCGTGGATCGCTAGCAACAGCCGGCGTACGCCGAGCTGGTCGAGCTTGTTCGCCAGAGCCACGCCGCTAGGCTAGCTCACTATTTCAGGGCGCGTCGCTGCGTGCAACCGCTTGGGTACTTGCCGGTACCGCAGGGGTCAGCGTGGTCTCGAGGTCCGCCAGCTTCTGAGGGCTGCCGTCACCCTTGAGCTTCTTCGCGACGTCGAGCGCAGCGGCCACGCTCTCGCGCTGGCCATCGAGCAGCTTGCCGAGGGCCTTCTTCTGGCCGGCGACCTTCTCGTACGAGTCCTTTGACTTGTCGGCGGTCGGCGCCGACGCGCGATATTCGAACGCGGTGAGGGCATCGGTGCGAAGCAGGTCGAGTGCCCTGGTCACCTGGTTCTGCGTGGCGGCATCGGCCTCGGCGAGCACGGTCGCTTGCAGCCCGTTGGCACCACCGACGTAGACATTGCCGAGCGCGCCGAAGCCCGACGGATCCGGGAGGTCTTCGATCACCAACGTCGGGCGCGTTGTCGCCGGGAAGTCGCTCGGATAGACCGCGAATACGAGGGCGCCATCGCTGCGCGCGCGCACCGAGGCAATCAGCGATCCGAACGCGAAGAACGGCGGGTCACCCTGGTTCGCCGCGTTGATCAAGCGCGAGCGCGCGGCGACATCGAGCTCGAGCGGTGCATCGCCATGTTTCGGCGAGCGCTTCAGCGTGGTCATCAAGTCGCGGACCTGATCGATCGCGACGACGACGTTCAGCGCACTCGCGCCGTTATAGTGCGCGTGAAAGATGCCGACGAGCTCCCACTCGCCGGTCTTGCACGACAGCGCCAGCACCGGCGAGCCCGAGCCACCGTGCGTGAGTAGTGCATCGATCACGAAGTCGTCGTGGTTCCACATGCCGAAGTCATCGTGGTCGTAGGCCGAGACCACCTTGCCGACGTTCGTCGCGTTGAACGCGCCGAGCGGATAGCCCTTCACCTCGACCGCGATCCGCGCGGTGACGGCGGCGGAGTGACCGATCTTCCACGGCATGATCGTGAGCTTCGTCTTGGCGCGGAGGATCGCGATATCCATCGTCGGATCGACCACGACCTTCGTCAGCGTCACGTCATCGGCCGCGTAGTCGTCTTGATCGTTATCGACGATGCGAAGCGAATCGGAAACACGCCGGCAACCTTGCGGCACGCCATCGACGGCATTCGCCGCATCGGTGACCGCGGGCCAGTCGGAGACGTGCTGGTTGGTGATGAGGAGCGTGTCTGAGCCCCCGGGGCCATCCTTGCGAAACGCGAAGGCGGTGCCATACGCGATCGCGCTGACGCGAGAGGTCTTCAGCTTCGCGTCCGAGCCGTAGGACACGCATTCGTAGACCGCCGAGGTCCGAACCGCATACGAGTAGGAGGGTGTGCGCGCTTCGAGGTCTCGCGCTCCTGGCGACAGCGCCGTGAGATCTTCCGCGTAATCTCCGACGCAGCGGCCTGCGGCATCGGCAGGTTGACTCGCGAGGACGCAGGCGACGCCAGCAACGGACAGCGCGGCGAAGAACAACCTCATTACTGAAGAAGACGGCCACTTCGCGCGCGTGTTCACGCGTAAGTGGTTTGTAAGGACTGATCCGATCGCGCATTTCTTCGCCGCGACGCGAGTCGTACGATTATGACCAAACTTCTCGTACTCCTGCCGCTGTTCGCTGCCTGCCACGAGCGCGTCATTGCCATTTCGCCCGCCGACACGTCGGCCCAACCGGGGCTGATGACCGTGACCGGTTCCGCCACGCTGGACGTCAGCCCCGATTGTGCGGATCTGACCATGACGCTGACCTCCGACGACCCACGGCCGGGCACCGCGACGAGCACGGTCAACTCGCTCGAGGGCAAGCTCGTCCAGGCGCTCCAGAAGCAGGGCGTCTCGCCTCGGGATATGAAGCTATCCTTGCTGTCGCTCGGGCCGGTGTACGAGCCGAACCTCTACCCGCTGAAGATCCACACCTACCGCGCCCAGATCACGGTGACCGCGACGACGCGCGACTTTGCGAAGATCGGCCCGCTGATGGAGCTCGGCGCCGAGTCGGGTGTGACCGAGATGGCGAGCAATTTCCGCCGCAGCGACATGCCGGAGCTCAAGAAAAAGGTCCGGGACATGGCGCTCGCCGCGGCGAAAGAAAAAGCGCAGCAGACAGCGAGTGCCCTCGGGATCGAAGTCGGTCGCGTAGTCGCGGTGAGTGAATCGGCCGGTGGCTCGATGTGGAACCGCGAGTACTTTCCGCAGAATGTCGCGACGATGAGCAACGCGAGTGGCCCGAGCCTCGGCGGCACGCTGCAACCGCTCTCGCTCGAAGTTTCGATCGGTTATCAACTCGGCCCCAAGGGCTAAACTGCCTCTGGAGTTTTCGCGTATCGTGAAGCGCGATGGCGGTGGATCCAGGGTTTCTCGCGAACATTTCGCTGTTCCAGCACTTCGATGACGACGAGCGGACACTGCTCGCCGCCTCGATGGCGGAGCGCACGGTCAAGGCCGGCGACGTGCTGTTCAAGACCGGCGATCCGGGCGACTCGATGTTCATCGTCCGCACCGGGCAGGTCGAGCTGTTCGTGAAGGACAAGGCCGGCCAGAAGATCGTGCTGCACGTCGCCGAGCCCGGCGATTTCTTCGGCGAGCTCTCCCTGCTCGATGGCGGTTCGCGCACCGCCACCGGTTGCGCGCTCGGCGAAGGAGAGCTGTGGATCCTCGATCGCGAGGATCTCCAGCAGCTGTTCCGCAAGCGCCCCGATGCGGCGCTCGACATGCTCGCGGCGATGGGCCGGATGACACGCAAGGCGAATGCGCTGTTGCAGGCGCGCGTGTCGCGCAACGTCAACGAAGAGGTCCAGGTCGATCGCGGCAACCTCGTGATGCGGACCGCCGATATCGTCGCGGACTTCTCGGGCAGCATCACGTTCCTTCTGATCCACGTCATGCTGTTCGCGGTGTGGCTTGGCTTCAACTCGACGCCATTCGCGTTCGATCCGTTCCCGTACAACCTGCTGACCATGACGGTGTCGCTCGAGGCGATCATCCTCTCCACGCTGCTGTTGTTCAGCGGCAATCGCTCGGCCGCACGCGACCGGATCCGCAGCGACATCGAGTACGAGGTGAACCTCAAGGCCGAGCTCGAGGTCGCGCACCTCCACGAGAAGTCCGATTCGATGCACGAAGAGATGCTCGAGCGGTTCTCGCGGATCGAAAAGGCGCTAAACATCACGCGCACGTCGAGGCCCATCCCGATCGTCGAGCCGGCCAAGCCTGCCTGAGCCGACATCCTGCGACGGTGGGCGAGTACGCTGGCAGCTGAAAACCCCGCGGTATATCGTGCGTCGCATGCGCACGTTCCTCTTGTTGTTCGTCGTTGCTTGCTCAGCTGCCCAGGCGGATCCGCACGACAAGGGGCGGATGCAGATGGCGCCGGCGCCGATGACGCTCGCCCAGTCTGGCATCGTCGCGGGCTGGCTCGACAAGACCGCGGATCCTTGCACCAACTTTTTTCAGTACGCGTGCGGTGGGTTCACCAAGAACGCAGAGATTCCGGCGGACCGATCGAGCTGGGGCACGATCCCGATGGTCGTCAAGGAGAGCGAAGAGTTCCAGAAGAAGACGCTCGAGGAAGCCGCGAAGGCGACCTCGCGCGATCCGGTCACGCAGAAGCTCGGCGCGTACTACGCGGCGTGCATGGATGAAGCAGCGATCGAGAAGGCGGGCATCACGCCGATCCAGGCGCTGCTCGCGAGCGCCGCGGCGATCAAGACCGCCGATGACGTGAAGTCCGCGATCACCCTCCTGCATACCGACGGTGTGTTCCCGTTCTTCGCGGCGGGTCCCACGCAAGATTTCGTCGATGCGACGAAGGTGATAGCGTCGTTCGATCAAGCCGGGCTCGGTCTGCCCGAGCGCAAGTACTACCTCCAGAACAGCGACACGATCCCGAAGACGCGCAAGGTATATCAGGCGCACCAGGTTCGCATGTTCCAGCTGCTCGGCCTCGACGCGAAGCAGGCGAAGGTCGCGGCGGGCAATGCGTTCAAGGTCGAGACCGCGATCGCGAAGCTCCAGCAGGACAAGGTCACGCGTCGCGATCCGCACGCCGTGTATCATCGGGTCGAGCGCGCCGGTCTCGAGAAGGCCGCGCCGACGTTCCCGTGGGGCGACTACCTCGCGAAGAACGGCATCGGTTCGGTTACCCAGATCACGGTCAACGATCCGAAGTACTTCACGGGTATCGCGAAGCTGCTCCAGATCGAGAAGCCTGGCGTGCTCGCCGACTATCTCACGTGGACCGTGTTGCGCTCGAGCGCGGACGACCTGGCCAAGCCGTGGGTCGACGAGTCGTTCACGATGCAGAAGGAGCTCTCGGGCGTGAAGGAGCTGCCGCCACGCTGGCGTCGCTGCGTGCATCACGTCGATAGCGAGCTCGGGGAGCTGCTCGCGCAGTCGTACGTCAAGGCGAAGTTCTCGGGCTCGGCGAAGGTCTCGGCGACGGATCTCACCAAGTCGGTGCTCGCGGCGATGCGCAGCGAGATCGATACGCTGGCGTGGATGGATGCGGCGACGCGCGGTCCGGCGAAGGCGAAGCTCGACAAGATGGCGTACCTCGTCGGCTACCCCGACAAATGGCGCGCGTATGACTTCCCTGTCGCGAACAACGACTTCGCCGGCAATGTTCGCGTAGCGACCAAGTTCGAGCTCGCGCGTCAGTTGAGCAAGATCGGCAAGCCCGTCGATCGCTTCGATTGGCAGATGACGCCGCCGACGGTGAACGCGTACTACGATTCTTCGTTGAACGAGCTCGTGCTGCCAGCGGGCCAGCTCCAGCCGCCGTTCTACGGTGCGGGTTTCCATCCGGCGGTCAACTTCGGTGACACCGGTGGCGGCACGATCGGCCACGAGATGACGCACGGCTTCGACGACGAGGGCAGCCAGTTCGATGCCGATGGCAACCTCCACGATTGGTGGACCGCCGATACGAAGAAGAAATTCGCGGCCGCGACCAAGTGCATCCAGGACCAGTACTCGAAGTACGAAGCGGTCCCCCAGGTGCACCTCGATGGCAAGCTGACCTCGGGCGAGAACATCGCCGACAATGGCGGCGTAAAGCTGGCGTACGAGGCCTACAAGGCGTGGCGCTCGGCGCAGAAGACGCCGGTCCAGAAGGACGTCGAGGGCATCTCCGACGACCAGCTGTTCTATCTCGGCTACGGCCAGTCGTGGTGCATGAAGGTCACGCCGGAGTCGTTGATCACGAGCGTGCACTCCGATCCACACTCGCCGGCGCAGTGGCGCGTCAACGGTGTGATCGTGAATCAGCCCGGCTTCGCGGCCGCGTTCAGCTGCAAGGCCGGCGCGGCGATGGCGCCTGCGAAGAACTGTAGCGTCTGGTAGCTGTCCGACGAGGTTCGGACGCGCGCGACCGAGAGCCGGTCGATCCGGACAAGCGCGCACGAGATATCGCTCGGTTGCGCGGGCACGCGAATTGGAGTCTCGCCTCGTATCGAGGCTCGGTTATGCTCGCACTCATGGTCGACGCGCAGATCGCCTTGGATTCGATCCGACCGCTCTCGCGCGTCGAGTACGACCGTCTTATCGCGCTCGGCATGTTCCAGAACGAGCGCGTCGAGCTCTTGCGCGGCGTGCTGCTCAAGATGAGCCCGATCGGCTGGCTCCACCATGAAGTGGTCCGATGGTTGACGACGAAGTTAATTCGTCAGCTAGACGAGCCGCTCGTGGTCTCCTGCCAAGGACCGATCGCGGCAAGCGATTGGTCCGAGCCGGAGCCGGATGTAGCGGTCTTTCTTCAGGACCGCGGCCGACGCGATCACCCGAACAAGCTGCTACTCGTGATCGAAGTTGCCGACTCTTCGCTCCAGCATGATCGCACGACCAAGCTCGCGCTCTACGCCGAGTCCGAGATCCCCGAGTACTGGATCGTCGATTTGAAGACCATGACGGTCGAGGTCTACACCCAGCCGATCGGCAGCACGTACGCGAAGCTCGAGACGCTCCGCGATGACGATACGCTGCGCCCGCTGAAGCTGCCCACGGTCGCGATCGCGGTCGCCCAGCTTCCGCGCTGAGCCGCACTCGCGAAGCTCGCAGCTGACTGCCATCAAAGTTCGTCATCGCGGCGATCGACGCTGTTCAGTAGTACTGAACAGATTGTCAGACCGACCTGCGATGGTCCTCGCATGGAGACACCTCGGTTCCAGTTAACGCACAGTGACGCCGTCACCTGGTTGCGTTCGCTAGCCGCGGGGTCCGTCGATCTGGTCGTCACCGATCCGCCGTACGAATCCCTCGAGAAGCATCGCGCGATCGGCACCACCACCCGGCTCAAGCACTCGAAAGCTTCGAGCAATGATTGGTTCTCGATCTTCCCGAACAAGCGCTTTCCCGAGCTGTTCGCCGAGGTTTACCGCGTCCTCAAGAAGGACACGCACTTCTATCTCTACTGCGATCCCGAGACGATGTTCGTCGCCAAGCCGATGGCCGAAGCGGCTGGCTTCAAGTTCTGGAAGCCGATCATCTGGGATAAGTGCCTTGGTCCCGACACGCTGGTGTGGACAGAGCGCGGCACCGTGCGGATTGCCGAGATCGTGGAAGGTGATCGGGTCGCGTTGCCGGATGGTGGAACCACGCGCGTGCGCGCCACGCGCAAGACACGTTCGCCGTCCGTGAAGTTGCACTTCTCGGATGGTACGAGCGTGATCGCCTCGCGCGATCATCGGTTCCAGCGGATCGACGGCTTGCTCGTCGAAGCCGGCCAGATGAAGGTAGGCGAAGCTGTTCGCACCCGCGCAGTTCGTCGCAACTACAAAATCCCTACGCACGCGTCCATGCTTGCGCGGTTGATGGCGAACGAGCCGATGCAGGGCGTTCGAGTCGCTGCCAATCCGAAGTCGGTGCGCCGTGTAATGCGCTACTTTGACGGCGTGGGCATGGCTGCCTCGTCAAAGCCTGCCTTCGCGACGACGACTAGTCATGAAGTGGGTGCCAGCGGTGAGACGAGCCAGGCTTCGATCTCTTCGCCAGCATGGATGAGTGCAGGTCGTCACAGCAGCACTCGAATCGATCAAACGGGACCGGGTCCGATGGTGGTCGTGGCAACCGAAGATTTCGGGATGCAGGATCTCGTCGATATTTCGGTCGAGCACGTGGATCAGCTGTTCTTGCTCGCAAGCGGCGTGGTCACGCATAACTGCAACATCGGTATGGGCTACCACTACCGCGCTCGGTACGAATGCATCCTGTTCTTCGAGAAGGGGAAGCGGAAGCTGAACGACCTCGGCGTCGCCGATATCCTCGTGGCGCCGCGCGTGACGGGTGGCTATCCGGCGGAGAAGCCGCCGAAGATCAGCGAGACGCTGATCACGCAGAGCACGCAGCCAGACCAACTGGTGATCGATCCGTTCATGGGATCGGGCTCGATCGGGTTTGCGGCGATCAACAAGGGCCGCAACTTCATGGGTAACGACCTGTGCAAAGAGGCGGTCGATATCACGCGCTCGCGGCTGCTCGAGACACATGCGGAGGAAGTGGCCAGGGACGACAAGCCTGGCAAAGACCCAGCGCAGGGCGCTCCGCAGCTCGGCCTGACCCTGTGAGAGTCACTTCGTGACGATGACTGGCAACCAGTATCGCGACTTGATCGCGAGCTACATCCATCACAACTACGGGCCGCACGGGCTTGTCGTGTATGTCGAGATCACGCTCGGCAAGACGGTGATCGGCAAGGACCGCTACATCGACGTGTTCGTGATCCGGCCCGATGATCGCAAGGCGATCGCGATCGAGTGCAAGTACCAGGACTCGATGGGCTCGGTCGACGAGAAGATTCCATACGCGCTCCTCGATCTACAGGCGCTGTGGGTGCCGGGTTGTCTGGTCTACGCGGGCAAGGGCTGGTCGCGCGGCGTGCTGCACTCGCTCGAGGCGGATCGGCTGGCGGCGTACTGCCTTCCGGACAACGACAAGCTCCACAAGACGAAGATGACGCGCGAGCTCGATCACATGCTCGCGAGCGTGTTTGGCTTCTGGGATCTCGTGCTACCCGCGGCCAAGCGGTTCAAGCGCGCGTAGCGCACACCGTCGATCCCGAGCCGCCAGCCAACTCGTGCAAACGCGACAGACCTTGTCGCTCCGAGCAACAGCGAAACCACCAGCCCGATCGCGGCGGGCAGCCCGATCGCGGCGGGCAGCCCGATCGCGGCGGGCAGCCCGATCGCGGCGGGCAGCCCGATCGCGGCGGGCAGCATCGAGCTTTACGGCACGAAGGTGATGCCGCGGGTCCACGAGCTTGTCGACGGCTGATCGAATTGGGTGGTGCGGTGCGTGGCGACCCGACTAGCCACCCCGAGCTCAACAGTCTCGCGGAGCTGCGCGGGACCACCGATGGCATGCCGGCTGCTCTTGTACCGGTGACATGAGGAAGTTCCTGCCGTTGCTCGGCGTGACCGCGGCGACTGTCGCGTTAGGGGGCTGCGCCACCGATGCCGATCAGGGCACCGAACTCCCCCAACCGATCAGCACGGTCTGGGCCGACAGCATCCGCGCCGGCGACATGTTCGTGCTCGTCCCGGGCACCGGTTCCTACGACTACATCGCCAAGGTCATCGATCCGATGACCGACAAGGTCCCGGTCGTCGACCCGCGCACGAACAAGCGCATCGCCGGCGACAGCATCGTCTTCGAACAGGCGATCGCGTCCGCGCATCGCGCTGGTATTCCAGACTCGGCGCTCGAAGACGGCACGATGCAGTTCGGCCTCTGGGGCGCAGGCCTCACCGGCACCCACGAGCAGTTCATCTACGTCAGCTATGAAGGCATCCGCGTGCCGATCAACATTCTCGGCGGCGCGAACACCTGCACACACGGCTCGGTCTCCGACAACATCCTCAACTACAGCAGCGCGAACGCGCTGATCGATGCGACCGACATGTACAAGCGGGTCCAGGCGTGGCTGCCCGCGCATCCCTCGGTCACGGGGCAGCCGCGCAACATCATCCTCGACTCGCACAGCTGGGGCGGCGCCGATGCCGAGTATCTCACGCTCGAGTTCGCAAAGATCGCGGCCGCGAATGGTCCGTGGACCGATGCCGGTGGTGTCGCGAAGATCTCGCTCACCGTCGCGATGGGCGTGCCGGGCTTTGTCATCGGCTACGCGTTCCAGGGCCCGGGCCTCAAGTATCTCGATCCGGTCGTGAAGAACGCGCTCTACGAAGTCGATCGTCCCGACGATCCGGTGCACTCGCTCCAGCTCCAGAACAACGGCGACGGCCACCAGTACACGATCCTTTTCGGAAGCGACTTCCAGGGCTCGTACGGGGTGACGACCGAGGAGATGAGCTGCGGCGGCATTCCCGGCGAATGCGTCAATCCGTAGTCAGTCCGTAGTCAGTCCGTAGTCAGTCCGTAGTCAGTCCGTAGTCAGTCCGTAGGCGTCGGCGCGGGCGATGCTGAGGACGACGACCCATTTGACCTGCGAACTCGATAGCGCTCTCGGGGCGGCCTGGCGCAGCGCCGGCGGCTTGAAGAAGTTCACATGCCGTGCGGAAGCGCTACAGTACTTCGCGATGTTGCAAGTCCCTCTCACGCTGCGTTCCGGTGTCGTTCTTCCGAATCGCGTCGCGCTCGCCGCGATGACGAACGGCCAGTCGCAGGCCGACGGTCTTCTCGGGGACGACGAGCTGAGCTGGCTCGAGAGCCGCGCGATCGGTGGCTTCGGCCTCGTCACCACGTGCGCCGCCTATGTCGCGCGCGATGGCAAGGCGTGGGACGGCGAGCTCGGCGTCGACCGCGACGAATGTCTGCCCGGTCTCACGCGCCTCGCCTCTGCGATCTCGAAGCACGGCTCGGTCGGCATGGTCCAGCTGTTCCACGGTGGCGTGCGCGCCACCCAGCGCCTCAGCGGTGAGCAGGTGTGGAGCGCGAGTACCTGGCAGGAAGATCACGAGGACTTCGAGACCCCGCGGGTCGCGACCGAGGCCGACATCCTTCGCACGATCGAAAACTTCGCGGCCGCCGCCGAGCGCTGCGAGAAGGCCGGCTTCCAGGGCGTCGAGCTCCACGGCGCGCACGGCTACTTGATCACGCAGTTCCTCTCGCCGGTCACGAACACGCGTACCGATGATTGGGGCGGAGACAACGCCGGACGCGCACGGTTCGCGCGCGAGATCATGCGCGCGGTGAAGCAGCGTACGAGCAAGAAGTTCTCGGTCGGCATCCGGCTCTCCATCGAGCACGGCGGTCACGCGAAGGGCCTCGATCTCGACGAGAACTTGCAGGTCGCGAGCTGGTTGGCCGAAGACGGCGCCGACTTCATCCACGCGTCGCTGTGGCGGTCCGAGAACATGACGCGCAAGCGGCCCAGCGAGCATCCGATTCCGCTCGTGCGTGCGGCGTTGCCGAAGGACGTCGCGCTGATCGTCGCGGGCAATATCTGGACGTACGAAGATGCGCAGCTCGCGATCGAGCGCGGCGCGGATGTCGTCGCGCTCGCGCGGCCGGCGATCCCGAACCCCGAGTGGCCGAAGCTCGCGAAGCCCGGCTTCGTGCCCAACACGTTGCCGAAGTCGCCCGCCGAGCTCGCGGCGGTCGGCATCTCGCCGACGTTCCTGGGCTATCTGCGCAGCTTCAAGAACATCGTCGCGGAGTAGCTGCGCGCTCCGCAGTGCCGGCCCGCTCCGCGGTGGCGGGCGCGCGATGCTCCGCTCGCAGCATCGCAGCATCGCAGCATCGCAGCATCGCAGCATCGCAGCATCGCAGCATCGCAGCATCGCAGCATCGCAGCACTGCATCGCTGCGCGCCGGGGCTGACTTCGCGCGATCGGCCTACTCCGCAGTGGTACCGGTGCCCTTGCCGCGGGCATTTGTGCGCGAAGCAGCGGCCGTGGAATTCATCGCTCGCCGAACTCCGGCGTCTCCGCGCGCTCGCAGCACGGCGCACCCGCCGCCGCGTCGCTCTACTTTTCTTGAATCGTCGCTCGCAGAACGTCGCTCGCAGAACGTCGTCGCCGAACAGCTACACTAGCGTGGCAGGTTGAAAGCGCGAAATGCTAGGCCGAGCTGCTGGGCGTCGGTCGTAGCGGCGTCGGTTTGCTCGTGATATCTCGCGTAGTGAGGTTGGGCCGCAGCGTCAGCGGTGCTGCGGAGCGCGGCCGAGTAGGCCTCCCACGAAGTCTGGCGTTCGGCGATGTAGCGATTCAGCGTGGTGAACAGCTCTCGATCGGTGACGGGCACGGTCGCCGAGGACATGCGGGTGCGGAGCTCGCGCCACGGTGGGAGCACGTTCTTGTCGAGCGCATCGGCGAGGCCGAGCTCGTCGATCTGGTTCGCGCGCTGCAGACCGAGCGCGGTGTTGAACGCGGCGAGGGTGGTGCGTTCGGTGGCACGGAAGTCGTCGATCGCGGGCGTGTTGACGAGGCCGGTGGGCGAGCCGGAGGTTGAAGGCGCGGCTGTGCTGCACGCGATCAGCTCGCTGCACGTGAGGAGCAGCACGAACGCGAGTCTCACTTTTTTTCCGCCTTCGGTTTCGATTTCGCCTTGGTCGGAGCGCTCGGTTTCGGCGACTCGGTCTTCGTCGGCGCTCTGGGTTTCGTCACCTTCGTCACCTTCGTCGCCTTCGACACCTTCGACACCTTCGACACCTTCGACACCTTCGTCACCTTCGGTGTCGGTGAAGGCCCGGCATCGAGCTGGTGCTGGAGCTTCGCGGG